>Ga0326513_10003815_pt1 | contig 10854 bp, 7 predicted proteins | sample 2_2465_0518_D_FD_203654 | JGI IMG/M metagenome (GOLD analysis project Ga0326513, IMG submission 203654) | Bovine rumen microbial communities from UC Davis, California, United States - 2_2465_0518 | ecosystem: Host-associated > Mammals > Digestive system > Stomach > Rumen | place: USA: California... | reverse complement strand
CAAAAGACAAAACAGGCGACACTTTTACCTATCAAGATTACATACAAAACCATCAGAAGCTAGCTGTCAGTGATTATCCCAAAGCACTGATAGTAAACCTGATAGAAAAATTTAAAGAGGAAGAGAACCCTGGACCAGGGCACAAGGTTGATCCATTCCGACTCACCAAGAAAGAAGATGAGGTTGCTAAGTCCATCAAAGGAAAGCTTGACTGTGCAGTAGACAAGAAGACCAATGTCATTACCATTACTGTTACAGACCAAGACCCTCTGATTGCAGCCACCGTAGCGGACTCCGTACAATCACATCTACAAGAGGCTATCACGGACTATCGCACCAAAAAGGCCCGTATAGACCTGGAATACATGAACGAACTTTTTGCTGAAGCCAGGAAGCAATACGACAAGGCTCGCCAAGTCTATGCTTCCTTTGCTGACGCCAACCAAGAGATCTTGTTACAGTCGTATCAGTCCAAAGTTGATGATTTGGAGAACGACATGCAATTGAAATTCAATATTTATCAGCAAGTCGTGGAACAGCGCCAATTAGCGCAGGCCAAAGTGCAAGAGCGGACCCCAGCCTTCACCATCGTCCAGCGAGCCACAGTACCTATCAAGCACAGCAGCCGCCCGAAGATAGTGACTCTCGCTATCTGGATGTTCCTGGGCTTCATGCTCCGCAGCGGTATGCTGGCATGGAGGAATCGCAAGTCATTTATTAATTTGTAGTATTACAAGTGATTTTATATGGGTATCTATATCAATATAGGCAACGAAGGTTTTGCGTCAGCACGCAACAGCGAATATGTTGACAAATCCGACCTAATCAGGATAGTAAACAGTACGCTTAACACTGAGCGCCGATTCAGTTGTGTAACCCGCTGTAGGCGTTTTGGAAAGTCGATGGCAGCTAAAATGCTAAATGCTTACTATGACTATTCCTGTGAGTCGCGCCACCTGTTTGAGGACTTGGAGATAACCAAGGATCCACAGTTTGAGCAACACCTGAACAAATATCCGGTTATCTACCTTGACATGACCGACTTTGTTACCCGCTTCAAGGATGAAAGTATCGTCAGACAGATAGACACCAAAATAGCAGAAGATGTACGCCAGACCTATCCTGACGTAAAAGTCATGAAGGGAGACGACCTGATGGATACCTTGGTGAGAATATATGGCGACCGGAGTCAGAAATTCATTTTTATCATTGACGAATGGGATGCCATCTGTCGTGAGTTCCGAACAGGAACGGCAGAGATGGATAACTACGTCAATTGGCTTCGGCGCATGTTTAAAAGTGTCAATGCCAGCACTGTCTTCGCTGCAGTCTATATGACAGGTATCCTGCCTATCAAGAAATATAAGACGGAATCAGCCTTAAACAACTTCACAGAGTACTCGATGGTGGATCCTATAGACATGGGAAGATATTTCGGTTTCACGAGAGATGAGGTAAGAGTTCTTGCAGGCAAACACCAGATGGACTTTGAAGAATTGGTGCAATGGTATGACGGTTATCAGATAGGCGACGAACCATCTATATTCAATCCCAACTCTGTGATGATGGCCATCAGAAGCAGACGCTGCCGTAGTTACTGGTCCTCAACAGGCGCATTCGATGCTGTAGCAGACTATATCCAGATGAACTATGAAGGATTAAAAGACGACGTGCTTCGGATGCTGACAGGAGGCAGATGCTTCGTAGACCCTACAGGCTTTCAGAATGACATGTCGGTCATTCACTCAAAGGACGATGTCTTGACAGTTCTCATCCATTTAGGCTATCTATCATACGACTGGCACAGCAGCGAGTGCTATGTTCCAAATTACGAAGTGACCGGCGAGATAGTGAATGCTATTAAAACTACCAACTGGAATCGCATTGCTGGAGCTATAGAGAAATCCAGGCTATTGCTGAAGTCCACGCTTAATGGCAACGAAGAAGAGGTTGCGCAAGCTATCGATTTGGCCCATGACGAGAACACCAGCATACTGAGTTATAACAACGAAAACTCATTGGCTTGTGTATTGAGCATCGCTTACTATTACGCCAACAATGACTATGTTATTCACCGTGAGTATGCTTCTGGCAAAGGTTTTGCCGACCTTGTATTGATTCCTCGCAGAAACACAGATTCTCCTGCTATCATTATAGAATTAAAATATGACCAGCATGCCGACACTGCCCTCGACCAGATTCGCCGCAAGGAATATCCCGCAAAAGTGGCTCAGTATGCAAACAATCTGTTATTGGTTGGCATTAACTATGACCCAAAGACCAAGAAGCACAACTGCAGAATAGAATCTGTTACTGCATAGAAACTATCACCAAGAGACCAAGCAAGTGCAATTTATCAAGCTACATCCATACATAACAGCTACCATTGCTGCCACACTGTTTGCCATAGCTGTGTGGCTGTGTGTGCCTAAGGAGTATACTGCCGTCACTAAGCTCAGCGATGAATACAAGGAGGTCGATTTGTCTGTCGGCCTAGATAAAATTGCCTCCCAGATCAAGGCTGCTACGGGTGCTGAAAACATCGGCATCGATGACATGAACGTCTATACCAAACTTCTTAAAACCGACGATTTTGCCCGTTTCATCTCGCAGGTTCAAGTTCCTGACAAAGATATGACTTATGGAGAATATCTCGGAGTCGCAGATACCATAGAAGTCATACAAGACCACCTTCGCTATTATTGCAAATCAAGTGAGGCTACTCTGACTATCAGTTTTACTGATGGTAATGCTGTAATCGCTTCACAGATGCTTGACAGTGTGACTACCCGTCTGCAACAGATTGTGACAAAGACCCGTCAAAAACGGGCAGAAACAGCCTTACAAAACGCCAAACGCGATATGTCTATTGCAGAGCACAATTATCGTCAGGCACAGACAGCCTACGATGATTTCATCGATTCACATATAGACGCCAATACTTATGAGGTCAGGCAACAGGAATTTACACTAGAGAAGGAAGTCTCCTTGAATTATCAGCGTTACAGCAAAGTCGCCGAACAAGTTGCCCGACAAGAAGCTCTAAAACGCCGCACATATCTGTCATTTGCTGTCATACAAAACAACACCGTACCTCTAAAGCCCAACAACTATTTCATCGGTTATCTAATGATATCTGTTTCATTCGCATTATTAATCACTCGCGGCATTAAACGCTATCGTCTGCTGAGGAATACCCATCAGTTGAAAATCGACTGGGGCGACTGGTTTTCTCCTTGGGCGATTACAATAGCTATTTGGGCAACCATATTGGGACTATATTACTTATTAGACACAAAACTGAATCCCATCTCCCAACAATTTTATATTTCACTGACCCTTTGGCTTGTTTTTTTCATCCCTTGCTCATTGGGTACATATTATCTTACTACCAGTCATGATAGTAACAGTACTACCTCTCATAGTTTTTACGTCAACAAAGTGTTCTTTCAGTTTGTCTTTGTGATTGCTATGATCATGACGCCAATATACGTTTATAGAGTATTGCAAATTGTCACCATGTTCGGAACCGACGACCTCATGAACAACATCCGTCTTTTCGCACTCTATGGAGAAGGACAAGGCATTCTGAACTACTCAATGGTCATCACGCAGTCCCTATTTGTCGTGGCACTATGGGCTCACCCTAGAATACCCACTTGGGAGGTTATCGCACTCGCCGTCGGATGTCTGTTGAATGCCCTTGCTATCATGGAGAAAGGCTCTATGTTCTTCGTATTCGTCAGCTTCGTTTTTATTCTGTTTGCAAAAAAAATTATCAAACTACGCTCCATTCTCATTCTGTCAGTCATCTTGGTACTCTTTTTCTATCTGTTCAACCTGGCACGAGCTGTCGAGGACAGTGACTACCAGCAAGAAGAAACCCTGCTCGATTTCTTTGCCATGTATGCATTGTCGCCACCTGTTGCTTTTGGCGAACTGACCCGGGAAGTCCTTCCACAATTCGGCGTAAACTCTTTCGAGAAGATATATTTCTTTCTGTCCCGCTTCGGATTTACTGATATTGTGGTTAAAGAAAAACTACAGGAGTTCGTATGGGTTCCTGTCCTGACCAATGTTTATACCTGCTTCCAGCCGTTTTACATGGACTTCGGCTACAAGGGCGTTGCTCTTATTGGCGGATGCTATGGCATCCTGTCCGGATGGCTCTATCGGCTATATCGAAACAGAGACGAACTGAGCTGTTGCATGTACACCTACGCTGTCTATGCCTTAGTACTCCAATTCTATCAAGAGAACGTCTTTACGAGTATGGTATTTATCATTCAGTTTGCCTTCTTTGTAGTTCTTCTCACTCAGCAGAAAATCAGATTTGTTATTAATCCCATTCATCAATGAAGAACAAGGAATCTGTCAGTGTAATGCGTTCTTCGTTATTGAAAAAGAACATCATCGCCTCCTTCGTCGCCAAGGGATGGTCGGCTATAATAGTGTTCTTAATGGTTCCCGTCACACTAAACTGTCTTGGAGAATACACCAATGGTGTCTGGCTTACCATCAATAGCGTGATGCTATGGATAGACAACCTTGATATCGGATTAGGTAATGGATTAAGAAACAAACTGGCTATCTATCTGGCACACAACGAAGAAGAGCGTGCCCGGATATTGGTATCTTCGGCATTTGCCATGCTTACTATCATCATCATTCCAGCACTTCTGTTATTGATAGCCTTTTTCATGCTATGCGACACTTATCGACTGCTGAATGTTGACCCAGCCCAAGTCAGCGGTTTAGACCAGATACTGATCATAACACTCATCTTTGTCTGCACGACATTCATATTCAAACTCATCGGCAATTTCTATATGGGCATGCAACTTCCTGCCGTCAGTAACATGCTGATTGCTGCGGGACAGACACTGGCACTTATCGGGACCTTTGCGGTTTATAAAAGCGGCAGCCACTCACTGCTTCATATCGCACTCGTTAACACCTTTGCTCCCCTTCTCGTATACCTAACGGCCTACCCCTACACCTTTTGGTACAAATACCCACATTTACGACCATCCATCAGACTGGTTAGCCTGAAAGAGGCAAAAGAAGTCATCACCATGGGCATTCAGTTTTTTGTTATCCAAATATCGGGTGTTATTCTCTTTATGACGTCCAACATACTGATTTCCAATCTGTTCACACCATCAATGGTAACACCCTACCAGATTGCCTACCGATACTTCAGCATCCTACTTGTAATGTTTACCGTTATCTGTATGCCTTTCTGGAATGCAACGACCGATGCTTACGAGCGTGGCGACATGCAGTGGATCCGCAATGCCACCCGCAAGCTGCGACTCATGACAATTGGCATTCTCCTGTGTTTTGTCGTCATGACACTTCTCTCGGATATTGTCTATTCTGTCTGGATAGGTGATGAGGTCACCATCGATATCAAAATGAGTTTAGCGATAGCTTTTTACATCTTCATCCTCATCTACAGCATGCGCTATAGCTATTTTATCAACGGAATCGGCAGACTCCGCCTGCAACTCATTTTCTCTGCGTCAGCAGCTGTTTTGTTTATTCCCTTGGCTTGGCTCGTCGTCCAATGGCGGCACGACATCATTTGGTTTATCGCCGTCATGTGTTTGGTCAACATCCCCGGGCTCATCGCCAATAGAATACAATTCAGCAAACTTATCAGTAAACAAGCAAAAGGAATATGGAACAAATAAAAGATACACATATTGCCATACTGATGGCAACATATAATGGAGAGAAATTTCTCCGCGAACAGATTGACTCCTTTCTGGCCCAGACCAATCATCAGTGGCATCTGTACGTGCATGACGACGGTTCGAAGGACGGCACCGTCAATATCCTGAACGAATATGCAGACAAACACCCTCACCTCATCACCATCCTAGACTACCCGTCGCAAGGCGGCGCTCTTCAGAACTTCATGAGCCTGCTGGAACGCGTAGAAGCCGACTACTATATGTTTTCTGACCAGGACGACGTATGGCATCCCACCAAGATAGAGAAGTCATATCAAGCCATGAAACAGCAGGAAGTCATCCATCCCGGCAAGCCCATCATCGTACATACCGACGTCAGGGTCGTGGACGGCAATCTACGTCTGCTGCACCCGTCATATAGGGAATATGGGCACATCTATCCGGAGAAAGTCACCAATTTCAAACAATGCGTCATTAATATCACTTTAGGGTGCGCTATGTTATTCAACAGGAAATCTAGGGAGGTATCACTAGATCGTCCTTGGAAAGATGCTCTGATGCACGACGGTTGGGTGACCACACGTACTTTTGCTGCGAATGGCGTTGTCTATGCCATAACAGAATCACTTCTGGAATACAGAAATCATGGCAACAATACGGTGGGAGCCACTGATGGTGCACGATTTACGTTAGGATACAGACTGAAGCACTTTAGTCAGATGCTTCGACTGAACATGAAACAATATCGCATGCTACGCAGTGCTGGATATGGTTCCATCTTCACCTATTATTATTATAAGTTCAGATTACACATCCATTAAATAGAAGTTCCTCCGAACATGACACTATATATCAACGGACGCTTTCTAACACAGCCCATGACAGGTGTTGAGCGCTATGCCTACAACATCTGTAAGGCGATGGCACGTCTTCAACAGTCCTTTACCATCGTCTGTCCCAAGACCCCTATTCATCAGGACTACGACGTGAGTGACCTGACCATTGTTCACTATGGTATCGGCAATTCCCACTTCTGGGAACAGTGTGTGCTGCCGTTTTTCTTTATCGGCAAAAAGAACTATCTTGTACTCAGTTTCACAGGCTTGGGTTCCATCCTCATTCGGCATAAGGTAATGACAGTTCACGACCTTTCGTTCCTGAAAAATCCCTCGTGGTATTCGCGTACCTATTATTGGTATTACCGGTTTATGACACCCTTGGCGGTGAAAACGTCGCAGCATATCCTGACGGTCAGCGAATTCTCGAAAAACGAGATACTCGGCTTCTATTCTTTCCTGAAAGCAGAGAAAATCAGTGTCGTCTATAATGCCATCGATCGCCAATTGTTCAAGCCTCAGACTTCAGACACCAGCCATCAGACATCAGCCCCCTTCGTTCTCTGCGTCTCGTCCATCGACCCGAGGAAAAACTTCGCACGACTCATTGAAGCGTGTCAGGGACTGACTGGTGCAAAACTCTACATCGTTGGTAAGTATAACCGTGTTTTCAGTCAGCAAATGGCATTGGAAACTACTTCCGACCATATCCAATTCTTAGGCAGGGTGAGCGATGAAGAACTGGTACGTCTCTATAATCAGGCAGCCTGTTTCGTCTTTCCATCGTTGTATGAAGGCTTCGGACTACCCCCACTTGAGGCGATGGCATGCGGCTGTCCCGTGCTGGTTTCCGACATACCCGTCGAGCGTGAGGTTTGCGGCGATGCTGCCCTATATTTCAATCCACTTGATCCTCATCATATTCTTCAGACAATTACGCAGTATTTGAACGACGCTGATGTTTTAAAAGAAAAGATGCGCCAGAAAGGCTTCGAAAACATCATGCGGTTCTCATGGGAGAAGTCTGCGGAAAGTCTCATGAAGAAGATAGAGGAAATAAAATGAAGAGGTGCTATTCACTATGGCCAAAATAGTTGCTTCTAATCATCCAGTCGGACAGCATGTACAGTCTGTCTAAAGGATATTCTTTATAATTCTCGTTCAGGAGCGTTTGACCTAGTCCGCGCCAATCTGAACGCACACCATACATGTCCAACAATGTGGTATAGACATCCAGCTGGTTGCAAGGACCCGTCCACGCATGATGATTATCCACACCACCATTGATGATGTATAGAGGCAGTTCTTCGCTCACGCAGCTTTCATCCACACCAAGGTGTACAGCATGGGCTTGATGGTCGGCAGTAATGACGATAACACTATTGTCGTAGAGACCTTGTTGCTTCAGTTCATTGATGTATTTCTCTATCTGTTGGTCAGTATAATGACAATCCACCAAATAATTCAGATATTCCGTCGTATACCGGTTGTCGCTGATGGCAAAGCCATGTTCCACGCACTTGTTGTAGGGGTTGTGCATCGACATAGTGACCACAAGTGAGAAGAAAGGACATGATGCCTTTGCTTGCTCACGCACAGCCAACTCGAACACCTGCTCATCGTTCAAATCCTCATTGCCGTGCAGCTCCTTAGGACAGTCAAACTTGGAGTACATCGTATCTATACCATACCGTTCGTTCATCTTGTCCTGTTCCCAGAAAGTGGGCGAGGTAGGTACGATGATTTGCGTCTGGCTCATGCGTCCAGCCTGCTTCAACTGTTCAGGCAGACCGATAAGTCGTTTGTCCTTGGCAATATTAACAGTAATCTCCGACTTCATAGGCAACAGTCCCGTCATATAGATTAACTGTCCGTCGGACGACTCTCCAATAGTGATATTCGGGCGAACATGTCCGTTATAATAGACGGTGCTGTCACGTTTCAAACTGTTCAGGAAAGGTGTAATCTCCTTGCCATTTACCGTCAGGTCAGAAGTCACCGCCATATACGACTCAACAATGATGAATATCAGGTTCTTAGCGTCCGTCACGGTAGGTGTCGTTGTTGTCCGTTCCCGATAGTCCCTATACGTGAGTCTAATATCGTCCTGTTGTTTCCCGTCCAACACAAGATCCTTTTGGAAGATATCCTCATAACACACCAATGCTCTTCTTACAAAGCCACTGCGATACAGCATGTTATTGGGTGCTTGGGTATATTGTACCCTTATCGGTGAGAATCGGATAAACGATGTCTCGAAGTCGTGGTCATGAAAAAGACCCAACACGATGATGAAGGCCAATACGGAAGTCAGCATAGTCCCCCACAGCCAACCAAGAGTCCGCAGCCACCCTGCCAATTCCTTTTTATTATAGCGTCTGTATAGCCATCCGAAAAATAACGGCATCAGGACATAATACACATCCTGCCAACGGAAACCCGTCAATATGCTACGCATCACGTCCCCATCGTTCAGATTGCCCAGTTGGGTAATAGCCAAATTAGGCAGGTAATGGCCGAAAAAGCGTGAGTACAGGACATTGCAGAACGAGAGCAAAGCCGTCAGTATAAACGTCAGCAAAAGTGCGCCCTTCACCCTACCCTTCGTCAACAGCAGGCTCAGGAGGAAAAAGAAGGTTGCATCAATCAGACACGAGAACACATTGCTCCATATGGCATCCACCTTGAACGGGTACTCATACTCTACAGTCATTGCCATCTGCCCATGCATAAACAGCAGATTCAACGCAGAAAAACCAAACAGCAACAAGAAACGAGCGTTCATTTGCTGCCACCAGTTTCCAATTTTATCTCGTGTTAAGAATATCGTCATATCATTAAAACGATGCAAAGGTACACATTATTACAATAATACACCACAATTTATTAGCATTTAACAATTCATGGGAGGATACAATCAGACACATTATTGATTTTAACAATGAAAAATTAAGTAAATAGCACAATTTAATAACACCTGTGACGTTATATAGTATAAAATCATCATAATTACGACATGTCACGCCCATGAAGAATACAATACTTCACGTATCCAAATATTATTATCCCTATTTAGGGGGTATTGAGACATTGGCCAAGTCTATGGCTGAGGGGATGACGGAGTATAGGAATGTCGTTGTATGCTTTGCTACGGACGGAAAAGACAGTACGGATACGATCAACGGCATCACCGTACACCGCGTAAAGGTAAACTTCTCCATGATGAGTCAGGATGTGGCTTTCGGGTATTATCAGACCTTGAAGCGCCTCGTGTCAGAATACAAACCCAAATATGTACATGTCCACTGCCCTAATCCATATGTCTACCCATTGGTACTCAAAGTCATTCATCCTGATACGAAACTGATTCTGCACTGGCACTCTGACATTCTGGCAAAAGGCATCGTCTACAAGCTCATTAAACCTTTTGAAAAGGCCATCCTGAAACGGGCCGACCTGATTATTGCCACCAGTCCGAACTATATTCATCCGTCGAGTCCTATCTATCCCTACAAGGAAAAGACAGACATTGTGCAAAACGGAATGATTACGGCAGACTTTGATAAGCAAGAAGGCGATGACGAAAAGATTGCAGCCATCAAAGCCCAATATGGTAACAAGAAGCTACTGCTGTTTATTGGCCGTCACATCCCCTATAAAGGTATTGACTGGCTGATAGATATTGAGAAGATGGTCAAGGGCGACTGTCATTTCATCATAGCAGGCCAAGGTCCTATGACCCAGCAGTTGAAAGCGAAAGCCACATCGCCACGTATCACCTTCACTGGCAGACTCAGCACAGATGATTTGCGCTGTTATACGCATGCAGCAGACATCTTCACATTCACCTCCAACACCAAGGCAGAAGCCTTCGGCATTGCCTTGGCAGAGGCCATGTACTGTCGCTGTGTACCTGTCGTCTTCCATTTGGAAGGTTCTGGTGTTAACTGGGTTTCTCTGAAAGGAGTGACTGGTGAAGAGATTCCATTAGGTGACCTCCAGGCTTATGCCAACGCCATTGACTCGCTTCTCTCCCACCCTGACAAGATGAAACAGTATGCAGAAGCCAGTCACCAACGTGTTCTCGACATGTTCACCGATGAGAAAGCAGTATTGCAGATGAACAAACTCTACCATCAGCTATAAGCAGTATGCTTTTCCAATACATTTGCAGTACGAAGAAGCTATAGTTCGTTTTAAGTACTAACGTCATCTACAACTCATTCCGACGTCATCTACGGATGCTTTCGACGGCATCTATGACTCGTTCCGATGATAGTTTAGGGGGGTAAAGTATCATCGGAACGACCGCAAGATGC
>Ga0326513_10003814_pt1 | contig 10855 bp, 12 predicted proteins | sample 2_2465_0518_D_FD_203654 | JGI IMG/M metagenome (GOLD analysis project Ga0326513, IMG submission 203654) | Bovine rumen microbial communities from UC Davis, California, United States - 2_2465_0518 | ecosystem: Host-associated > Mammals > Digestive system > Stomach > Rumen | place: USA... | reverse complement strand
CCTGTCCCGATACCGCCGATACCGCCAGTTCCGCTAGTCACGCCATCGGCGCCCGCCTCCGCCGCCTTGCGCTCGCGCTCCGCTTTTTCCCGCATCCCACGATTCATATCGTCCAGGGCCGCGAAACGCCTGCTAAAGTCATATGCCGATGTCACATCTCGAAACATACCATTTGCCATACCATTTTCCTCATGCTGTAGCCGCCTGAAAGATTTGGAAGGGGTTGGAACGCGGCGAAAGAGACAAAGAAAAAGGGTTGGCCGAAATGGCCAACCCTGCTTTGCTTTGACGGTCTGGCTTGTGTCTGCGAGCGCGGCTATTTCATGCCGAGCGCCTGCTTCGCCGCAGTCTCCATCGCCCGTTTGATGGCAGCCTCAACCTTGCCGCCGCGCGGGTTCCCCTGCGGGTCGATCGGCATCACCGGCCGCGACGGCATCTTCTTCGTCCCGTATTCGTGGTATTTGGCGTAGGGCACCGGAGTCGCAACCGCAACGGCGTCGCCCCCAGACCCATCGACGAAGAAGCTCTTTTTGAGCGTGCCTGTGGAAACGAGTAGGGGCTTTGGCGTCCGAGCCTTGCCTAACTTGCCGTTTTTCTTGCGCTTCCGCGCAGAAAGCGCCGCAGTCGTTGATGCGGCCCTTGGCGCCCATGCCTTGCCGTAATGCGCGCCCTGGGTCTCAAATGCAATCCCAACCTGATTCAGCGCCGCCTGGGCGGCGGCCTGCGCCACAGCGCGCTTGAACCCGGAGGACTCTACAACCTTAAGCTTAGCCTTAAGCGGCGAAAGGTCAATGGTGAAACCGCTTCCCTTCATAGCCGGTCCTCCCCCTGGTAAAGCGTCCGGGGCGGCAGAGTCTTCCGCCATTCCTCGCGGGGCTGCGGCGTGTTGAGTTCCCGGTACTTCCAGTCGAAGACCCAATTGAGCAGCGACGCGTTCCTGTCCAGGATCGCGTTCTGCCACGGCGTCAGCTTCGAAAGGTCGCGTGGGGGCCTCCCCCAAGTTTTGATCTCCTCCCGCGTCTCCAGGATTTCGGCCCATGCATCTTCCCATGTCATTGTTCCGCCCTCCCTGGTTCAAACCCGAAGGTCTCTCTGCGTTCCATCAGCCATGCCAGCCACTCCTCCTCTTCCATCTTGCCGGAGTCCAGCGCCCTGCGCAGTTCCAGAAGCGCCTTCTCCCACCGCTTCCGCTTGAGCTTCTCCGCCGGCTTCGGGCGGATGGTCACCGTCCGCTCCCACGGCGTCGTGACATGTTCCGCATCGGAGCGCTCCTGGAGCGCCGTGATCAGATCTTCCGGGCTGGGAATCGGATTGACCTCGTCCGGGTGGATGTGCGTCGTGCGCACCTTGCCCGGAAGACCTTCCCGGTACCACTCGGTCTCCGTGTCCACCTCCGTCGCCCTGCCGGTCGAACGCTCCAGGACCTTGCCGGTTTCGGCGTCACGCACCACTACCGCCTCGTTGCCGGTGGTGGCGTGTTCCCGCAGCCACAATTCATCCTTGGCCTGGGGGCCGGTGCGCCACAGGAAATCCCATGCGTTTTCGGTCTCGCCGCGCTCGTTCTCGACGGTGTGCGCAGGGTCTGAAAGCACGTCGTGCATTTCCTTGCGCTCCGCCTCGGAAATCCCCATCGCATCCTCGTCGGTGAAGTCGCCGTCGCCCTCGCGGTCGAGTTCGAAGCGGCGCTTCTCGTTCCCAAAGCGGGCCTGGAAGTCCTGCATGAACTCCTTCGAGGCCATCTGCCCGATGCCGCCCTCGCACATCTCCTTCGCCTGCTCGGCGTCCATCTGGATGACGGTGCAACGGCATCCCCAGTCCCATGGCGGGTAGTGCGTTTGCCAGAACGGGTCGTCGATCCTGAAGATCTTCCCATGAAGGGCCTTGTGCGACGGCCTGACCTCGCCGTCGCCCATCGTGGAATACATGAGGTATGGGAGGATGTCTTTGACGCTCTGCATGTCCCGCCACCGTGCCTGGGCGCGTGCGGTCTCGCAGTTCATGCGCAGCACCAGCTCGGCCCGCGCCTTGGCGTTCCTCACGCGCCCTTCGAGCGCCGCTTCCACGTCCTTCCTAGCCTCGCGCCAGTCCCTGCCCTCCGGCACGGACGCGCACGCCTCGCGAATCGCGGCGAGGGTCTTTGCGTCCTCGACGCCGGAGACGGCGACGGCCCTCTGCCTGAGCTTCGGCGCCATCGCCCCGACCGTCTCGGCCCGGGCGAGCGCGCGCCGCCTCAAAATGCCGGACACCGCCTTGTCGGCGGCGTCGAATCTAGTCCCTATTTCAACTTTGTGCTCCATGCCGTTCACGCCTCTCCATTATACCAAACCCGACTTATCCGCCTGATCCGCCTTGCGTCGCCTGCGCCCGCGAACCCCGAACCCGCCGAGGCCGTTGGCGTAGTTGTAGCGCCGGACGGCCTCGGAGCCGGGCTCCCACATGTCGGGGTCGTCCATGCACGCAGTTATGTGCCGGTGCCAGCTGTCGAGGTCGAGGAGCCAGCACCCCGGCGAGACCTTGACCATCTCCACGAACCCGGCGCGCGCCAGCCGCAGCATGGTGGCGTAGCGCCCCGGACGGCTGCCCGACCTGAAGCCGAGCAGCGCCAGCAGCCGCGCATCGAGCCGCGCCCACCTCCCGCCGCCGACAGGCACCGGGCGGAAGGCGCCCTCGCCGTCGGGCGACCACCGGCACAGCGCGAGCGCCGGAGGCTCGCCGCCGTCCCTCGGCACCCAGGCGTGCCTCCCGGGCGCGACGCGCAGCATGTCGGGCTTCGCAGCCGCCGCCACGGCGGCCCTCGCCCCGCGCCGGGCGTCGCTCTCGGCGAACTCCTCCATTCCGGGCAGCAGCTGCGAGTCGATCATTTCGCGGCCCCCCGTTTCGCGAGCGCCCTGGCCGCAAGGGTCAGCGACAGCCTCCGCACCTGGTCGGCCTCAAGTTCACAGACGGGCTTCCCGAAGGCGTCCTTCGCTATCTCCTGGCAGTACGCCTCGGCGCCGGCCGGGGCGAAAAGCCCCTTCGCGTCGTATTTGCGGCAGAGGCGGCGGAAGTCCCAGAGGGCGCGGCGGAGGTCTCCCGCAGCCTCCGCCTCGGCCTCGCCGGCGCCGCGCGGGTCGCCGGCCAGACGCCGGAAGTGCGCGAGCGCCACGTCGAAGTCGCCCTGGTCGAGCGCCCGGAAGCTGGTCTTGCGCCGGCAGTCCCAGAGCGCACCCTTGCGCCACACGTCGAAGCCCTGGCCGGTCATGCCGATCCGCGCCTGCTCCGACCACGCCCTTCGCGCCTCAAGGATGAGCGCGCGGACCTGCGCCGGCGAAACCGGCGCGGCGGCCGCGGCCGCCGCTCGCCGGTCCGCCCATGACGGGTGGCGCCGCGCCATCACGCCTCCTCCCGCCTGATCTCGGCGAAGAACCTCTCCGCCTGGGAGACGCGGATGCCGTACCTCTCGTTGCGCCTGACCACCGCCTCGACGCCCTCCTGCCACTGCCTGATCGCCTGGTCGCGGTCGAGTTCCGGGCGCGTGCGGATCAGCGCGTCGATGCCGTCCTGCATCAGGCGCTCGACGAGGTCCTCCTCCTTGAGGCCGCGCCGCAGCGTGACCCTCGGCTGGCCGGTGCGGAAGCCGACCGTGCCGTGCGCCATCTCGAGGCTCTTGCGCCCCTTGGGGAAGATCTCCGGGTGGAGGGTGGCGTAGGCGGCCATGTCGTCGAGCAGGGCCTTCTCCGTCGCCTTCAGCGTCTCCAGCTCCGGCCTCGCCTCCTCGCGCAGCCGCGCTATCCCCTTCTCCAGCGCGTTCTCGACGCGCTCGCGGTCCAGGACCGCCTGGGCGTATTCGCCCAATACCCCGCCCAGCTCCTCGGCCGTGCGGATCGTGGTGTCTATCGTCTTCGATGCCATTTTGGGTTCTCCTTGGTTAAGGTTGAATGGTTGAATGGTCCGGGGGCTACCTCCTCGCGGCGACGGCCTCGACGGCCCTGGCGACGTTCTCCGGCGTGGGCGGGGCGTCCCGCAGCTCGCGCACGGTGTCGCGCACGAACGCCATGTTCCCGCTCGCGGCGGCCTGGACGCGGACGAGCCGCGCCGCGTGCCGCAGCGCCGACTGCGCCTCCTCGGGGTAGAACTTCGAGAGGTAGCGCGCCACGTCGGCGTCGGCCAGCTTCAGCTGCACCCTCTCCGAGAGGCGGTTCGTGGTGAGCTGCCGCGCCTCCTGGTAGGCGTTCTTCTGGAGCTTGGCCCAGAGCGACGGGATCGCCACCAGGATGAACTCGCCCGGGGTCGTGTTCACGAGGGTCTTGACGGCGTTGAGGCAGTGCGGCCCCAGGTGGTGCGCCTCGTCGATCACCAGGCAGCGCCGGGAGAGGCAGAGCGCGGCCTGGCACTCGCCGAGCCGCGCCGACCTCGCCGGCGGCAGCTCCGTCCGGCCCAGCGCCCGGAGGATGCCGGGCGGTGCCGGGAATGGCTCCTGGCAATGCGTTCCTGGATCAGCCGCCTCCGCCACGTGGATGTCACGGACGCCTGCGGCTGGGACCGCGTCCGCAGTGTATACTGGCGCCACGACTCCGGGGCGTGGCTCCCCGACGGCTCGCGCGAAGACCCGTCGGAGACCCTCGCCGAGCAGGACGAGGGCCATGTCCGGGGCCGCGCCGGCAACCACCTGCTGGCATACCAGTTCGACGACTACTGCTGGGTGACCGACTACGGCCAGCCCCGCCCCCGAACTGTCTGGGAATGGCACGGGAGGCTCTTGGAGAAGCCCGTCTACGCCAACCCCGGCCCATTTGCCGCTGATGTGAGCCTCGTCGCCATGGGGACGCACTCCCGCGAGCGCAAGGCCGGCGGCGACGAGTGGTACTCCGAACGGAATGTCCGCGGCGCGTGGCGCCGCGGGTTCGAGGCCGTTCCGGACCCAGACGACGAACACGGCGGCTGGCTGCGCCGCGAGTGGCGCTGGAACAACAACTGGACCCAGCATGCGGAGGGCGACCCGGCGAAGGCCGTCGACTACTACGAGTTTGACTGGGGGCAGATTGAGTCCATCCCCGGGTTCTCGCCGGCGGCGGAGCGGGCTGGCCACTACACGCTCAATCCGGGCGAAACGGTGTGCGGCAGCGCGACGGAGTCCATCGTTGCCGCCCTGCCGCCCGCGAACCACCCGCCGGGGATGCCTGGCGGGAACGATTTCGACAACCACCTGGAATTCAGCTGGCCACAGGAATACGCGTTCGTGGCCGACTACAACCGCGGCTTCGCCTTCAAGGCCTAGCCCCGAACTAGAAAGGACAAACGCCATGCAACACCACCGCGCCATGCTTGCGGCCGCCATTGCGGCGGCCATTCTGGCCGGCTGCCTCCCCGCACTCGCCGGCGTCCCCAGGACATGGGACGCCGACGTCGGCAGCCCCGCCGCCTTCCAGACCTCCGCATGGCATGGCGAGACCGTCGAACTGGCCGCGCAGCTCGTCCGGGGCCGAAAACCGTTCGCCATACCGGAGGGCGCGACGGCCGGCCTCTGGTGGAAGACAAACGGCATGGACCGCTACTGGGGCCCGGCGCCGGCAACGGTATCTACGAACGGCGTGGTCTCGGCCTCCTGGACGCCTACAAACGACGTGGGCGCGGCCTCCTACCGCGGCTTCCTCGGCGTCTCGCTCACCGGCGACGGCTCCAACCTCACATACGCGGCGAACTTCACGCTCCGCATGCTCGAATCTCCGGGCTTCGCGCCCAACTCCCTGCCGCTTCCCGTCCAGTCCATCGACTTCTCCCTGGTCGAAGTTTCCAATGCGCCCTGGATTGAGGAGGAGAGCGACCCCACGGTCCCGGCATGGGCTAAGGCCGAAACCCCGCCTCTCACGGAGGAGTCCGACCCCACCGTCCCCGCCTGGGCAAAAGCTGCGGAGCCGCCATTGTCGGCCGAGTCCGATCCCGTGTTTGCCGAATGGGCGGAGACCAATGAGGTCTTGACGCTGGAGTGGCTTTCCCCGTGGTCGTGGCCGGACGAGTGGTCGCTTTCCGTTGAGGCGTCCGGCAACACGCCGGCATTCTCCGGCTACGTTCCGAACAAGGACGTTTATGCGGCCGTTACCGCACCGGGGGCCAGCTTCCCGACATCGTGGGAGGCGGTTGTCACCCCGGAGGCTTGCGCAATCCCCGGCATCGTCGATCCGCCGGAGGTATCCGTGTCCGTGGATGATCCGTATGGGGCCGTCGCCGCCGTGACCGGCAACGTCGCGTATGCCTCCGGTTCGCTCGGTCAGTTTGCCTTTGTCGCATCCGACACGAACGGCGTCGAGCGCAGGGCCTACGTCATCGCCGCGCCAGCGCCCGCCGGAACGACGAACGAACTGTTCGCCATGGAAGGGGATTGCTCGGAGCGCTGGGTCTGGACGACCAACGTCCTCGCGCGGCTAAACTCCGTGTCCACGAACGTCGGGGACATGGTGGCGCACGTGCAATGCAGGACTGCATCCAACAGGTTCGACCAGTCCGGCACGGGAACATGGATGGCGCCGAGGGCGCTGTCGAGGTTCGGAACCGGCGGGAGAAACTACACGAACGAGTGGCCGGCATCCTACGAATGGGGCGGCGGCGTTGCGAACCGTCACTGGTGCCTTAAGGAAAACGAGGACTTCTTCTGGCCGGAGTTGCGGACGAACCTTTGGTGCTATACCGTCAACTGCCACGAATCCGTAAAGCCGAAGTGGAACTTCCGGGCTGGTTCGGCGATAGCCGTCGCGCCGCACTACATCGTCTCCGCAACGCACTTCGGAAGCTGGATGTGGGGGCCGGGGCAGACCTGGACGGATTCGCCGCGCTTCCGCTTCGGGCCGGGAACCAACGACGTGGTTTTCTGCCGCAGCCCGCGCCAGATAGTGTCCAAGGTGCCGGGATCGTCGGACATCGAACTGTGCCGCGTCACCAACGCCATCCCGACGCAATGCGTCGCGCATTTCGCGCGGGAGGCTACCCTTCGCGCGTTGTCGCCCACGTTCTTCCGGGGCTGTCCAGGATTTGTCATAACGTCGCACCAGACCCTGGCGCCGGCCGCGCTAAGCCCATACGGCTTTAGCGTGTCGTGGACCGGAATGCCGATCGGGGCCGGGCATCCATACAAGAACTACATCCCGGACGACGAACTGGTCGGCCAGGTGCCGTGGCTTGAGCATGTGACGCACATGTTTGACTCTGCGTCGCCATTCTTCCTTGCAGCGCCGAACGGGCGAGTTGTCCCCGTCGGCCAGGTTTACAGCACGGGCGGGCGCTCGACCGGCGGCCCGACATACTTCGACGACGACGTTCTGGACGCCATCGACGCCGCGATCCGCCTCGACAGCGGTGGCGCGGAGGGGCTGTCCTTCTGGGAGTTTGATGATCTGTGGTCAGGGTTTGGCACGAATAGCGTGCCGGAACTGTAGGAGGTTGACGTGAAGCTGGCGTTCTTTCTTCCATTTCTGATGGCTTCCGCCGCGTTCGCGGAGGAGGCCGGAGCCGTGTCCGGCGGGACTGCGCGCCCGTCGTCCGCCGTGGCGCAGGACGCGGCCGCGCTCACCGTATCGTCCGACACGGTGGGCCTCGTCCAGTTCGCGTCGTGGGACGCCGTGGGCCGGCACCGCGACGACACCGATCCCGGCAGGCTCGTCGCCACGGAGTCGAAGGACGACGCCGGCGATGCCGTGGCATACCTCTCCGTCGGCGCGCCGGACGGGCAGCGCATTCCGGTGGCCGACCCTTACGCGCTGCGGTTTACGCGCATCCATACCGTCGGGCCGGAGGACTACAGCATCGTCTGCAGCGACGAGGCCTTCATTTCCGCAACGGACACGGTGACGTTCTTTACGAACTGCGTCTTCGGCGGCGAGAACGCGAACGCATCCGGGCCGCCGTCGCCGGAATCCAACCAGCGCACGGTTAGGCGGACGGCCGTGCTAAAGCCAAACGGCGGAAAGTCGCTCGTCTCGTGCCACGTGGAGAAGATTGAGTCCTCCTCCCTTGCCGGAGGCTCGTTAATGAACAACAACTTCTGCAAGATAAGCGCCACGCCGGTGGATGGCATGATCTACATCGAAGCCACCGTTCCCGTGCGCGACACCGTTACGCTGCTACTAACGCATCTTCGGGCCCGCATAACGGAGGTTTACGCCACGGACGCGATGCAGAGCGGCTCGCGCGGCGCGGTGGACTTGTCTGCGGGCGCCATTAGCGCAGGAGTTTCGGGGCAAGACTTTTTCTTCTACGACCGCCTTGGAACGCGGATTTCGCTTGGCGACCTGCGCCCGTGGGTGCAAAGGCTGGTGAAGAACAACCTTGGCGAGGACTGGTGGAGATACGGCGCAAGCGGACTTGTCAATCTGCGCGGCAACACGCTCCGCTACTCGCCAAAGCAGTTTGAGAAGATCGATTCCGTGGCCGACGCCGGGGACACCGTGACGCGCTACGCTGGCGGCGAGGTCGCATTGCGCATCGGTGCGCCGAACTCCTCGACGAACACCTCGTTTGCGATTGTCGGTATTGAATGCACCCCTTACGCAGACCCGGATCACGACTACGTTTACGTCACCCCTGGCACAACGAACCTCAAAGTTTTGACTTGCCACGACCTTACAACGGCGGAGTGGCAGGCGGCACCTGGAGCGGAGGCGGTCTATGGCGTCACATACAAGGGCGAATCCGCCGATCTGGTGCGGATTCCGGTGGACGGATCGACTAGGAGATTCTACAAGGCGAAAGGAAAGTTCGTCGGGGACGGCGGCGACGCTTCCGGCTACGTCATGACGACGTTCCCGGTTTATGCCGGTGGCGGCATCTGCCTACAGTCACCCAATGGAACATGGTGGAGGCTGACAGTCAACAATTCCGGCGCCTTGACGACGGTGCAGGTTTCGACAAACGACGTTCCGGCTGGCATCGGCATGAAGTAGGAGGTTTGCGATGAAGGTTGTTTTCGCGATTGTTTTTGCAGCGGCCGCCGCGACGGCGGCAACGGTGCGCATCGAAGATGGTGATAAGACGTTCGTCGCGGACGTTCCACCGCCGGGGCAGACCAACTTCAACGAGCGCGCGGGTTTCTATGTGATCGATACCGGCGAAGTCGTTTGGACGAAGCCACGCCGCAACACGGGCAAATTCGCTACGGTCACGTTCACGGATGGCAAGACCACCAGAATCGAACTCCCCGTCGAAGGACAGCTGAACCATGCGGCGCACCACAAGGCCGGTGGCGAAGTCGAACGCATCTGGATCGACCACACTGGCGCAATCGTCAGCAACTACATCGCAAGGACGCGGCCCAAGAAGTTTAAGTCGCAGAAAAAAAAGGAAGGCGAAACCGCCCACTACGTGCGCTTAGTCGAGGAGCCGGCGACGAACGGCTGGACAAGGATCGAGGCGGATCCGCCCGACAAGTGGCGCCCGCCACGGATGGACGCGGCGAGACGGAGGCGCCACCGTCGCAATAACGCCAGCGACCGAATCAGGGAGAAAATGCAATGAAGATGATGCCGAAAACGGTCAAAGTCATCGTCATCGACACCGGCGCGCCGAAGGGCGAGGCCGGAAGGTCGTTCGTCGGCGGTGATCCCGACCCGCGCGACCTCAACGGCCACGCCACCAACGTCGCCGAGGTCATCCGCAGCCGCGCCCCGGAAGCGCATCTCGTCTTTTTCAAGGCGGCGGCGAAGTCCGGACACGGGTCGCCAAACGACCTCGCCAACGCCCTCTTCGCGGCGGCCGCCGAGTCGCCGGCAATTGTCAATATTTCGCTCGCCGTGCCACGCGGCGAGCCACGCCTGCGCCGCGCCGTCAAAACCCTGCGCGCCGCCGGCGCTCTTGTAGTCTGCGGCGCCGGCAACGACCCCGCGAAAGGCATCCAGTGGCCGGCCAGATACCAGGAGACGATTTCCGTCGGCGCCCTGGGCAGCGACGGCAAGCCCGCAAAATTCTCCCCTGGTGGCTGCGATCTCATGCTTCCTGGCGAGCGCGTCCCGGTGCGCATCAGAGGCCACGGCACGGCGCCGATTAGCGGCACATCGATTGCATGTGCCGTAGCGTCTGGGCTGCTCGCCTCGGCAATGGCCTCCGGGGCAAGGGATGCCCTGGAGGAAATCAGGAACTACTCACAGCAACAAGAAAGGAACGAAATGAGCCTTAAATCCAAAATCAAGACAAAACTTGAAAAGCTGATTGACAAGTGGCTTACGAGACTACTCGGCAAACTGCCGGCAGAAGCGGCGCAACCAGCAGCCGAGACACCGCAGACGCAACCTGCCGCCGACGCCGACGCCGTTCCGTTCGGCGACCTCGAATGGTGTTATGGCGGTTACAATGGCAAAAACGCGCAACTGGCGGATGGATGTCGCATTTCCGACCTTCGCGTCGGCGGCGGAAAGATGTCTTACCGTTGGGCCGAAGGCGACTGCGCCCCCCTTGGCGGCCCGGTAAAATCGGATGCCGTTTGCATTGCCGCGCTTTTTGTCCGCGACGCCTCTGGCGCCTGGCGTGGCGGAAAGTTTGAGTGGGTGGGGACGAGTAGAACCACTCGATCCCTCGGCAACATCGCCGGCGAATACCACGGCTGGCCGGCAAATGCCGTGGAGACCGCCACGGCATACGCCTTCGTAATAGTTTCAAAAGACGGCAAGCTCCGCTCCAACGTAATCGCCCAGGGGGTCTAACGATGAACACAGCAGCCGCAATCAAGCTGGCAAAGGCCGGTTCCAAGGTCGCCCGCGCCGCATGGAAATACGTGGACCGCGACCTCCACACATACTACGGGCTTAAGAAGGATGCATGGGCGTCCTTCCGAGGCGACGGCATCGGCGTCCTTGGCAGGTCGCTGGAAGTCGGCGTCGTGGCGGTCGGCGTC
>Ga0326513_10003813_pt1 | contig 10864 bp, 1 predicted proteins | sample 2_2465_0518_D_FD_203654 | JGI IMG/M metagenome (GOLD analysis project Ga0326513, IMG submission 203654) | Bovine rumen microbial communities from UC Davis, California, United States - 2_2465_0518 | ecosystem: Host-associated > Mammals > Digestive system > Stomach > Rumen | place: USA: California... | reverse complement strand
GGCCATCTTTTTTGTATGGTGTAAATTCTCCAAAAACTAAAGTATATGAATTTCCAGGCAATTCGCTATATGGTTTTGAAGGAAAACCAACGACAATTAAAATAAATGGAGAAGAAATAAAAAACGAAAATACACTAAAAAGTGTTGTAAAAATTATTGATTGTTCTTCGATTCGTTCAGATATTGTACGAAACAAATTTTTTGATCTTATAAACGAAAATAAAGAAATAACAGCCAATAAGCTTAAAAATGTAATAGTAGGTTGCGTAACAGATACAAAGCCAGTACTTAAAAAAGCAGAAGGTGGTTGGGCTTTTTCTTATAATGGAAATGCTATAGATGTAACACTTAAACCGGATGATAATAGTAATTCTTATTCTTATTCTGTTAATGTAAAAGATCAAAATGGAAATGAGGGAAACTTTACCAATTTTAATTTATTTAATCTAATAGATCCGAAATTAAGAAAAAGCAAAAAAGAGAAAGAATCAAAGTTTAAACTTTTGGAGTTTGATGTTCCTGGTAGTGATAAACAATATTCATCACTAGAAGAAATAAAAGAAGAGTTTATAGAATTTCCAGAGAAAAGAAGTGTTAAAGCTGGTGATGTTTTGTTTAGTATGAAATTCGAAGCAGATAATATGAGCTATGATATAAATAGTAGCAAAAAAATAATAACTGGTTTGTATGGAAATAATATTAGAACAATTCAAGAGGGAATTAATTATAAAAACTATAAAAATAATCCAGAATATTCTGTAAGCAATCTAACAGAAAAAGAGAAAGAAGGAGGTTCAGGAGACAATCTAAGATGTCTCAAAAGACCTTTTACAACATATGTTGTTATGCATTGGATGTGTGGAAGTTTGGATGATTGTATACCATTATATTATAAAGCAAGCGATGAATTATCAACTTATGCTAGATATTATGTTTCAAGAACAGGTGAAATATATAGTATAGGAAATGTAGAACATATAAGCTGGCACGCAGGATGGAATCAAGGTGGTATATGGGGTAAATTACAAGAAGCAATTTATGATGCATTGGATAATAGCTATAAAGTGGCTACAAAACTTGGCTTGGTTGATAAAAATGGAAATAAATATAATCAAAGAAAAAACAATATCAACAGATATGCTGTTGGTATAGAAATGGAAGAAAAAGTAAGAGGAAGCTCTAAAAATGGCTTTACAGATGAAACTATTGAATCTTCTGCTAAACTTGCTGCTTGGCTTTGCAGTAAATATGGGATAGATAAAAATGGTATAGAAAAAGGACATTTGTGTAGACATTTCGATATAAGCGGCAAGGTTTGTCCAGGCCCGTTTGTTGGTATAAGTGAGATAAAAGAAAGCTCAAGGATTGGAAGCGATGGTATTGAAACAAAAAGACAAATAGATTTGGAAACTTCGGCGGTTGATGGTGGTGAAAACAAATGGAAAGAATTTAAGGAACTTGTTATAGCAGAATTAGAGTCAGGTTTGATAGATGGTTCAAAAGAATTTGGAGTACAAAAAAATTCTACTCTTAACAGTGGAAAAAAAAAGTTAACTTTTGAAGTAAAGTGCATGGCAACAAAAAATGGTAGCGTTGAATCAAGTATTGGATATGCTATCAATGATTTATTTAAGGAAAACAATTGGGAGTTCAGCACGAAGAAATAAGGAGTTAAAATGAGCAGCACATCAAACAATTCATTGGTTGGCGGAGCTATAGTAAAATTTGATTACGACAGACCACCACAGACGAAATTTCATAAAGTAACAACAGAAAACCAAGAAAAATATATAGAAAAAATGAAGAAGGTCAAAATAGCAGACTATGATAACACGGCCTTTCTTTCTAACTGCTTGGAATTTAACAAAGCCTCAAATTCAACTTATATGAATAAAAGACTCACAGCAGCTTTGGCATTACAATCAAAACTACCTGTGTATTGCTTGGCAGGTTGTGGCGCAGGACAGAATTTATATGGAACTGAAAATGTAGCTATAAGTTTGTCTATTACTGATCAAAATGGCGGAGAAATATTAGATGATCTCCCAAAGCAAGTAGTTCCAAGAAAATTGGATTGGATGATGAATCAAGAGCCAGATGCCAAATTGGAATATATAGTCTTTGTTTCTGGTAATACAGAAAAGCAGAGTGGTTATGAAGATAATACATTTGGCGATGATATTGTAGAAGTTGCTTATATCTTTAAAGATGCAAAATCTAAATATTATAGTATTTTAAGAAACAAAATTGGCGGAAAGAAATATAATGGTTACTATAAGCTTTTTACAGTTTGTAGGCATACAATAATAAGATTTCAGGATGCTAACGGCAAAATACAAAAAACAGTAGTATCACCAAAATATTATGAGGATAAACTTTTTTCATCTCTTGAAGAAGATGATTGTTACAAAAAAAATGTTCTAGAAGGCCCCAATCAAAAGATTTTTGCCCCTGTCAAGTTCAAAATTGGCGATGGAAAAAAAGAATATTTATCAATGTTGTTTTATGTTAAAGGCAATTGCAATCTAACAGTCCAATCATTACAATCAAAAATTCTCGCTGTTCATACCTTAATGCCAACAGAAGAACAGATAAAGGAAGATCTTAGACCATTCTGGGTGGCAAAAAGGCTTGAATATGAAGATTACTTTGTAACAACAGAAGATGTCACATTAAGAAACGGAAAAAGCTATTACTGGGATATAGGCGAATGCTGGGTAGCAAGAAGAAACGGTAATCCAACCAAGGAACAATTGAATGAATATGCAGCAAAGGGCAATTCATGGTATTGGGATAACGGTCCATTTTTACCTGGAAATAACGAAGTAAATAACAGCAATGGGGGTTTTGATAAAAAACATTATCTTGCTTGTATTAATAATAGTAAAGGTCTTGGAAATGATGAAATACCACCAAATGATCTTGGTATAAAATATTGTGGAAATACTAGCGATGTTACACTACATACTACAAATAGACAAACAGTAAATATTCAGCCATGGCAAATAGCAACAAAAGCATATGCTGTAATTATTAAATCGGAAAAATTTCAGGAAACTGGTGGAGACTTACAAAATGGTGGATATTATATAAATGCCATGCTCAGTGAAAAAAAAGGATATTCTGGATTTATAAATGCTGCCGATAAGTGTGTCAAAGACTGTTTTATAAATGGTGAAGGAGATATACCTCCAAACAATGGTGTGTTATACAATCCAAAAGATGAATTATTTACAGCTTATTTTTTAGTAAAAGGCAGCGTCTCGGAAAATTTTGTTAAGAAACAATATGTAATTCTGGATGCATTACAAAATGGTTCAAGAGAAGATTCAAGTGCACCACAAGGAGAATCACCAGAACATAAAAAAATAAGAGAAGAAAAAGAAAAAGAAGTTCAAGAAGAAACATTGCAAGGAAAAGATTATTATCCTAATTATTATAAGAAATTTGTTGATAAAAATAACGATGTCATAAAGAAATTAAATAAAGCTGCTGAGGAACTTAAAAAAGTTTACAAAGACAGAGTAAAAGAAATAAATAATGCCATAGAAGCATTTGAAAATGGTAGACCTGCAACTAGTGAAATTGGTGCTTTGGAATGTTTGGGTAATCTGATTGATGGTAGTATACAAAGCAAAAAACTTGGTGAGTCAAACAAAGAACTGCTTAAATCAGTTAATGATAAAAAAATAAAACTTGGTGAGTCAAACGAAGAAAAGATATTATATAAATGCCCAGATGGAGATATAATTTCAAAAATTTCTAATGAAAAGCGAACTGAAGACTTAAAAGTAATTGATGATATGAAAAATCCATTTAAAAATATTAATTTTATAAATCATTTTTCATATACAGAAAAACCGATTGGTTTTCATAATAATGGTTGGTTAGGTGAAGGGCAGTATGGTCTTACTTATGGTTGGAATCAAACAAGAGTTGCCAATCTTGAACCTACAAAAAAATACTTTGAAGAGATATTCAAAGATATTAACTATGATCAGTATGAGGATAAGCATCTTTTAAAAGACTCTGAAAAAGACTACCCTTGGTGGAAAGACGTAGATGGTAGTCATATTATATTTAATGAATCTTTTGTTAAAACATTCTTTACGGAGTATGATGGTAATGAAGATAGCGAAGATAGCTATATTTTTAATAAGAAAATTACTTTAAAACCGATAGAATTTAAAATAGAAGATAGAGATAGCAAAACAAGAACTGTAACAATAACACAGGAAATAATCGATGAAATTGAAGAATATTTTAATAAATTAAATCCTGCTAATGAGAGTTTTGACAATGGAGAATTTGCTAAGAAATATATTGATGAAAAAACAGAATTTATAGTAGATTGTTTCTATAACATGATTAAGAGGGTTTATGGAGCGATTGATTCTGAGGGTGTTCCAAGAACAAAGAGTTATTTTGTTAAGGACACACCGTTTGAATTGAGAACTATAAAGGATGAAAGTGGAAATCCAATAAAAATGGTTGGTTTCGACTTGAGAGAGCTTATAGATGCCTGTTTTGAACAATTGTTTGTAGCAGATGAAGAAGCGGTAAGAGACTGTGTAACAAGAATAGGCAATGTTCTTGACGAAAGAAATTGGGACATCAGCAACGAATATGAATCTTTTTTTGGAGCTCTCCAACCATTTTTTCAAAAAGCTTTAGATGAAACAGCTACTAGATTAAATGGCGAGTTTGATCTAGAAACTGCTAAAAGACAAGCCCAGATGATGAAAATTTCTCAAGAGGCTGGCATAATTTTTCAAAGAAAATTTAATACTGGTGTTAAGATTTCTATTGGAATGGCTTTAGCTGGAGCAGTTACAGCAAAAGTTGCAAAAGTGATTCTCAAGAAGGCAATGGAAAATGTCATGGAGGCTGCCGCTAGAAAAGGTGTCGAATGGGCGGCTAAAAGCGTGGTTAAAAGCATGGCAAGAAAAGCTTTGTTGTCTACTCTTTCGAAAGTTTTAGGAGCTATACCATATATAGGTTGGGGAATTATGATTGCTGCTACTATTGCCGAGATAGTTATGTTCTTACATTGTTATTTGAGAGATAGTTATCTTCAAGCACATTTGGCATATTCTGATGATTATGTATATAAATTTACATGTAAAGCAAAAAGATCAGAAAGATTATACTCAATGACAAAAAGAGGTTGTATTATCTCTGATGTTATCGCAGAAGTAGGTCAGCCTAAACTAGAGGGCGAAACAGAAAAAACAAAAGGCGATTATGAAAGAGTAAAGAGCTATTACAACTGGCTCGCTGATCCAGAAGAGAAGACAGTACCAATAAAGAGTTCATTGCTTGAATTTAATAAAAAAATATTTGAATATAGGCTTGATGGTGATGCTAACAGAATTTCATTGCGTGATAAATATGACGGACGCGTAGCGGTAATTATTCCAAGTACTGAAGATGCTCTTAGCGATGAGGATGTTTATTCTGATTATTCTGAGTCTGCTCTTGAAAATATAGAAAACTTTATTCAAACTTGGATGGCAAAAAAAGAAGTTGCTGTTGAAAGCCAGGCGGAATTACCAATAGAAGGTTATTATGACATGCTTAATGGTATGCATCCATATGTAGAAGTTGGTTTCAGAATGGGACTTGGTTTATGTGGTAGAAAAAAAATAGATGGTAATGCTGACGTATTTTACAATGAAGCAGGTCTGCCAATAATAGTCAAAAGAGGAAATAACTATTATAAAGTAAAACATAATTTAGTTAGTTATAAAGACAAAAATGGAAACTCAGTAGAAGGTTATGATGCTGGCCGTACATATAATTTCTCAGAAGGAAGCAGTGATTTACAGGCGATTTCAAAGGCTGAGTATATAAAACTGGCGTCAAGAAATTTCAGAAGAATTAACTCAAGAGATTATCCATACTTCAAAAGTATGACAATTAAGGATAATGGTGTTAAAAAAGTAACTCTTAATTTGATAGATCCAAATTTTGCTTCTTATACAACTGGCATTAGGAGCTATTATTGTGCAGGTGGTAAAGCAGCAAAGAATGAGAATGGAGATTTCGTAAGGCTTGATATATATGACAAAGATGATTATGAAAATAAAGTCTTTTCTTTAGAGCAATTAATAAGAGGGGCTCTAAGGAGCCCAACCTTTATAAAAGAGGAAAGGATAGAGAGATATTCCAACGAAACTGGCAATTTAAAGAATGACTTTTTAAGTATAGATGAAAGTTTGGTGGCTTCTCCTACTAATTTGAAAATAAGATATGGCTATGACGATTTTAATCCAAGTGGTGAAAGATTCTCAGACAGCAGATTTGTAGATGTTGCAAAAAGAGATGCTAGATGGTGGAATGTAAGACATCTTGGAAATACAAACTTTAATACAGTCACTCATGTAAAGAAATATATATCTGATGGTGATATTGAAAATAGAGGTGGTGGGTGGACTTCTGTAAAAAAGGCCAAAATGACAGAAGACGATGGAATAAAACCATCTGAAGATACAACCACAAATGTAGAAAACTCAAGAGGCTATGATGTAGATCATTATGTTTTATTGAAGAGTAATGCTCAGACTGTTGTAATGTCTAAAGAGATAGATTTTATGATTACAAACTTTAAATCAAAGCTTACCAATTTAGGCATAGAATATACAATAGAAGGAATAGAAACAAAAGATGCTAATATTATCAGAACAAGATTTTTACAGAGATATGCTTCGATAAATGCTAATCCAGAAGAAGTGCTATATATCCTTATGCATATGTTTAATGAGGATAATGATGGCAATAATATAAAAGAAAGTAGAGTAAAGATTCTTTTAGTATCAGATGACGAGGATACGCAAGTTCCATTAATGAAGGATAAGCTCAATATGGAATTTGATCTTAAGAAATTAAAAGAAGAAGAATATGATGCCACAATGGCAGATAATATTTATGAAATGGCATATCAGCAAGAAATGCTTATGGTAAAAGAGGATTTACTTAAAAAAATAAATATTACTTTGGGTGGTGCTGCTGCTGTTAAAAACTATGGCAATGGAAACGCTGTAAATAGTTATACTCCTCTATACAAGACACTTGCCCAGCTATTGAATGAATTCTGTTCGGCATGTCCTCCAAAGAAAAAGATTGAAAAAAGAGAGCTTGTTACAGATGAGAATGGTAATGATATATTATCTAATCAGGCATCTACTATTAGTAGACCTTTAAAGTGGTTTAGTTTCGAGGATACAGCTCATGATACAACTTATGTATGCTTGTATTATAGGACTGTTATTAAACCTCCAAAAATAAGGGTTTATACTTATGGACCTATGAATCCAACAATAAGTTGTGTGACAGATCTTACTCTTGAAAATGCTAATGAATTCGCTGTCTTAAGTGCTGTCAGAAGTTTTGATGGTAAGAAGTCAAAATTAACAACTAGAAGCAGTAATATATATGCTGAAAGGGAAGAGCGGACAAACAAAGAAGAACAAGCTGATAAATTTAAGCTTGGCGCTACCTGGGGTGGAACAGATTATGTTGGTTTAAATGCCGAGAATTATAGTCAGGCGTTTGCTAGCTGTATGTATAATGGCAACATGACTATTTTGGGAGATCCATTCTGGAGTTTCGATGGCTTGATTCAACCGTGTACATATCCAATCAAACTTAATGTAATCATGCCACAAAGTGAATTTACAAGACAAGTTGATGGTGGTAAGGGAACTGCTGATTTAAGAAAGCAGATAGAAGAACTTAGAGCTCAATCAAACAATAGGGAAGTGGAAGAAAACTATTGGTATGGTGAAACACATGAGAGATCATTGAAAAAGAACATTTACAAAAATTCAGATCCAGAGCATGAAGATATTGTATGTGTAAAACCAGCAGACACAGTAAGAGTTCATCAAGTTTTACATGAAAGTTCTGGCTACTATGTTGTTAAAGATATAACTCAAACAATAGATCAAGGTGGTTTTACTACAACTCTTGGAATTATGAGTTATCCTAACATTCATAAAGATGTATTGCTTACGCCAGACGAGGCTAAGGCAAGGAGTAGTGCTAAAAGTTAAATTAATAGGTTAAGAAAATAATGGCTGAGAGTAAAATAAAAAGAGTTTCAAAGGACGATTTAAAGGCCGCCAATGGTTTGAAGGCTATTTTGGATGGCATTGAAAAAAATGTTAGAGATATAAATAAAGGTTTTGATAAAACAAAAGATTTGCTTAACCAAATTTATAAAGTAAAAACTCCAGATTTTAAATCTCTCGCTGCTGAACTTAATTCTGTAGAAGATAGCTTAAAGAGAATTTCAGTTGCCAATGGTATGGGTAAAAATAGTGGCAAACAGCTGCTTGATACATATACCAACTTAAAGGCAGAACTTGGAATATCAGCAGGTACGGCAAAAGAAGTTGTAGAAACATTGGCTGATACTGGCTATACAGGAAACATAAATGATGCTGCTCAGGGTATCGCTTTAATGCATGAAGCCACAAAAGCATCTAATGAAAGCCTTGTAGAAATGGGAAATGCTTTCACAAAAATTGCTGGCTTTACGGCAGACGAGAACAATCAGCTCATGGCAACAATGACAAAGATACAACAGACGAATGGTCTTACAACTAGAGGTATGAGTGCTGTTGTATCTAAGATGAACAGTCTTACATTAAATATGAAGGCATTCGGTCAGTCAGACGCCAGCATAAAAAGCATGGTAAAAAATACAACTGCTCTTGCTTCTGCCATGGAAAAAGTTGGTTTGTCTGCTGATGCTGCCGCTAGGATGGTTGATAAGCTCACAGATCCAGAAAAAATAACAGAAAATATAGGATTATATGCTCAGCTTGGTATTTCTATTAGCGATGCTTTGAATGGAGAAATAGACTCTTCTCAATTCAATGCCGGATTAAAAGAGCTCGGTCAAAAAATAAAAGATATGGGACCAATAGCAGGTAAAGCATATGCTGAAGCATTTGGTGTAAGCTACAAAGAGGCAATAAGATATGCCGATCTGGATCCATCAGAGGGTATGGGGGATGTGGAGGTGGCACCAGATGAAGGTGTTAAGGCTCTTAATGATATGCGCGATGCTACACTTACCATGCAGGGCGAAATGCGCAAAGCAATGAACCAACTCGAAGGAAGAATACAACAATTGGGTTCCACAATGATGGTAAGTATGGCGATTGGAGCTGATTATGCTAAAAAATTAATTGCTAGTATTTTTAAAAAGATTCAGGAAAGATCAGAAGAAAATTTAACAAACTTAAAAAAGGGCTATACAGAAACAGCCGAACAAAGTATAGAAGAAAATGGCTCCAAGGCAAAAAAAATGATAGAGTCATTACATGACATAGACAAGCAACTCATAGAGTCAAGAACAAATGCTGAAATAACTGGCGTTAAAAAATCTTATGATGAACAAAAAAGACTCATAGAACAAAAAAAGATTTTATTCGATAATATAAAAGAGTATAAAGAAAGTCTTATAACCTTAAAAGGAAAGACTAAAGGAGCTGATGATGTTTCTGAATCAATTAGAAAAGAGTTAAATAGGCAAATAGATGAGCTTGAAAAAAGTCTAAAAGTAGAAGAAAAAATTTCAAAAGCTAAGGAAAAATTCTTCGATGAGATTAAAGCTTTAACTGTTGGCAGCGATGATGTTGAAGCATTAAAATATTTGTTAAAAGAAGCATCGGATAATACTCTTGAAAATAATTATGCTAAACTTGAAAAAATGAAAAAAGTTCTTCAAGAAATGAACATAGATATAAATGACGAGAAAGCAAAAGAAAAACTAAATGAGCTTTTTAAAAACAAAGATTTTCAAGCAAAATTAGGAATAGACTCAAAAGACGCTGAAGCTGAGCTTGAAAAAATGAAAAAAATTCTTCAAGAAATAAACATAGACATAAACGATGAGAAAGCAAAAGAAAAACTAAATGAGCTTTTTAAAAACAAAGATTTCCAAGCAAAATTAGGAATAGACTCAAAAGATGCTGAAGTTGAGCTTGAAAAAATGAAGGAACTGATAAAAAATGAGGAAGTTTATAATATAGTTATACAGGGCGATATAGATCTTAAAAATACTCAAGAAAAAATTAAGGAACTTTATAGTGATCTTGGCAAAAATCACGAAGAATTAAGCAGTAAATATGGTGAAAATATAAAAGATGGTCTTAGTAAATTTACAAGTGAATTTGAAAACAAAAAAGAAGAAATAAAGAAACAATTAGAGAAACTTACAGAAGACATAAGTAAAGCTACAGACAAAGAAACACGGGACGCCTTGAACGCCAAAAGAGACATGCTTAAAAGATTTGAAACAGATATAGATAACGCCTTGACTTCTATAAATAATAGGCTTGAAGGAATAGATCCTTCAAAGAGTTACCAAAAAGCTATTAACGAAATGAACGAAGCTTTCAGGGATGAAGTAGAGAGCTTAAAGAGTGGAATGAGCGGGGCGACAAAAAAAGAGTTGTCAGAAGCTTATAAAAATTTATGCGCCGAACATGAAAATAGAGTAAGAACATTTACAGAAGAAGCTTTTGGTTCAATGGGCGATAAAACAGATACTCTTATGGACAAATGGAGAGAAGACTTTAAAGATACAATGAAGGAACTTGCTCCTGGTAAAAAATTCAAAAATAGCATTAGAAGTGGCTCTAGAGATATTGAAAGAAGCGGCACTAAGGCAGGTAGTGCTTTAAAAAGAAGCGGCACTAAGGCTGGTAATGTATTAAAAAGGGCTGGCAAAGCTGCAGGTAGTGCTATAAAAAGTGGAGCACTTGCTCTGAAAACAGCCACTGGACCTATTGGCATAATTTTTGGCTTATTTGGGGAATTATTTAGTGCTTTAAAAGAGGAGCTGGCCCCA
>Ga0326513_10003812_pt1 | contig 10866 bp, 8 predicted proteins | sample 2_2465_0518_D_FD_203654 | JGI IMG/M metagenome (GOLD analysis project Ga0326513, IMG submission 203654) | Bovine rumen microbial communities from UC Davis, California, United States - 2_2465_0518 | ecosystem: Host-associated > Mammals > Digestive system > Stomach > Rumen | place: USA: California... | reverse complement strand
ACAGCCTCCTGCTTGTTTGCCTCGCGCTCTGCCAGACTCTCACCGATACAGAAGATAACCTTCAGGCCATTAGCCAAAGCCAGGTCAACCTTCTCCTTCAAGATCTCAGGAGTCTCGTTGTAATACTCACGACGCTCGCTGTGACCTAAGATTACGTACTCTGAACCTGTGCTCTTAACCATAGCAGCAGAAACCTCACCTGTATAAGCACCACTCTCCTTATTAGCACAGTTCTCAGCACTTACAGCAATTACACTATCCTTCAACAACTCGCTAACAGTAGCCAAGTGAATGAAAGGAGTACCGATGATAACCTCACAATTTGGCTTTTCTGCAGCCAAGATATCTTTCAACTCAGTAGCCAAAGCTACACCTTCCTGCAGGGTCTTGTTCATTTTCCAATTGCCTGCAACAATCTTTTTTCTCATTTGTGATTTGTTTTTAAATGGTTTATTATTATGTAATTTTCTCAATTTCCACATTACCCACAGATTATCCGCCAAAGCGAAGAAAATCAATGGCAGGATGTACCAGAGGAATATCCTGAACGCTTTCTGTCGTAAACTGCTTTTGGCAGGATGAAATGCCGGCAGTTCTTCAATTGGTGCCGTAAGTTCTTCCTCGCCTGGAATTGCAGTCTGCGGCCACTTGTTCTCGACCACTCCGTTATGAAGCAACATCAATCCCGGATTAGATCGAACCATCGTCTTCAACACCTCTGCGTCAGCATGACAGAATGTATATTCGGCACCAGTAAGTTCTATCCATTCCGCAATGCCTTCTTCTCCACTAGATGTTAGACAGAGAAACTGATAACCGTTATCAATACAATAATCGTTAAGGCTTATCAGACGTTCCATCATACTATCATCTGCCTTCTCCAGATAAGGGGCTACAAGCAAAAAGACATAACCAGGATCCATAACAACCTGGGGGGTAATGTCTTCGCCTGTCTCAACGGACAGTATCTGTAATGTTTCTATCTCGGAATGCTGATCTTCCTCACCTAATGCAGTTGTCTTACTGTCCACAAAGGTCCAGGAACTGTCAGGATAATCCTCCAGGGTGAACTCCTTCTGTACTCCGTCCTTCTCAAGGATGAATGTCGTTATATACCGTACACCCGACGTCAAGGCCTTCTTCAGATCTGCCCCTATATGATAGGGACGAAAGTCAACTACTGGCAGGTAATACAGGTTATAGGATGCAAAGACAAGGGCAAACGTCCACGTGTAAATAGACACTGTCCATTGGTGGCGTTTAGTCATAAACCGCCTCATCAGCCTATAATAACGTAGCACTGCCACTGCCGCAGCCAACAACACTACATTCTTACCGAATGTCTGCCAGTTGGTGAGTTTTATGGCATCACCAAAACAGCCGCAGTCGGCTATGGGATTTGCAAGGGCCAGATAGAGGGTTAGCGGCGTCATGAATACCAGGAACAATATCATGGCAGTTGACGTCAGACGGCGCTGAATGCCAAAAAGCATATAAATTCCCAGAACAAATTCGAAAGCCGAAAAGAGAACGGCCAGTAACAATGGGATAGAGGCGAACAGAGTATCACCAAAACCCAATGCTGCAAGGTAGTCTTGTATCTTGTATTCGGTACCCTTCGGGTCAATCAACTTAACCGTCCCAGATAATATGAAAGTTACGGACAGGAGTAGGCGCGATACATTTACAACTGCCCAGACTATCTTATTTCTGATTTTCCTCTTCACCAAACGTCAGTTTTATCAAGCCGAAAACAGCATAATTCATCATGTCCATATAGTTTGCATCGATGCCCTCTGACACCAACGTGTCTCCCCCTAGAGACTCTATCTGCTTTGTACGGAATATTTTCATTAGGATGAGGTCGGTGTAACTGCTTATACGCATACCACGCCAAGCCTCATCATAATCATGATTCTTGCGGAGCATCAGCGCCAGCGTTTTCTGAGCATGCTTGTCGTAAGCAGCAAGTGCCTCCTGCTCTGACATGTCATCAGGTGTCTCAGAATAGCCCAACTCTAGCTGGATGAGACCGATAATAGCATAGTTGACAATACCGATGAATTCAGATGCGATGCCCTCACCAACCAAGTTAACACCCGTAGTTTCTATGCTACGGATTCTGTTAGCCTTTATGTATATCTGGTCTGTGAGCGAGGTAGGACGCATGATACGCCATGCAGCTCCATAATCATGCAACTTTTTGGCAAAAAGTTCACGACATTCCGCCATTACCTGCTCAAACTGTTCCTTAGTTTCCATATACATTATATATTGTTGTGCAAAGGTACGAATAAGTGAGCGGAATACAAAATAAAACGAGGATTTATTTTTATTCCCGAACGAGAGTACTTTCGAACGAAGTTCAAAGGTACGAATAAGTGAGCGGAATACAAAATAAAACGAGGATTTATTTTTATTCCCGAACGAGAGTACTTTCGAGACAAAGTCTCAAAGGTTCGTCAACTTTCACTATTCTCCTAAATTCAAGGATAAAAAGAAGACGCCACAGAAAGAAATCCATGGGCGTCTGTATCTTTTTGTAAGAAAACGTCTTATCAGCTATGCTTCAGTATCTGACCTATACGAAGTGTAGATCTCTCGGTGATACCGTTCAGACGGCACAGTTCTTTAACAGTAGTGTTATACTTCTTAGCGATGACAGAAAGGGTTTCACCCTGCTTTACCCTATGAATAGAGGTACGTGACTTCGCTTTCTGGGCAGCAATCTTCTGCTGCTGGAATTCTCTGCTCTCTTCTTCTTTATCCAAAACAGCATTTTCCTCATTCTCTGTGGCAGCCAAAACACCCGTTGCATTCATAAGAGTTCCTCTGCCGTTGGAACGGTAGACATAATAGTCTGCCTTTACGTCTTGCATCTCAAAATTGAACATCTTCTCGGGGTTAATAAACTGTCCCAAAAAACGTGTTTCAAAATGCAGATGAGCACCCTTAGAACGACCGGTATTACCACCCAAGCCTATAGGTTCACCAGCCTTAACCATTTGGTCTTCCTTTACCAACTGTTTACTCATATGACCATACAAGGTCTCCAAACCATTGGAATGGCGGATAATGACATAACGGCCATAGCCTTTACCCTCATAATCAACAACACGAATCTTACCACTAAAAGCAGCACGAATGGTGTCACCAACATAAACCTTGATGTCTGTACCATAATGGTTGCGATGGAAAGTCTTACGATAACCGTAGTGACTGGTCACCAAACGGCTGTCTGCAGGCATATGGAAACCACGCAAATCTATCTTGTATTCGTCTGGCATCTCTACACCATAGTGAGTTGTGTATACATTATTCCACTCAGGATACAACGCAGAAGCTGGCGTCTGCTCGGCTTCTTCGTGCTGGAGCAGACGAACAATAGAAAGACTGTCTATTGTACGCATCTTCTTATCCACGGGAGCCATACTTGCCAGTTTGTCTTGTGCTATACCAGGAGTGGTTGCACAAGCCATAAACATCATAAAAATGAATTTCTTCACTATCATCGTTTTCATTTTTTTGCATTAGTTTGCTTCATCTACTGCATACAAGCGATCCATATTCAAGTTGCCCAAATCATAGATTTCTTCGGGCTTGAAGAAACGGTTCAACTCGACTGCAGCTGCTTCGGGTGAGTCTGATGCGTGAACAATATTCTGTTGGTTACTCATACAATAGTCACCACGAATGGTTCCTGCATCTGCCTTTCGACCGTTGGTATAACCAGTAATATAACGAACAACCGCAATTGCATCAACACCCTCGAGACACATCGCAATGACAGGAGTTTTCATCATGGATGCCTTCAAAGAAGGGAAAAACGGTTTTTTGACCAAATGAGAATAATGCTCCTCCAATATAGCATCATCCAACTGCATCATTTTCATTCCGGCAATCCGAAGACCTTTTTTCTCAAAACGATTGATAATTTCTCCAATCAGAGCTCTCTGTATCGTGCTTGGTTTTAACAAAACCAAAGTTCTTTCCAGCATGCGGTTTCTTTATTAATTGCTATTTCTTAAATGGACATTTTTCCACTATTCGGCGGCAAAGGTACAAAGAAAAATCGAAATAGCAAAGTCTTTTAACTCTTTTTACGATATCCGACTCCAATCCTCGTCTTTTTGATTCAATTCTTTCAGGCGATTCCATAATATTTGGTTTTCCGGCAAACGTTGCTGAGGATCGGCATCAAGCACGTTGGCAGCTGTATCACGGGCCAACTGGACCAGTTGACCGTCGCGAGCCAAATTTGCCAATTTCAAGTCGAAAGCAACGCCACTTTGTTGTGTTCCTTCCAAGTCGCCCGGACCGCGAAGCTTTAAATCCTCTTCGGCAATTTCAAAGCCATCGTTTGTTTCCGTCATAATTTGGATGCGCCGTCTGGTATCTTTTGCCAACTCATATCCGGTCACCAAGATACAATATGACTGCTTGGCCCCACGGCCTACGCGTCCTCTAAGCTGATGAAGTTGGGACAGTCCAAACCGTTCGGCATTTTGGATAACCATAACAGAAGCGTTAGGTACATTCACGCCCACTTCTATTACTGTAGTTGCCACAAGAATCTGCGTCTCGCCATTCACAAACTTTTGCATTTCGGCATCCTTATCTGCCGGTTTCATCTGTCCATGTACCATGCTAAGCCGATAGTTGGGAAATACCTGTTGCAAATGCACGAACTCCTCTTCGACATTCTTCAATGCCAGCTTCTCACTCTCCTTCACCAGAGGAAAGACAAAATACGCCTGATGTCCCTCCTCTATCTCCCGTTGTATTCCGTTATAAAGAATCTCGGGTTTATTCTCATAAGCATGAATAGTTTTAATGGGCTTTCGGCCAGGAGGCAATTCATCTATCACAGAAACATCTAAATCGCCATACAGCGTCATTGCCAATGTACGGGGAATGGGCGTAGCTGTCATCACCAGCACATGAGGCGGAACCAGACTCTTCTTCCAAAGACGGGCTCGCTGTGCTACGCCAAAACGATGCTGCTCATCAATAACAACAAAACCTAGTCTCATGAACTCGACATTATCTTCTATGATAGCATGAGTACCCACCAGAATATTTACCGAGCCATCCTTGAGACCTTCTAAAATAGCCTGCCTGCGTTTCCCTTTTACGGTTCCCGTGAGCAACTCTACATGAACAGGCATCTCACCCAGAAAAGAGCGGAAAGTCTCGAGATGTTGCTCTGCAAGAATTTCCGTCGGAGCCATGATACAAGACTGGAAGCCATTATCCAGGGCCAACAGCATAGTCATCAGTGCCACCAGTGTCTTACCGCTCCCCACATCGCCTTGAAGCAGACGGTTCATCTGACGACCGCTATTCATATCCACACGCATCTCTTTAATAACACGCTTCTGGGCATTCGTCAATTGAAAAGGCAAATGATGATAATAGAAGTTATTAAATGTATCGCCCACCTTCTCGAAACGATACCCATTCCGCTTCGCCTGACGTTCACGTGAATACCTGAGGATCGAAAGTTGAATATAGAAAAGTTCCTCGAACTTCAAGCGCATATTGGCATGGGAAAGTTCCATTGCCGTAGAAGGATAATGAGCAAGACGCAATGCCTTGTCCAAAGACATCAGATGCAGCCTTTCTATCAAGTACGCAGGAAGCGTCTCCGGAAAAGGCTCCTGAAGCTTAGCAAACAACGTACTTGTAAAATGTTCCAACGAACGGGAATTAAGACCCGCCTTTTTCATTTTTTCCGTTGTACTATAATAAGGCTGCATGCTCATTTTGCTGAGCACAAGTGTATTGGCAGGATCTATGTCAGGATGAGTGATATTGATGCGTCCGTTAAATAGGTTAGGACGCCCGAATACGATATAGTCTGTTCGCAGCTTATAGACTTTCTTAATATAGCTGATGCCGTTAAACCAAACCAGATCCATCAGCATATAGCCATCCGTAAAATGTGCAATCAGATGCTTTTTTCTACCCGCCCCAGCCTCTTCGAAACTAATAATCTGCCCTTTTACCTGCACAAAAGGCATATCAGCAGAAAGCTCATTTATCTTATAGAGCCTACTGCGGTCGATATGCTTATAAGGAAAATAATAAAGAAGGTCATGCCAGGAGTTAATATTCAACTCCTGACTCAGCATCTTTGCCCTGGCAGGTCCTATACCTGGCAAATAAGTCAGTTCCAGCTTTCTCAGATCTTGCATTTCCTAGAGCAGTCCGTTTACAAAGCGAATATCAGCAGGTGTTGTTATCTTTATGTTCTCGCGATTACCCTCCACAAGGTATACGGGTTTTCCCAAGGCCTCCACTACTGAAGAATCATCAGTAAAAGAGGGGACGAACGACTGTTGATAAGCCTCTTTCAGCAATGAAATACGAAACGTCTGAGGCGTCTGTACTAATTTATACTCATCACGGGGAACAGTAACACTCGCTCCGTCCTTACGAAGCTGGCGCAGCGTTTCCACAACAGAGATTACGGGCACCACAGCGCCCTTATCCATCGCCTCTTCATAACAACGTCTGATGGTCTCTATTGCCACAAAGGGTCTTACCCCATCGTGAACACCTACAAGCCCAACCGCATCATCAGGTATCAACTTCAGTCCGTTGCTGACAGAATGGAAACGGGTCTCGCCGCCGTCAGCGATTTGAACAGGGACAGCAAAATCATAATCCCTACATAGTTTCAGCCAATAATCTTGCTGGGGAGCAGGCAGTACCAGAACAATATGGATATCAGGATAAGCCTGACGGAAAACCTCGATGGTATGCATCAGCACAGGCTTTCCGCCAATAGGCAGAAACTGCTTGGGAATATCACCGCCCATACGGAGTCCCTTCCCCCCTGCCACAAGGATGGCGTAACGTTCCATGTATCAGCCCAGCAACTCTTGATAAATCATACCCTGGCGCAAAGGACGGCTTGCTCCTGCACCCTTGAAATAATCAACGATAGTATAACCAAACTCGAAAGCTGCTGCAGGTCCTTTTCCTGTAATAATATTACCATCACGCTCTACAATGGCAGCTGTATAGGTGGCGCCGGCCAGTTCGCCCTCCACTCCAGGATAACATGTGGCCTTTTTACCCTTCAGAATGCCTAAATGACCAAAAACAAGCGGAGCCGCACAGATAGCAGCAATAGGCTTGCCTTCGGCAAAATGAGCGGCAATAGCCTTAGTAAGAGGCGTGCAGGCATCCAGATTGGTACTGCCAGGCAGTCCGCCAGGTAAAACAATCATATCTGCCTTGCCGAAATCTATATCAGCAAGTAGCCTGTCGGCCTTGATGCCTACGGCATGGGCACTCTCCACTATCTCTGCTCCTGTAACAGAAACGGTTTCTACCGGCAGACCTGCTCTGCGCATGATATCCACGGGGGCCAAAGCCTCAATATCCTCGAATCCTGTAGCTAAAAATACGTAAATCATTCCTTACTTTATATTATTGGGTTATCTTTTTGTGCAAAGTTAGGAATTTTTCTTATCTTTGCCAGACAAAAAGGAAGAAAAATGGAGAAAACCCTGAGATTTGCTCTCTTTGGCAATATCTATCAGCACAAGAAAGCTAATTCCGTACAGAAATTACTCACGGAACTGGAGATGCATAAGGCTATCATATTTATAGATACCCCTTTCTACGAATTCCTCACACAAGATTTACAAATCGCTGTTCCCCGTTCTCAACTCATAGACAACAATGATTTTCAGGCAGATGTGGCTATCAGCATGGGCGGTGACGGAACATTTCTGGAAGTGGCCAGGCGTGTAGGAAATAAGGGAATCCCCATCCTTGGTATCAACACGGGGCGACTGGGTTTCCTTGCCGATTTCTCTCCCGAGGATATCCCTTATGCCATCGAACAGATTTATGCCAATGGCTTGCGCACGGAAGAGCGTAGTGTCTTGCAGCTCTCCTATTCTCAGGGCGAGCCTGCCGACTATCCCTTTGCGCTGAACGAAGTGGCTGTCTTGAAACGCGACAACTCCTCGATGATCAGCATCCGCGTTGATATCAATGGCGAATATCTCACAACCTACCAGGCCGACGGTCTGATTATCAACACTCCCACAGGAAGTACAGGCTACGCCTTAAGTGTCGGTGGCCCTGTCATGCATCCCGAAAGTAAAATCATCGGACTGGTTCCTGTGGCCCCGCATAGTCTGAACATCCGACCTTTCACCCTCTCGGACGACAAGGAGATTTCCCTGACGGTAGAAAGCAGGAACCATAATTTTCTGGTGGCTGTTGACGGCCGAAGCGAAAAATGTCAGGAGGGAGTCAGACTCTCTATCCGCAAGGCTCCTTATCTGATTAAAGTTCTTAAGCGCAGCAACGGTTCTTATTTCCGGACCCTACGCGAGAAGATGATGTGGGGAACCGATGTACGAATCTAATAATCTCCCGCTATGAGCACCAATATCATAAGATGGTTCTGGAACACCTCACGCGGATTGCGGTTACAGTCCTGCATCAATGCCGTTCTGGGCATTATCCATGTAGGACTGGACTTCGCTTTCATCGCTGCGACAAAACTGTCTATCGATATTGCCACAGGGCGTAGCCAGAGTTCGCTCAAGTTAGCTGCAGCCTTGCTCATAGGTATTATGCTGTCGCAAATACTTATGGGATTCATACGCAAATGGGTAGCTGCCATCCTGGGCGTTCGCAGTCAGAATATGCTTCAGCTTCGCCTCTTCGACCATCTTATGCAAAGCCAATGGAGTGGCATCGAGAAACACCATAGCGGAGATGTCCTGAACCGACTGGAACACGACGTAAAGGATATTACCAATGTCATCACAGAAACCATTCCTTCCATACTGGGCCTCACCGTCCGTTTCGTAGGGGCGTTTATTTTCCTGCACAGTATGGACCAGACACTGGCTTATCTGTTGGTTTTCATAGCTCCCGTCTTTATTCTGTTGAGCAAGCTATACATCAGGAAGATGAGGGCCTTGACTCGCGAAATCAGGAATACAGACAGTAAGATTCAAAGCATTCTCCAGGAAAGCATTCAGCATCGTCTCATCCTCAAGACATTGGAACGCTGTCAGACTATGGTAGAGCGCTTAGGTATCAGTCAGTCTTTGTTACGCAAGCAAATACGCCAGCGCACCCTCTTCAGCAGTTTCTCCGCAACCATGCTGAGTGCCGGATTCGGTGGCGGATACCTTGTCACGTTTCTCTGGGGCGTCAACCGATTGCACGAAGGCGAGATAACCTACGGTATGATGATAGCCTTTATCCAACTGGTCGGACAGATACAGGGGCCCTTCCGCGAAATGACACGCTATATCCCCATCCTCGTTAATAGCATAACAGCTTGCGACAGACTGATGGAGCTGCAAGAGACACCCATGGAATCCGTTGGAGAACCCGTCCGACTAAAAGAAGGGGGTATCCGGATAAACAATGTGTCATACGCATACGACGAACATCGGACGGTAATCAATCATTTACAATACGACTTTCCTATCGGCAGTATCACCGCCATCATGGGAGAGACGGGAGCTGGAAAGACAACGCTCATCCGCCTTATCCTTGCCCTGATGAAGCCTCAAAGCGGCAGCATTGAGATCTATGATGCCGAAGGAAACAGTTATGCCGTAAGTCCGCAAACACGCTGCAACCTGGTATATGTACCTCAGGGTAATACCATCTTCAGCGGTACCATTCGGGATAACCTGCTACTTGGTAACCCCGATGCCACAGAAGAACAGATGCTGGATGCCTTGCGTACCGCCTGTTCCGAATTTGCCATAGAACGGGGACTGGATTCCGCATGCGGAGAACTGGGGGCAGGACTCAGCGAAGGACAGGCTCAGCGCATCAGTATCGCACGTGCCCTCCTGCGCGACGGAAGCATTCTGCTGCTTGACGAGGCCACCAGTGCCTTAGACCGCGAAACAGAACAGGAGCTACTGCACAGACTACACCAATGGTCCGACGGGAAGAAGACCATCATCTTCATTACACACCGTCAGGCTGTGCTGGAATACTGTACGCAGTTCCTCACCCTTAAAGAAGAGAGTTAAAACCTATACATTATAATATATTATTTAAGATATGAACAAGAAACTTACAGCAAGCCTTGTAGTGGCTGCAATCATTGTAGCAGGTATCATCGGCTACCTGGTTTACACTATGCAGAAACAGCAGAAAGAGAGTGCACAGATGCTGGAACTGGCCGAGATGGACAAACGCGAGATGGAAAACGAATACGAACAGTTTGCCATGCAGTACAACGAGATGAAGATGCAAATCAATAACGACTCTCTCGTGGCTCAGCTCGAGAAAGAACAACAGCGTACAGAAGAACTGCTCGAAGAACTCAGACGCGTTAAAAGCAACGATGCTGCAGAAATTATGCGACTGAAGAAAGAACTGGCTACCCTAAGAAAAGTCCTTCAGGACTTTGTCCACCAGATAGACTCCCTGAACAGACTGAACGAGGAGCTGACACAGGAAAACTCTAATCTGAAGACCCAGAACCTGCAGGCACAGCAGCACATCAGTAACCTGAGTACCCAGAACGAGTCACTTTCCTCTAAGGTCGAAATTGCCAGCCAGCTGGATGCCACAGGTATCTATGCCGAGGGCCGCAACAAGAAAGGAAAGGCTGCCAAGAAGATTAAGGACGTCAAGAAATTTGTCATCGGTTTCAAGATAGCACGAAATGTTACTACCTCTACAGGCATAAGAAGTATCTACGTACGTATCAATACACCTACCGGCGATGTACTCACAAAGGGTGGAACCTTCCAATACGAGAACAGGAACCTCGAGTACAGTATTCGCAAGGATATCGAATATACAGGCGAGGAGCAGAGCGTAACAGTTTACTGGGATGTTGCAGAGGCCCTGAGT
>Ga0326513_10003811_pt1 | contig 10866 bp, 24 predicted proteins | sample 2_2465_0518_D_FD_203654 | JGI IMG/M metagenome (GOLD analysis project Ga0326513, IMG submission 203654) | Bovine rumen microbial communities from UC Davis, California, United States - 2_2465_0518 | ecosystem: Host-associated > Mammals > Digestive system > Stomach > Rumen | place: USA... | reverse complement strand
TCCGAAAACATGGGCAAAGCTTTTGGAGAGGGCGTGATTCCAATGCAGTTCAAAGACTTTATCGAGATTTTGAAAGCTTGCGCTCCGATCTTTGTTGCTTTGGTTGGCATTATCCCAACGATTCGGAGTAATCGGAAAAAGACTCAAGACAGCATTGACCAGATGCAAGGAAGCATTACAACGCTTCAGGAAACGCTGGACAAACACATCAAGGAAGACGAAGATGACAAAGCTCGCGCGCAGAGATACAGGATTCTTCAGTTCTACGATGAGCTGTGTGAAGAGAAGAAGCATTCGGAATCACATTTTGAGGACATATTGGATGATATCGACAGCTACGAAGCGTACTGTGACAAACATCCAGAATTCAAAAACAACAGAGGAAAAGCCGCTATGCAGTACATCACCGACACTTATTACAAGGTGAAAAGCAAAGGCGGCTTTCTTATTCATGCGGAAGGAGAATGAGCATGGCTATTGAAATGAAAGAACGGTACATTGTCGAACTGGAAGACGGGCGGCGCCTCAACGTCGTTGCTTCTACCTTCCAGGAAGTCCTTGCAATGTACGGCGAAGAGAACGTGGTCAAGATCGAAAAGCTTGACTATCAGGAGGTAAAGTGATGAACCACTATCTGACACAGATCATCCTTGCAATTTTCCTCGCTATTGCCGCTTTCCTTGGCGCACAGGCGAAGAATTTGTACAAGAAGTATATCACCACGGAAATCAAACAGAACGTCGTAAAGACGGCTGTGCGCTTCGTAGAGCAGGTTTACAAAGACATCCACGGCAAGGAAAAGCTTGAAGCCGCAATGAAACGTGCCTCTGAACTGCTTGCTGAATACGGCATCACGATCAGTGAATACGAACTGGTGAGCATGATCGAGTCTGCTGTGGCAGAGTTCAACAACGCTTTCAACAAGAACGAGCTGCCACCCGCTACTGAATAATAAATGCCCGGAGGCTTACGCTTCCGGGCTTCTTTTTTTATCTCGCTCAATGGTTTCGTTGATGATTCAAGCCTTGTTTATCCCGGCTTTTTGTTACTTATGTGTTACTAACGGACATAAACGCACATGGTTTTGCTTGTAAAATGTACCTTTAAAAGTTCCGAAAACGGCAGATTTTTCGTACATACTGCGGATTTAATATATTATAATAAAAAATTAAAATAACTATGGTTAATATTTCCAAGGTATGAGAAAGCCGAGAATGCTCAGTATTTACTGGCGTTCCCGGCTTTTTTGCTTTATGTGGTTGTTACTTACGTGTTACTAACGAACGAGATCGGAGAAGGCTTAATACTTCAGAAACTTGATTGCTTCCTTGAGTTGTTCGACAGTTTTGTGCGTGTAGACACGCTCGCCAACGTCCCCGGTTTTATGTCCCATGATGAGGTCAATACAGACCTTGTTTGCCGCTCCGTCTATCTGTGTTCTGAAACTGTGACGGCAGTCGTGCGTTCGATGATCCATGCCAAGCTTCTTCAGAGCCGTCTTGAAGCCATATTCAAACTTCTTGACCTCAGCCGTTTCCGGGCTGCTCGACTTCGACTGCTTCTCATGTAGAAACAGGTATTCACGCTCTGACAGGTGACGTTCAATGATTGGCTTGAGCTGGTCATGGATCGGGATGACACGATTTTTCCCGGATGCGGTCTTTACGCCGCCTTTCATGATCCCTTGCTCAATATCGACATCAGCGCATTTCATCTGCACCATCTCTGAGGCTCTGCAACCAGTATAAAGCATGAATAGCGTTTCGTCAATAAACGGCTCTCCTTGATGTTGCCAAAGTGTTTCAACTTCGTCATGCGTGAATAGTTCTCTGACCATCTTCGTTTCTCCGGGTTCGACAGTCAAGTTGGCAGTGCGCATCTTCATAACCACCTCCATATCATACGCAAGCTTGTCCATCGTTACGAGGAAGTTTCGTATCATCTTCTGAGTGCTGTGACCCTTGCCGCACGAATCAATGATCTGCTGGAAATGAGTCTGCCTGATGTCTTTGTACTGCTGCTCGTACAGGTCTTTGCAGTAGGTGTATGACGTTCTGTGCTGCGCCTGAAGTGATTCACTCATCTTCGGGAACCGCTGCTTGACCAGAATCTTATATACCTGCTCGAAGGTGTACTTGTTAAGGTCATACGGGTTCTGGTTGTACTGCGCCAGAGCTGTCAATGCTTCTGCTCGTGTTGGGTAGTACCCGATTACTGCATAGACAGGATATGCTCTGTCATCATAACCAACGGTCTTCCTGACAACGAACGGGTTTCTTCTGCGACCGGATAGCTTCGTTACACTCCCAAAGCCGTTTGGATTTCTGTAGTTTGGCATAATTCGTCCTTTCTGCCTTCGTATTTCGCTTGTGCTGCGATTCTTGGCGGTTACCGTGTAAACTTACGTTTGAAAAACAAATTCAATTTAGGGCGGTTTCTGCGCTTGTTGCCGCAAGCTCAGGAAGCTCTTTTCTTTTCCACCTCCTCAATCGGCTTCCCATTATAGAAGTCATCGTTCTCGATGTGGTCAACCTCGTGCCGAAGTGCCTTCTCCTGCCGTGAGATGGAAAGCCTTGCGTTTATATATACGCTGTATGTGCCGTCCTCGTTTACGGCTACAAGACCGCCAACTTCGGTCGGCAGATCAACAGTTCTCACAAAATAATCGACTTCTGGTAAATAGGTCATTTGTTCTGTTCCTTGTACCTCATTAATAGGGCGGCAGCTTCAAGGATTGCACTTGTCGGTGCATCTTCGGCTGCGTCGAATAGGATGCGCATCTCCTGACGCATCTGCTCACGCTGGGGGAGATTATTGACCCGCTCTTCGCCTGATCCAGAAATAAGCCATTCAAGACTTACTCCAAGATAATCTGCAATTTTACTCAATGTTTTTGCCGTTGGCTTTGCTTTTCCGGTCTTCCAGTTTGAATAAAGCGCAGAAGAGACACCAGATTCTTTATAGAAATCATATTTCTTCTTACGCATTATTCCGAGCCGGATTTCTATTCTGTCCAGTATTTCAGTTATCTGCTCTTGAGAAAAATCCATGTTGCACCTCACCAATAATTGTACAACATAAACAAAATACTAGAAATTACTAAATTATTCTTTACAAAAGGGAATTTTAGTATTATACTAGAAAATGTTAAGAGACAACACGAAAGCAAGCCCTCTTAACAAGCGGACTTTCTAGTATTTTGTTGAGGTCGCACTTACATAATATTACAAGTCCGTAACAAAGTCAAGCATAACTTAGTGTTACGGAGGTGAGAAAGTGAGTTTTAAGAGCGCAAGGCAGAAAGCTGGTAAGCGAGTGGCTGAAGTCATGGAACTGCTCAATGTAACTGATGCGGCTGTGTATCAGTGGGAAACAGGAGTAAGCAAGCCACGAACCGACAAACTTCTTGCTCTTGCAAAGTTCTACGGTTGTACAGTAGAGGAGCTTCTTCGTGATGACTGAAGCATAACAAAAAATGAGTCCGATTAATTGGACTCAATTAGGAAGGGATGTGAAATGGAAAGAGTAAAGGTTGAAGAGGCTGCAAAGCTTCTTGGCGTGTCTCAGCAGTTCATACGGATAGGACTACAGCGTGGGAATCTTCCGTTCGGAACGTGCGTAAAGACTTCAACAAAGTATACCTATCATATTAGCAAGCATTTGCTTGAACAGTACATCGGTGAGGCGGCAACCTCACGGACGTGACAGAAAGGACACCACTATGAGCAATAAAAAAGCCGCCCTGCGGCAACAGGACGGCAACCGCCACAGATAACGTGGCAGAAAGGACGGTATTATGATACCACAGAAAATTTCGCAGTGCAAGAGAATTCTTGCGTATATGCAGGGACACGGCTCAATCTCTCCGCTTGAGGCTTTGGAATATTGCGGAAGCTTCAGATTGAGCGCGAGGATTAAGAACCTTCGCGATGCTGGGTATATGATCCAGACCACGAACGAGACGAAGAACGGGAAGACTTATGCCAGATACGTTTTGAAAGGAGAACCGAATGAGCGAGCTTGAAAATGCGATTGCTGAACACCTGATAGCAATCAGGGATATTGTTTACGGGTCTCCCGAAGCAAGCGACAGACTGGTAAACATCACTGTAACAAAAGATAGCATTATGGCTTGGCAGTATACGGATGAAAGCCTCGAAGAATTTACATTCAATTTTTGGAGGGAAGTATGATTTACAGACTTGATGAACAGATTGAGCAGGCGCTTGAAAACGCCTACGATCCTGAAACCGGGGAACTGCTGATCCCGGAAGAAGAGATGTTTGCACAGATTGAGAAGATCACCGCAGACTTTGAACTGCTGATTGATAACATTGCTTCCGATGTGAAGAACCTCAAGGCAGAAGCGGCAGACGTGAAGGATGAGAAGATGAAGCTTGCAAAGCGGCAGAGCCAGCTTGAAGCCAGAGCGGAACGAGCAAAGCGGTTGCTTGCGTATCTTCTCAAGGGTGAGAAGTGGAAGAACGGGCGGCACAGCATCAGCTATCGTAAGAGCGATGAGCTTGTTACGGATGATTGCTTCATTGAGTGGGCATCTGTGAACCGCCCTGAGTTTCTGAAGATTGAACCAGAAGTAAGGAAGGCAGACGTGAAGAACGCCATCAAGAACGGACAGGTTTTTGAGTTTGCTCACATCGAGCAGAAGAACAACATTCAGGTGAAGTGATATGGAAAGAATGTTCAGAACACTCCGAGCGGATGAGATTGACTGCCGCATCGGCGCTATCAAAGACAAAGGGCTTTCACTTCTGCTGTACAAGGATGCACGTTGCGATATGAACATTCTGGACGAAACCTTTGGAGCGTTCGGGTGGCAGAGACATCACAGCCGGGAAAACGCAAACTGCATCGTTTCAATCTACGACATGGACAAAGGTGAGTGGATTGAGAAGGAAGACACCGGAACGGAGTCAAACACCGAAGCGGAGAAAGGTCTTGCATCTGACAGCTTTAAAAGAGCTTGTTTCAACTGGGGGATCGGCAGAGAGCTTTACACTGCACCGTTCATCTGGATTCCATCGGACAAGTGCAAGATCGAAAACAAGAAGTGCTATGACAAGTTCCGAGTGGTTGAGATTGGCTATAACGAGGACGGCGTGATTAACAAGCTTGTTATTGCCAACGACAGTCTTGGCGTAGATGCTTACCGCTTTCCTAAATATGGCAGTGCCATTAAATACGGCGAAAGCAAAAACACCGATGACCCGGTTATTAAACCGGAGGCAAAGCAGCCTATAGAAGCTCCTGACGGCTATTACTATTGCGAGAAGTGCGGAACACAGCTTCAGGGAACGACACTGACCAACGGCAAAAAGATCACGCACAATGAGGTTGCGAGGATGACTATCAAGAAGTATGGTCTTCAGCTTTGCCCGGAGTGCTGCAAGAATGCGAAGCCGGTTGCTTGACCTTGCGTTAAGCATCAACGGCAAGCAGCGTTTGACGATTGAACTTGATGGAGATTTCCGGGAGCAGTTCGAGAAGTTCAAAGATACGGACACGGACTTCTCCATCAAGAAATTCCGATACAAGCGCAGCCTTGACGCAAATGCTTACGCATGGGTTTTGATAGGAAAGATCGCTGAAGCGAAGCACATCACGAAGACAGAGGTCTACAGAAACGCAATACGAGAGATCGGCGGTGTGTCCGATGTTATCAGTATCAAGAAAGCGGCAGTTCCAAGGCTTCAGGAAGAGTGGAACAGAAAGGGAATCGGCTGGCAGATAGATGACATCGGAAGCAAGATCCCCGGCTGGACGAATGTGATTCTGTATTACGGTTCAAGCTCATACGATACTTCGCAGATGGCAGACCTGATTGACAGCTTGATTCAGGATGCAAAAGCACTTGGAATCGAAACCAGAACACCAGAAGAAATCAATTCATTATTGGAGGAATACGACAGAAAATATGAATAAAGGTACTCCGAGAAGAAAAGATATTGCAGGTTGCCGGTTTGGGCTTCTCACTGTTGAAAGCTTTGCTTATGTAAACGAAAACGGTCAAACTTACTGGAACTGTAAATGCGACTGCGGGAAATCTGTTGTTCGCCGAGCAAGTCATCTTAAAGAACGGATAATACCATCGTGTGGATGTAGAGGAGGCAATACGATACATGGTATGACTGGGAAAAGGATTTATACAATTTACAATCAGATGATTACCCGCTGTTATAAGCCATACAGCAAATCGTATAAGAATTATGGAGCGAGGGGAATAACCGTTTGCGATGAATGGAAAGAAAGCTTTCAATCATTCTATGATTGGGCGGTAAAAAGCGGTTACGCTGAAAACCTTTCAATCGATAGAATTGACAATAACGGCAATTACGAACCTTCAAATTGCAGATGGAGCACTCCAAAGGAGCAAGCAAACAACACCCGGAGAACAAGACATATCACGTTCAATGGAGAAACGCACTCTGTTAGTGAGTGGGCAAGGATTCTTGGAATAAATCAAAGCACGTTAAATATGAGGCTAAACAAATATCATTGGACTGTTGAAAGAACATTAACAAAGGGGGTTAAACACAATGTCACTTAACAGCATTATCATTCAGGGCAGACTCACAGCAGACCCGGAGCTGCGGCAGACGCAGAGCGGCGTATCGGTGGTCAATTTCACGGTCGCTTGCAATCGGGAGCATAACAAAGAAGAAACGGACTTCATCTCCTGTATTGCTTGGCGACAGACCGCTGAGTTCGTCAGCAAGTACTTCCGCAAGGGACAGCTTGTTCTTGTCAGAGGAAGCTTGCAGAGCCGCAAGTGGACTGACCGAGACGGCGGCAAGCGCATCAACTGGGATGTCGTTTGCGACAACGTCTACTTCTGCGAGAGCAAGAAAGACAGCGGTGACGGGTACACTGCGAAAACCCCTGATGTGACCTATACCGAGGTCGAGGATGATGGTGAACTTCCGTTCTGAGGTAGCGCATGGCAGAACGAAGAATGTTTGCCAAGACAATCATTGATTCAGATGCTTTTCTCGACATGCCAACATCCGCACAAGCTCTTTATTTCCACATGGCAATGAGGGCTGATGATGACGGCTTTCTGAACAATCCCAAAAAAGTTCAACGCATGGTTGGAGCATCTGATGATGACTGTAAACTGCTTCTAGCGAAACGGTTCTTGATCGCTTTTGAATCTGGTGTGGTTGTGATAAAGCATTGGAGGATTCACAACTACATTCAAAAGGATCGCTACAAACCGACAGTATATCAAGAAGAGAAGGCAAGCCTTTCGCTGAAGGATAATGGCGTGTATACAGAATGTATACAGGATGTATACACAGGTAAGTATAGTATAGATAAGGATAGTATAGATAAGGATAGTATAGATAATACTGCGGACAAGCCGCAGCGTTTTACACCACCAACAGCGGAAGAGGTTGCTGCGTATTGCAAAGAACGCAATAACAACGTTGATCCTCAGAGCTTTATTGACTTCTACGACTCGAAGGGCTGGATGATCGGCAAGAACAAGATGAAGGACTGGAAAGCCGCAGTCAGGACTTGGGAGAAGCGTGACGCAGAAAAGCCGAAGAAGAAAACGGTTACTGCTGCTGAATACAAGGCGCCAACACCAACTTTGACGAACGCTGAATTATGGGGGTTAGTAGACAAGATATGAAAAACGAATACGGCGTGACACTGGACAGCAACGGGTATGCTCCAAGCATCATGCCTGATCCCATGCCTGAGATTCAGTATTGCGGCTGTTATGTATGCGGTATCGGTGGAGACCTCGCACGACACGAGGTCTTCCCCGGAACCTTCAGAAGCAACAGCAAGAAATACGGGCTGTGGATTAACCTTTGTCCGAAGTGTCATGCACTGGTACACAAATGCCAAGACGATCACAGGGAGTTGAAGAAAAAGGCTCAAGCTGTTGCGATGAACTATTACGGCTGGACGGTTCAGGAATTCAGAGAAAGGTTTGGCAAGAGCTATCTGCCAATTGATGGAAGTTGGGTATGAACAAGTATCACAACAGAAGGAGCAACGGCTTCGACAGCAAGAAAGAGGAACGCAGGTATTACGAGCTTCGACTGATGCAAAGAGCAGGGATCATCCAAGGACTTGATCGGCAAGTCAAGTTTGAGCTGATCCCGGCTCAACCGAAAGCGAATCTGCGGGCAACGAACTATTACGCAGACTTCTGCTACTGGCAAGAAGGCAGATTCGTCGTTGAAGACGTGAAGGGCTACAGGAAGGGAACTGCTTACGAGCTTTTCATGGTCAAGAAGAAACTCATGTATCAGCGTTACGGTCACATCATAAAGGAGACTTAAGCCGGGAGCGGCAGAAAGGACAAACTCATGGAATCAACACTGACAATTCTGAAAAAGCTTACAGACGGATATATGGAGCAAGAGCGGCAACTCGAACACAAATATCCGTGGGCAGAGATCATCTACAACTGGACGCTGTTTGTTGCGGCTGTAGGGCTTGTTATTTCGCTTTTCTGCTGGGGGGTAGATATTCATATTACCCGGAGAGCGGAAGAGCAGACAGCGGCGTTTACGGCGGCATACGAAGCTGAACAGAAAGCGGCAGCGGAAGCCAAAGCAATGGAGCTTGCTGCGCAGCAGAAGTCAGAGGCAGCAATCATGGAACGTGAAGCAACGGAAATTGCGAAAGCGTTCTATGGAATCAGGAACTTCGTGGACAAGTACCACTATACGGCAGATGACCTGAAGACTTATGCAAGATGCGTCTTCAACCGGGTAGATGCTGGCGTGAACAGTCTGGAAGCCGTGATCGGTCAGAAAGACCAGTTCCTCGGATATGCTGAAACGAATCCAGTTCTTCAGGAGTTTTACGATGTTGCAATTAAAGCTGTGGAAGAGTGGCACAGCGAAACGGTGAAGCCATGTGATAGCTCATACAGGTTTGCAGAGCTGACAGAGCGTGGAATCTACCTCGTCAACGAGTTTGGAGCGGATGGCTATGTCCAGAGGTGGCACGCATGAAAAGAAAGAATGCCTACCTTGAGAAACAGGAAGAGTTTAGAAAAGCATCAATGGAAGCGATGCAGAGGACAACTGAGCAGTATTTCATCGACTGTGCTGCAATCGCTCTCAACCGCAAAGGCTGGGGAGAGAAGCGAGTCAGGGAGTTCCTTGCCGAGCTTGCAAAGGTTCACGATGAGTTCTATGACGCTTTGAAGAACATTCCTGAGACGGACTATTACCGTCAAAAGCTGGATGAGAACCTTCTGCCGCTGTGCAAGATCGTTCCACTGGTGCCGTTCGAGGAAAGATACGAGTATCTTCCTGAAATGAGGTACTGATATGAAAGACTATTCTACTCAGGGAGGTTCTTGGAAAGACTGCCCGCAATGCGGAAAACCGTTCTTCTGCACAAGCACTGAATGGGCTTACAAGATGGCGGTAAGCAGAGACGGACGGAGTGCAACTGAATACTTCTGCAAATACTCATGCCTACAGGCCTTCCGAAAAGGCTACGAGGAGCGAAAGCAAGCACAGAGGGTCAGGAGTGCAGTGCTTCAGCACAAGAGGAGGAAGTCAAATGGCTGAATACATCAACCGTGATGCGTTTCTTGAACAGCAACGTGCATGGTATTGCAAGGACTGTAGCAGGCGCAAGAACACCAAAGGAAAGACCGTCTATGAGATCGGGGACGCTCCGTGCCGAGCCTGTTTCATCAATAACATCCTGGATGAAGTAGAGAACTTCCCCGCCGCCGACGTTGTAGAGCGTCAGGCCGGGAAGTGGTTAGAGGTTGAACTACTGCATTTGTCCGATGACCCGGAGGAATTGGAGGTCACATCAGTTGCGTCAATGCGATGCAGTGTTTGCAAGAGGTATCACAATGAAGTCAATCTTTATGGCAGTGATTTGACAGAGGATGTGAATTATTGTCCGAATTGCGGCGCTCAGATGATCGGAGGCGATGGTGATGTATGAAGAGCTGATAAAGCGGCTGCGATCTCATAACGGATGGGCGCTAAATAAAACACTTAACGAAGCCGCCGATGCCATAGAGGAGCTGAGCAAGCCGAAGTGGATTCCGGTGACGGAAAGGTTGCCGGAATGCGAATGGGGTGCGGAAGTCGGAAACATCGAGTGGATTAGTTGCGGCATGGTATTTGCTGGATGCTTTGGACGTGGCGGCAAATACCGAGACGCATATTTCAGAACGTGGACAGACGGCACAGAGGGAATTGATACAAAGGACGCTGACTATTGGCGGCAAATTCAAATTCCAGAGCCGCCGAGGGAGGAAACATGATGTTCTACGTTTACAGTTTGCATCTTGCGTCTGGGAAACAGGAGTGCGTCAATCGAGTGTATGACACGGCAAAAGAAGCGATTGAGCATATCCGGCTGTGCTATAACACGGACAAGGATTTGCGGTGTCTTGGAGAATATTACTATTTCATGAAACAGCGATAAGGAGGAAACATGACTGTCAAAGAAGCAATTGGACTCCTTGCTTATGGAGAAAATTTTTACATCAAAGGCGCTTATAGCGGAAAGATCTATCACAAGTCCTTTGAGAACAAGAAAGAGCATCTCGAAAAGTATCTTGACGAAAGCGTATCTAACCCGCCACTTTTCACTGATCTCTACACGCATAAACGGAAATACGATAAGCCTTATACGTATCCTGTTGTCGGAATTTGGATGAGCGACTATTACATTTGCCATCCGGAAGAGCTGCCGAAGGAGGAAACATGACGGAAGTAAAAATCGTTATGGATGATTACGGGTTACTCTATGCCATTCTTCCTGATGGGAGTAAAAGAGCGATCAGAGCAGATATATTTGGAAATCCGTATTACGGGATTGTGCGGGTGGCAGAAGAGCCGAAGGAGG
>Ga0326513_10003810_pt1 | contig 10869 bp, 13 predicted proteins | sample 2_2465_0518_D_FD_203654 | JGI IMG/M metagenome (GOLD analysis project Ga0326513, IMG submission 203654) | Bovine rumen microbial communities from UC Davis, California, United States - 2_2465_0518 | ecosystem: Host-associated > Mammals > Digestive system > Stomach > Rumen | place: USA... | reverse complement strand
CCTCGATGAGCCGACTATCGGTCTGGACGTATCGATGAAGGCGAAGATCAGGGAACTTATCCTCGGCCTTAATAAGGAGAAGAATACGACCGTAATACTTACCACGCACGATATGGGCGACGTCGACGCTCTGTGCAAAAGGATCATCATCATCGACGAAGGTACGAAGATCTACGATAACGACATAGAGCATCTGAAGAATTATTTCGGATCGTACAGGACATTGAAGATCCGGCGTACGGACGATACCTGGGAAGAGTACCTGATCGACGAGAAGACCACAGATGTCATGGACGTCATCATGGAGAAGCAGAAGGAAAAGAAGATCAAGGACGTTAAGATCCTCGAGATCTCGACGGAAGAAGTCATCAAGAAGATATACGAAGGAGGCGCGAGATGAATCCCAAAAGGCTGCTTGCAATTACACGCGCCGGGATCATGGAGTCGCTGCAGTTCAGGCTCGGAATATTCGTGACGCTGTTTGCGAACCTCATATATCTCGTGCTCGTCTACTACCTGTGGAAGGCGATCTATGACTCGTCCGGCACCGATGTCGTTAACGGCATGACGTTCACGGATACCATGATCTACCTGATCCTCGCGACGGCGCTGTTCAATTTCCTGGAGATGTTCGTCGTCTGGGACATGAGCAGGAAGATACAGTCGGGAGCGCTCGTGCTCGATCTGCTCAAGCCGATGCGCTTCAGGAAGTACACATTTTGGAGCTACACGGGCAACCATGTCGTGCAGTTCGTGCTGACGTTCATACCGACATTCATCGTTGTCATGATCGTCACGGGCGGTGCGATCCCCATGGGTCTTAATATCGTCTGGTTCCTGGTGGCAACGGTGTTCGCGCTGATCATCAACTACAACATCGAGATGCTCGTGGCCCCCATATGCCTGTTCACCGAATCGACATGGGGCATCAACATCGTAAAGGAGACGATCGTGCTTCTCCTGTCCGGCGCTACGATCCCTCTCGCATTCTTCCCGGAGAAGGCGAGGATGGTGGTACAGTATCTGCCGTTCCGCGCGGTATATGACATACCGCTGTCGATACTTCTCGGCAAGAGCGGATCGGACACCTGGCAGGGACTTCTGCAGCTGTTCGCACTGCAGATCGTGTGGATGGTCGTACTGACCCTTGCCGGCAACTTATTCTGGAATACGGCGGTGAAAAAAGTCACCGTAAACGGAGGCTGATATGCAGAAGAGAGGATTAGTATTCTATGCGAGGATGTACCGTAAGATCCTCGTGCAGGACCTTAAGAGCAAGATGAGCTACCGTGCGGACTTCATCATCTCGACGTTCGGAATGATAATGACAAACCTGTCCGGATTCGTGACGTTCCTCATCCTGTTCCGGAACTTCCCGACGATCAACGGCTGGGACTACTACCATATGCTGTTCCTGTACGGGTTCTCATTGGTCGCACTGACACCGGTACAGTGTTTCTTCGACAACAACTGGAACCTGAGGTTCATGGTGCAGAGCGGAGACTTCATCAAGTACTGTTTCCGCCCGGTCAACGTCTTCTTCTACTTCATCTCTGAAGTGTTCGACGTGAAGGGTCTTGGACAGCTCGCGTTCGGCATCGGCACGATAGTATATGCCTGGGTGCACATAGGCATTCCCGTGACACCGCTGGTCATAGTAAAGCTGATCGTATACCTGCTCACGGCATCGCTGTTCATGATAGCCCTCATGAACTTCGCAGCGGCAACATGCTTCTGGATCAAGGGCTCAGGGTACGTCATGGTCATCATGTTCCGCTTCAAGGACTTTGCCAAATATCCAGCGAGCATCTTCTCGGGCATCTTCAAGGTGATCTTCACGTTCATCATCCCGATTGCGTTCATTGCCTACTACCCGAGCCTCGTGATACTCCAGCCCGGCAACGTTCCGCCGCTGTCGTGGATCTCGCCGCTGTTCGGCATCGTGTTCGTGTACCTGAGCTACAAGTTCTGGATGCTCGGCGTCAGAAAGTACGATTTTACGGGTTCTTAAACCGCAGATATGGAGGATATACATATGGATGAATTAGTTAAGATAATCAGAAGGTCCGTTGTCCCGAACTTCATCAACATCAGGACATCGATCAGGACTTACGACAGGGACGCAATCATCTGCGGCGCACCCTGCTGGCGCTGGGTCTACCACGCACTGCACTCCGCGGACAAGTGGTTCATCAACCCCAATGTCTACGACGAGCCGGACTTCCACGAGGAGGGGATGGATAATCCCGAGAACCCGACTTCCGTCGTCCTCACTGACGAGCAGCTCCTGGCGTATCTCGACCACGTCGAAAAGAAGACTCTGGACTATCTGGATACACTTACAGACGACATGCTCTACGAGTGTCCCGAGAACTGCAGGTTCACCAGGTTTGAACTCGTTCTGAGGCAGTTCCGCCACCTGCCGTTCCATACCGGCATGCTGAACGGACAGACGGCGCTTAGCGAAGGCGCGTTCCCGGTCTGGGTGTCTGATGCGGAGGGATTCATAGATGACGGTGTGCTCTTCGGGAGGTACCGGGAAGGTCCCACGAAGATCTGATCTTCCCTAGGCATGCAAAAGATAACCCCGCCGGATCAGGCGGGGTTGTTTGTCTGCGGTGATTACATTTCCTTGACGTACTTGCTTGCCCTGTCGTTGATGTATTCGACGACCTTGTCGAGTGTGACATCGCCCGCGTAGTACGGAGCAGTCTCCTCGATGACGAAAGTCACGAGCTGCGGATCCTCATAGTAGTAAGAAGAGATCGTCGACAGGCAGTCGAGGAAACTCTGCTGCATGCTCTCTGATGCAATCTTATCGTGGTAGAACTCGAGCTCGATGTAAGCGTTGCCGCTCTCGATCTTGCCGGTGAGTGCTTCGTTGTGCGCCTCTGTTATGACAGGGATCGTGCTCTCCATTATCTCCTTGTTCGTTATGATGTCGGACAGCTCGACGCTTCCGGATGTGATGCCCGCACCGCCGAACAGGAAGTTCAGGAACTTCTTGCAGCCTTCGCTCTGGTCAGTCGATGCTGCGACCGAGATGGTCTCGAGCGCTCTGAACCTCGGGCCTGAAGCATCGACTGAAGGCGTGCCGATGAAGGCGTAATCTCCGTCGGATGAATAGCATGCGCAGATGAATTCCGGGTAGTTACGGCACCTAACGTAGATCGACTCGCTGCGGACCTTGGAGTCCCAGTCATTGAGGTAATCCTGCGGCGTGCTGTCGTAGTCGTCATAGATGAAATTATCATTTGCATACTCTACTGCGGCATAGAACTGGTCGGAACCGAAGTCTACCTTATCGCCCTCGATCGCCTCTATGGTATCTATGCAGGACAGTACAAAGGTTGCCTTGTTGTTGAAGTCGGACGACGGGTACTCATAAGGGGAGTAGCCGTCCAGGTCTTCCTTGACCATCTTGTCGTACTGCTCGAAAGTAATCCCCACGGCACCTTCAGGTATCAGATCCTTATTGGTGACCAGACCTTCGATCTCCAGCGTGACGGGCAGGAAGTACAGCTTGCCTCCTATCTTGGAGGCTTCGATGATGTTTGTGTACTGCATGTCCATGACTGACTGTTCGAGGAAGTCTGTAAGGTCCATGAAGATGTCATCTCTCATGGCGTAGTTCTGCTGGATGCCTATCGCGAGGTCTGGTGCTTCCGAACCCTTCAGCTCCTGGATCATCGTGTAGAGCTTCTCGTTGTCCATGTCGATGGTTCCGAAGCTTCTTCCGACCTTGAAGCCCGTCTTATACTTGCTCCAGATCCTTATCAGGTATTCCGTGTCGGTCCTGTTGAACTCATAGATGGCATTGGACAGATATACGGACACTTCCTCCGTGAGAGGCATCGCGATCTCGATTACCTGCTTGCCTGCGTGAGGATTCTTCTCTGACTTGGTGAGTACTGTGACATATTCGAAATCTTCCGTTCCGACCGAGCTTCCGGTCATGGTTACGGAAGAATGGATCACCGTTCTGTCTGCCGTGGAGAACAGGATCGTGTTGTCACCTGCCAGATCAGAGAAGTACGGTGAGTACCAGGTGTTGTCGATAACGGTCTCCTCGGTGCCCGCTGCGGTGTCTAACTTCGTTATGTTGCCGAGTGAATCGATCCTGCACAGATCACCGTTGTACGTGACCTGATAATCGGCAGTGTTGATGTCTTCGTTATCAGAGATATCGTATTTGTCCTGACTCTTGAGGCTGCAGTCGGAAGGATCGAACCTTAATATGCGGTAGTCTCCCGCTACAGTGTGGACGATAACCGAGAGCGTGTCTGTTCCGGCGTCATATGAGAAAGGCTCATTGCCGTAGAATTTCTCTACCTGGGACAGATCAAGCTGTCCGATATAGTCGCTGCCGTCAAAAACGAAGAAGTACGAATTGTCGATGGAAGATGTATATATGGTTGCGACGCAGTAGTCACCCGCGAAGGCAGCATCGGAGACACCAAAACCGTCGACCTCCAGGTCATTGCCGTTCGCGTCAGTAAAACGTATCTCATCGGTAACTTTGCCGGATTCGAGGTCTATCACGAGTCTTGACGTATGGAAAGCCTGGCTGCCCCAGGTCGAAGCGATGACATCAGCCGTCTTGCCGTCATCGGATACTTTGATATCCTTTACACCGGAAATAACATTGAAGGCACTGTCATCGATCTCCTTGCTGCTGATGAGCTTGCCGGAATTATCGTAAGTATCGAGGACGGTCCTTCTGTAGTCATCTGTTCCTTCCATATCGTAAAGGGAATAGAGGTAGTAGGTATTGTTGTCGCTTGCTCCAACGCACGAACCCTCCATGAATTCGGAGAACTTCTGGTCTCTCTCGAGAAGGAATCTGGATGATTCGTACCAGGGATCGTCTTCTTTGACTGTCGTCTTACTGCCTGCGCCGCCTGCACATGAAGCGAGGAGCGATACTGACATTATGGCCGCCATACCGGCAGCAATGGTTTTGATCTTATTCATGGCATACCTCCTATTATCTCCTTTCGTAATAATAAAAGATATTTGGCATTTATTCAACCAAACCAATAATGTTATACTTGCCTTGGCCGTATACGGCCGGAAGGGGATATGCATATGTTGATGTTCAGCCTTTTATTCTTGGGTATAGGGTGCCTTTTTGAGATACTCGGCATCGGTCTTACTATTGCCATGATAACCGGCGAGATGGAATTCAGCCTCCTGGCAATATTAGGCTGTGTCCTGATGCCAATCATCTTTATCGTCATCGGCGCGGTCTCCCTTGCCAAGGATCTCAAGGAACGCAGGACCAATAAGGCGATCGCCAAGAACGGACGCACGACTTATGCCAAGGTCGTGGACATACATGACACGACCGGCGTCATGGTCAACGGCATGATGCCGCACGGCGTGGTGGTGAGGTATTTCGATGCGCACGGCAGGATCAACAACGACATGATCAAGATCGAACCCGAGAGTTCGCACTACGGCACGATCAGCGTCGGTGAGACCCTGGAGATCAAAGAGCTGGACGGCAGGTGTGTTCTTGTAAGAGAGCTCGAGAACCTGCCTTTCGAGGGAAGCGAGATGCTCATAGATCCGACCGTGAGCGTGTACGGCGAAGGAGAGACCATGAGCGTCAACTGTCCCGTTTGCGGTGCGGTCGTCAATGTTGTCAGAGGCGGCGCTGCCTTCTGCAGCCACTGCGGGTATAAGGTAAGGCTGGACAACGACGGAAAAATAATGAATAACGGGTGAGACACATCGTGTCCCATGCCCGTAAACAGCGGGTTTGAGACATTCCGTGACCTTCCGGATGCTTGGTGCGGAGGCTATGCTGAAGCCATCAAACCAAGGAGGTGTCACGAGATGACAAACGACACAAAGATCAGGATCTACAGGATAGCAGCCATAATAGCAGCATTGGCAGGAGCGGCAGTCCTTATGCTAAGCTTCTTTGAGATAGGAACAAGAACACTTGCTGTCGGACTTGCTTTGGTTAATGTCGGAATGCTCTGCAACTGCAGGTCGGCAGCACTAAAGAAAAAGGCAGAGAAATAAAGGAGAGCGAACTTCATGGATCAGCAGAAGATGGGTGCATACCTCAAGGATTTACGTAAGCAGAAGGGAATTACCCAGGAACAGCTCGCTGATAAGTTCTTTGTATCGAGGCGTACGGTATCCAGGTGGGAGACCGGTGCGAACATGCCGGAGATCGAGATCATGATAGAGCTCGCTGATTACTATGAAGTCGACCTTAAGGACCTCTTAAGAGGAGAGAGAAAGGAAGACGATATGGATAAAGAGATCAAAGAGACTGCGCTCGCAGTGGCAGAATACAGCAACGAAGACAAGAAGAGGATCACAAGGAACTTCAATAAGATATTCATCGCGGCATCAGTATGCCTTATCGCATACTTCGGATCGATATTCCTTCTGCCCGACGGATTTACACATCCGGTGATAGATTTCCTGCAGGGAGTGTTCCTCGGAGTGTCACTTGGCGCGCTGATCCTCGGCATGCTCTATACGAGCCGCTTTATGGACAGGCTCATCGAAGCCAAGAAGAGCCTGATGAAGAAGTGATCAGATCCTGGTGTCTTTCCGGTACTGAGTCGGAGACTTGCCCGTTGCCTTGCGGAAGACCTTGTTGAAGTAGTTCGGGTCGTCGAAGCTCAGGCGCTTGGCGATCTCGAAGACTGGGATATCCGTATCAGACAGCCAGTATCCGGCCAGGCTCATGCGGTGATCGTTAAGAAAGGTCATGCATGTCATGCCGGTCTCGTCCACGCAGATCTTGTTCAGTGTATTGCGGTTAACGCCGAATTCCGAGGTGATCATATCGAGCGTTATCTTCTCGCTCAGGTGGTTGTTGAAGTACTCATAGAGCCTGCTTACGAAGCCTGCGTTGTTCATGCCGGTAGTGGCATTGTTCGCGTAGCAGTACTTGAGCTTATAGAGCAGCTCGATGAAGTAAGAGCGCGATCTGCAGGGCCAGAACCCGTCGACCTTAAGCTTAAGCTCGCCGTCGATATTCTCTATAATATCCACCATGTTAGACAGAGAACTCGGTACGAATGAAGCCGCTTTGGGCGATATGGCATCGTTGAAGATGAAGTTCCTTATGAGCAGATAGTCCTGGTAGATGGTAGAGCCTTCCAGATCGTCGAACTCATGCGAATAGAGTCTCTCGTATGTAAAGGCATCGTTGATGACATAGGGCTTGAACAAGATGATATACGCCTGATACTTCGCGCCTTCCTTAAGAACGAACTTGTCCCTGTCAGACAGGTAGATCGCGGCAGGCGCCTTGAATTCCATGGGGATGCCGTTCAGTTCAAAAGACAGCGCGCCCTTACAGAGCAATACAAGCTTGCAGCGCTCTGCGTTATCGACGTGAGGCAGTTCGTTCCTGCCTTTGAACACGACAAGATCCACGATCCTCTCGTAGTCGCCGTATACTTTGGATGTATATAACTTCTCGTCCATACGAAGATTATAACAAAGCACCTGCATTTTTTTGACTGCTTCCGTGCAGATTTTACAGATAAACTCTACGGATTTTACATTCAAAACTCCTCCGTCAAAAGCAAGAATAGAGCTAACCAAAGAAACGGGGGACAGGACAATGAAAAGGAATACAATAGCAAGAACACTGGCAACGGCAGGCACACTGGCTCTGCTCTTTACAAACATCACGGGCTGCGCGGCGGCTGCAGCTGATGCATCGGCAGACGTAAATACCGGGGAATCAGTTGTGGCATCAGAGACAGAACCCGCACTGACAGAGACAACACTCTGCGAGGTCGAACAGTGCGGTTACTGCGTAGAGGAATACCCTCAGTTCTACGTGGGTTCCGACAGTCTGGTGGACGGCGTGTGGTCAGACGATATGGGCGCCAAGCCCGAGCATCCGCAGGGCATCTCTCCGAACCTTTACTGGGAGCCCGTCGAAGGTGCGGCATGCTACGTCATCTACATGGTCGACTGCTCACATGCCGAGGGCATCCCGCCGACTAACTTTATTCACTGGATCGTCGCCAACTACGAAGGCACCGAGATCATCGCAGGCGAGGACCCCGCACACTTCTATGCACTGGGACCCGAGGCAGGCACCACACACAGCTACGCCATCTACGTCATCGCTCTTAAGGCACCCGTAGAGCGTGCGAAAGGCGCTACCGGCACCATGCCTACCAATTTCAACAACTTCCTGCTGGCGCTGGATACAGACGCGGACGGCAACACTGGCAACATCCTTGCCTTCGGATACCTGAAGGGTAAGTACACGGCAGATTGATATAACGTGATTTTCTTCGCATAGCAAGGAAAGGAGGACGGAACAATGAGAAAGGATATAACAAAGATACTGGCAACGGCAGGCACACTAGCTCTGCTCTTTACAAACATCACGGGCTGCGCGGCGGCTGCAGCTGATGCATCGGCAGACGCAAATACCGCGGAATCGGTTGTAGCATCAGAGACAGAACCCGAACCGACAGAGACCACTCTCTGCGAGGTCGAGCAGTACGGTTACTGCGTAGAGGAATACCCGCAGTTCTACGTAGGTTCCGACAGCCTGGTGGACGGCGTTTGGTCCGACGATATGGCTGCCAAGCCCGAGCATCCGCAGGGCAGCTCTCCGAGCCTTTACTGGGAGCCCGTCGAAGGCGCTGAATGCTACGTTATCTACATGGTCGACAGCCAGCATACCGGGAACTACCCGCCGTCGAACCTCATTCACTGGATCGTTGAGAACTATGAAGGCACCGAGATCATCGCAGGCGAGGACCCCGGATTCTACCTTGCACTGGGACCCGAGCCCGGTACCACTCGCAGCTACACCGTCTATGTCATCGCTCTTAAGGCACCCGTCGAGCGCGCGAAAGGTTCCACCGGCACCATGCCCACCAACTTCAACAACTTCCTGCTGGCGCTGGATACAGACGCGGACGGCAACACGGGCAACATCCTTGCCTTCGGATATCTGAAGGGCAAGTACACTGCAAACTGATAAAACGATGTTTCCTTCGTATAACAAGAACGCCCGGCTTGACGGCCGGGCGTTCCTTTGTTTTAATCCTCAACGATTCCGTTGACGCATTTCTTGAGTTCGGGCTTGTATTTGATGAGGAATTCATAGATCTGATCCATCTCGCTCTTCTTTGAAGGGAATGAGATCTGTCCCTTCTGCATCAGCGGCTTCTTGGAAGGAGTGAGATACTGTCCCTTCATGGGCTTAAGATCGTCGCCTGCAAAGTAGAAGCAGGATTCCGTCGGAGGAATCGTCTTGAAGCCGAAGTATTTAACATCTTCGAAGTTATAAAGCTTATATCCTACGAGTGTGCCTGAAGGGCAGTCTACCAGGATCTGCTTGTTCTCGGTGACGGCAACTCTTCCGCTTTTGTCCTTGGCCTTGTAATCGCTCTCGATCATGGCATTGAACTTCTTGTTGTTCTTCTTGTCAGCCATGGTGGCAAGTATGATGATGACGACAAATACGACAACGAGACCTATTCCTATAAAAGGAGCCATACTGTTGTCCGCAGCAAGTAACATGATATCCATAACATCCTCCTCAAAATTTGTTGATAAAACAATACTATCATAAACAGAAAACAAAAAGATATATGGTAAAATCTCCTTTGTGGAGGTATAGATTATATGGCAATTTGCAGTTCATGCGGAGCGCAGAACTCCGACGATGCAAGATTCTGCGAAGCGTGCGGAGCACGACTTGAAGAGATCGTAAAGGCAACACCCGTGTCAGAGATGCCGGGAAAAGATGAGTTCGTTCCTGCACCTGAGCCTGAGCCGGCTCCGGCTCCCGTTCCGGCACCGGTACAGTATGACAACAACCAATATCAGCAGCAGACTTACTATCAGAACCCTCAGCCGCAGCCTGTTCCTAACGGCGCTCCCCCGAGCGGTGACTATAAGACGGTCTGCATACTCGCTCTGATCTTCGGCTGCGTGGCAATAGTCTTCGATCCGTTCTACCTTACTAGTATCGCTGCGATCGTTCTGGGCATAATCGGACATGTCAACAGCAAGTATTCGAAGAACCTGGCGATCGCCGGCTGGATCCTGGGCATCGTATCGATCTGCATACAGATCCCGATCGACTTCTTAACACTTGGCGTGGGCCTGTTTTGCTGACGGCTTCAAACAAAAGGTTTATCATTCCGTTCGCGGCAACATCAGTACTCCTGATAGTTGCCGTGTTCTTTATAGTGTGGTTCAGGTTTGACCCGGGCTTCCTTGAGACGAGGCACTCATGCCTGTTCTCGCAGACGCTTCATCTGTACTGCCCGGGGTGCGGCGGAACCAGGGCCGTGCAGGCGCTCATCACGGGCGACATCTTAAGGTCCGTTATGTCCAACCCGATCCCGGTGTATGCGCTAGTCATGCTCCTTCGAATGTGGATACCTCTTCTGCATAATGTGATAACGAAGGCTGAGACGCGCATATGGACTGTGCTCCATGCCTGGGAAGCGTGGGGGGTACTGGTGGTCGTTTTCGGGCTGTTCCTTGGAAGGAATCTCCTGCTCGTCTTCGGACATTACGATTACCTGGGGGACATGATATCGTTCTGGCAGTGATTGCAAAGCCGGAAGCGTTGTGTTATTCTTGCGACGTCGGGAGTTCCCGGCAAATTCAAGATGAGGTGGACCAATGAGGAGATAATTTGATTTGAGTGAATATTATGCAGGGCGGACCTACGGGTCTTATGTCTTGTGCACTTGGATTAGATTATCGATGTTTACTTCATTTCTTTGGTTTTTCCATGAGTATGTGTTGAACTGCTGTCCGTGCACGCGACATCCGTATGTCCGCGGTAACGGAGGATTTTTGTATGGCACAGATAGTGGTAAATGATCTCAGCTTCTGCTATGA
>Ga0326513_10003809_pt1 | contig 10873 bp, 21 predicted proteins | sample 2_2465_0518_D_FD_203654 | JGI IMG/M metagenome (GOLD analysis project Ga0326513, IMG submission 203654) | Bovine rumen microbial communities from UC Davis, California, United States - 2_2465_0518 | ecosystem: Host-associated > Mammals > Digestive system > Stomach > Rumen | place: USA... | reverse complement strand
GAGGTCATAAGGCGCTAGTACTTGTGCCTTGCTTGCGTCGGGCTTGCGCTTTGCGAGGGCATCGTCATAGCCCATGTGGTAGGCAAGTGCTAGGTCGTTTTCAGCGCTCATTCGTCCACCTCCGCATCCTTGGGCACAATCCCGCGCTCGATGCACCACTTGCGTGCGGCCCTTCGCTGCACTCGTCGGTCAACCCTCACGACGATGGCGCATAATGCAAGCGTTGTGATTATGCGTAGCGCGCTCACTCGTCCACCACCTTTCGCCCGCAGTTTGGGCAATATCTCGGCTGTTCCGCAGGCGTGTATTCGTCCTCGTCGTTGACGTACATGTCCTCGATGCCGAAGCCGCACGCCGAGCAGCGGAACCACCGGCAGCAGCCCATGTCGTGGCACGTTCCGTCACCCTGTCGCGCGTCTGTCGCGTCAGCGTCGCCCAGCGTCGCGGCGATGGCCTGAGCGGGAGCATGCTCTGCCCTCCTGTTCCATGCGGCTCTGAGTTTGGCGCTGTCATAGCTGCTCATCGTCCTGCCGCCGCACTCCTTGCAGCGGATGTACGGTGTCGTAGAGCTACCGCCACGAAACTCTGCCTCACCCCCGCAGAACGGGCATGGCAGCAGCTTGTCGGTCATTCGCCCACCTCCTCTTACAGGCAATCATGATTCATCTCCTAAAAAGGGAACCGACCCTCTGTCGGCTGTAGCCACAGAAGATCGGTCCCCATGCTTACATGTTACGGACGTTCCACCATATCATGCCACACACCGTACACTCGGCGTGGTTGTCCTCGTAGAGGAGCGCACGCTTCCCGCACCGTGGGCACTCGATGATCTCTATGTGCATCAGAACGGCATCTCGTCCTCGTACACCTCGCCGCTGCCAACCTGGTCGGTCGGCTGGGGTTGCATCTGCTCCACGCTCACCGGACCGCCGAAGGCCTGGCTCGCCATGGCCTGCATGATCTGCGGGTCCATGGTCGGCTGCTGGTACTGCGGCTGCGGCATCGGCTGGTACATGGGCTGGGGCTGCGGCGCGGGCTGGTACTGCTGCGGCTGATATGCCTGCGGCTGCGGATGGTACTGCGGCTGCGGCTGCTGCTGCTGGACCACCTGGCCGCCAGAGGTCGCGCTGTTCGCCAGCACCTGCGGCACCTTGAACTCGTTGGGCAGCGGGCTCGACAGCTTGAACGGGCCGCCCTCGACGAGCTGCACCGTCCACGGACGCGGGTTGCCCTGGCCATACCGGCCCTCCTGCGTGGTGATGCAGATGGTCTTGCCGACCAGGTTGAGCATGTCGGTGTCGCCGGTCAGGTGGAACAGGTCCATGTGGACGCTGCGCTTCTGCCCCATGCGGGCAGCCTTGCTGGCGGGCGGGAAGGTGAACGTCTTCAGCTCGCCCTCGGGGGTGGCCAGCGCCATGCGGATGTTCATCTTCGGGTTGCCGTCGGGCCAGAAGTCGGGCTTGCCAGGGCCGCTGCCATACGGGTTGTACTGCATCTTCTGGACCTCCTGGATGGCAAGCACCGTGCCGACCAGCTGGGTGGAGTAGCCCTCTCGCTGCGGGTTGCTGTAGTTCCAGTTGTGGTTGCCAGTTCCACCGGGATTGAGTGCCATGTCTCTATCCTTTCCTGCTGACCTGATAGCGTTGCATCGCATCCCACACCTGCGGGGTCAGCTCCGCAGGGGGGATGCCATTCGACACCTTGTCCTTGAAGTACACCGCAGCGTTGACCGCATTTCCCATGAGGTCCAGCTTCGCGTGCGGGAAGTGCTTCACCGGCACCAGCCTGTCAGTCATGAAGTAGAGGTGGAACGAGCCTGGCTTGCGTGGGTCCTCGAGTGTCATCGTGATCTCCCGGAACTGGGTCCCGAACCTGATGACACCGTCGTCCCTCGTGCCATGGCCCACGCCGTCTATGTCCATGACTATGAAGTTCTGGTACAGCATGTTCTGCCCGACCCAATGCACGGGGCTGATCGCCTCGGCGTCGCACCTGAGCATCAGGTTCGGCTCGAAGCCGGGACGCCAGCCCCACTGCATCATCGGTCGGTTGTCTGGGGTGCAGGGGAAGAACCTCCTCTCGCATCCCCTCCACCCGCTCGGGAGCCTGGGCAGGTCGGTCAGCCTCACGGTGTCGAAGCTCGGCTGTCCGACCAGCCTCAGGCTTGGAAGGTTGCTTGGCCTCTCTATGTCGAGTGGCCCCGGGTTGATGTGGGACCCCGGCTTGCGGCGTCCCTCTGCGAGCCTCTGCTCGAACACGGCCTGGCTCACCTGGTTCTTGAAGGCTCCGTCCTGCCATGCCTGTATGTCCTTCGCCCGCAGTGGTATGCCACTGACCGTGCAGTGAGAGGTCACCTCCTCGATGGAGTAGCCAAGCCTGCCTGCCCTGAACATGCCGAAGTATGGCGACTGTCCCGGCGGGAGGATCTCGTCGAGCGACTCGCGTGGCATGCTATCCTCCCATCTCCCTCACGAACTCGTCGATGTACGCCATGGTCCATCCGGCCTGCCCGCCCCACTGGGAGTTGGGCATCCAGACCTCGGCATCCAGGAACGACCGGCGGTACCTCACGATCACCAGGATCGCAGGGCAGCCGGAGTTCTCTGACTCGGCAAGCGTCTGCCTCCGCCACTCCTCGACCACGGAACGGGAGTAGTTCTGCGTCTGCTTGCCAGCCTTCACCTCGACGGTCACCTCGGTGCCGTCGGGCAGGAACATGGCCAGGTCGCCCTGGTCCGCCGCACCATGCAGGGCGCGGCGGTGGCAGGGCAGGCCATGGTTGTCGAAGAACCAGGACACCCGCGTCTCGGCACGGGTGCCCTTGGCCTTGCTTGGGTTACTCATCGTCACTCTCGTCGGTGTCCTCGTCAGTGACGACGGGCTTCTCATCGCCGGTGAACGGATTGACGAGGGACTCGCGCTTGCGCATGCCACCCTCGTCCATGCCGCAGACCTGGGCCACGGCATTGACGACGTCATCCACGGTCAGCTCCAGGATGCTGCCGAGCAGCGGGGTGTCGAACTCCATGATGCCGATGGAGCTGTCCACCACGTAGTCCTGGCTGACGAACCCAATCAGCTTGGAGAAGTGGTGAAGCATGGAGTTGGCCTTTTCGACGGTGGTGACGTCGTCGATCTCGCTCATGATGCGCATGGCCTCGTCAGCCTTCTCGTCCATCAGCGGGGTGACCGCCTTGAACTGCACGTGGTTGTCCTTGATGGACACGCGCTCGAAGCCGTCGAGGCTGGGCATCGGCGTGGCACTGGGCTGGTCAGCCAGGTACACCGCCTTCTGCAGCTGCGTCTCGAGGGTGTTGGCCTGCGCGACGATCTCGGGATCGGGACAGACGATGTCACCGGACCCGGCAACCAGCAGGCCATTGACGAGGGACAGCTCGGACTTCTTGTACATCTTCATAATAATTTTTTCCTCTCTTTTCGAGTGGCCTTCCAGTGTGTGAGGCGAGGCCATGGTGGCCAGCCATGACCCCGCCCTTAGTGCCGATGCTACTTGAGGATGTAGGTGATGGGGATGGCGACGAGCGGCTCGCTACCAGTCCTCTCATACTGTTCGGGATCGATCATGTAGTCCCAGTCGAAGCGGTCCTTGTAGTCCATGACCGTCCTGACTCGGTCGCAGGTGGTCTCGTCATCATCCTCGGGATTGATGACCTTCAGCTCGACGAGCTTGTCCAGCACATCGATGGGGTCAAGGCCGAGCATGTATGCGCTCACCGTCAGGTCCACGGCGATGGTATTGCGATACCCGACGCTGAACCCAGCGTTCTTGAAGCAGTCGACGACGATGCCATTCAGCACGTTGACGTAGTCCTGCGCCTCATCCTCGTCGCAGAGCACCTCGTCCTTCGCAATGTAGACGAACTCCATCTACTCCTCCCTTCCTTCCTTGATGTCCTTCAGTACCTCACGCCAGCGCTTCCTGTTGCCGACCTTCTGTGCCAGCAGGAGCACGGTCGTGTCGATGATGTCGTCGGCATGCTTGTCGAGGAAGTCGTTCACGACCCTGTACAGGAACGCTTCCCAGTCGATCCTGTTGTAACGCTTGGGAAGCGTTGCCTCCACCTTGTCGCGAAACGTGCCGGTGAGCGACTTGATGACCTCCTCGTAGCCGATCCGCTCGAGCTTCTCCTCGATCATCGAGGTGTCGATCTCGAACGGGACCAGGAACTCCTTCCTCATCTAGTCCTCCTCGTGCTTCTCGTACCAGTCGGCGATGCTCGCACGCTTCTCCAGGAACTCCTTGGAGAAGGACTCGAACGCCTCCTTGCTCTCCTCGCTGTCGAACAGGCAGCCAGCCTCGATGCACTGGTCGATCATGTCGAGGTAGAACTTGGCCATGGGTCGGGTGTCGAAGCCACGATTGTAGTACTTCACCACCCGGTCGAACTGGCGGACCCACTTCGCCACGGTCCACATGACGCAGTCGTGGTCGCGCAGTGGATTGGGGGTCGCCACCTTCGGGTTGCCGACGCGCATGTCATAGGAGACATGGTGCTTGATGTCGTAGCCCTGCATCACGATCGACATGTCGAAGCTCTGCAGCACGCCGGGCGTGTCCAGGATGGGGACCCAGCGACCGTGGAACTTGCGCTGCTTGAACGTGAAGTTCAGGATCACGCCGTCGCAGAAGAACTTGTAGGTCGTGATGCCGATCTTGTAGTTCAGCCCTGCTGAGTGCAGGCGACCGAGCTTCCACTCCTCCTGCTGCCTGCTGCGCTGGGTGCCGGAGCCGGGCTCCATGCCGAGCGCGTGCTGCGCGATCTCGCATGCACGGACCAGCTCGTTCTCGCCGAACACGAACACGTCGATGTCCGGCGTGGTGCCCCAGCCCTCCGGGTCGAAGTCGGGAAGCAGGCAGCTGCCGGTGATGCAGCCATCGATGGGCAGGGTCTTGACCAGCTCGATGGCATCGGCCACCTTGTCCCTCATGGTGTACGACTGGCCACCCGGGATGGTGACCTCACGAATGGCAAGCCAGTCGTGCATGGTGCTGCCGTCATAGGCGGCAGGCTTGGGTTCCAGAATGAGCATGTGCCTTCCTCTCTCTACTCAAGGTTGTCGTAGCCACCGGCGGCGTTCATCCTCTCGACCGCCTCGATCAGCTCCTCCTCGGTACCGCTGTTACGGATGCGGGTGAACTCCTCCTTGGTGATGCCGCCGCGACGATCCGCCTCGGCGGCAGCCATGATGAAGTCAAGCAAGGTCTTTGCCATGACTCTCCCTCCTAGTTCTTCCGGATGACCTCGCACCAGCTGGTGTCGTGGTCCTCTAGCGGCTGTCGTGCCAGGTGGTGGCACCACTTGGCATAGCCGGTGCGATTCAGCTTGTCGTCCGGGTCATGCTGCCACCACGTCACACCGGTGTGGTAATGGTGCACGTGCTCGACGATCGTGCCTTCCAGGCTCAGCGAGGGGTTGTGCTTGAACATGTCGTAGTTCGGCGTGTCGTTGTCGCCGAAGCTGATGACGTGGCCATAGTGCCGCCCACGGATCCTGTCGTTCAGGATCTTGAAGAAATCTCTCGACTCATTGTTATATCCAAATCGGTCGCGGATCTGCTGCGGCGAGGGCAGCTCGGTGCCCATGGGATAGAAGCGGCTGATGTTGGACGTGATGATCAGGTCGGCGGACAGCTGCGTGCGCAGCGTGTCGATGAGCGAGATCATCGTGGCGCTGATGCCGCGCGGGATGCTGGCGCTGATGTCCAGGATGACCAGGTTCGGCAGCTGCGGTGCGGCATCGAAGCGACCGACGGCCAGGCCAAGCCGCTTGTTGTAGCCCTCGCGCCAATAGATGCCACTGCCCACGTTGAGCTTGATGCAGTCCATGATGTCACCGATGAACGCGGGCATGAGGTGCAGGCGCTGCAGCACCTCGATGTTGACATAGGCGCTCATGTCCCCGACGTAGTCAGCGAGGTCCATCTTGACGCACTCGGACATGCCACCACCACGGTCGAACAGGCGCTCGCCTGTGGTCACGCTGGCAGTCTCCACGAATGTGCCGTCCTCGTCCTGTCTCAGGCCAGGGTACATCTCGCCAGGCTCGTCGTCATAGTGCTCCCAGTCGTAGGTCCCGGTCGCCTTGTCGGTCAGGTCATCGATGTCCTGCGCGAACCCGCCATTGTCGTGGATCTCCACCTCGGTGCGGAAGCGGCGGCGACAGCCGAGCACCTTGTTCCACTGGATGTGCGGGAACATGCGCTCCAGCACGGGGCGCAGCAGGATGCGGATCAGCTCCTCCTGCCCGTGGCTCCAGCGGATGAACGGGATGCCCTTGCTCATGGCAAGGTCGGCATCCCTCTTGTCCTCCGCGATGTAGAGTCGCGGAAGCTCGATGCCATCGAGCATCACTCTTTGGATCATATTCCTTTCCCTTCTCTCTCTACCCGAGAGTGTATCATGTGGTCCGGACTAGAATTGGATGTCGACTTCCTCCTCATCTTCCTCTTCGACATCCATGCTTGCTAGCTTCTTGGCTATGTCATCCCATTCGGGGAGTGATGACAGGATGTCATACATCTCCTCCACCGTACAGTCCACGAAGTTGTTGTTCTTTCTGGACACCTCGGGTGCGATGTCGAAGATCGCATCGCGCAACTGTTCGCGTGGCGACTTGGTCCTCTTCCTTGCACGCGACCATGCAAGATAGATCTCGCTGCCTATCGCCGACTTCCAGATGTGGTTGATGACATCTGCAATCTCGTTCGCTTGATCTACGTTCTCGGCCTGGTTCATCCACAGGCACAGCTTGGTGAGCGACCTTGGGGTCAGGAAGTTGTAGTCGTTGCCGCTGTCCGTCAGCTGCTGCAGCACGTTCTTTGGCAGGCGCATCCCAGTCCTGTCCAGGATGTACTCCTCGGTCGCGATCTGGCTGACACCGAACCGCTGGAACATGAAGCGCTGACGAATGTTGCCCTTCAGGTGCTCCGGCGGAATCGTGTCGTTGGTCGCTGCTATGATCTGGATGTCGGGCAGCGGCGTGCCGTCTGCCATCTCCCTGCTCTCGATCACGGTGAGCAGGGTGGACAGCACGAACTGGTCTGCCTCCAACAGCTCGTCGAGGAACAGGATGTCTCCGTCCTCCAGCGTCGAGAGCTGGATGGAGTTGTAGATCTCCATGCTGCGGCGCTCATGGTTCGGCATGGTCATGCCCACCGTCTCGCTCGGGATGCAGCGGGACGCCACGATCTTGACCACCTTGCCGCAGCCATGGTTGCGTGCGTGCTCCATGACCGCTGCGGTCTTGCCGATGCCCGGGGGTCCGACGAGGCAGGGCACGATCTCGCTGCGCAGCAGCCACGCCATGTCCAGCAGGTGGACCATCTTCTCGAACTCGTCCACGCTAACCCTCCTTCCTCTGGATGTAGACCTCGGTGTAGCGCTGCACCACACGTACGTTCTCGATCTCACCCTTCTTGATGACCTGGCGCAGCGTGTTCGTCAGGCTGTGTGCACGCTTGACGTCCTTGGTGTCAAGGACATAAGTGCCACCATGGGTAGCAACCTCGCTGATCAGCGGGTCATAGATGCTGTGGCCCTTGCGGTGGACGATCCCCGTGGGGATGCCGTCCACCTTCTTGAATCCCATCATGTTCCGTGCCATGCTAGTCCTCCTTGATATTGAGGCGGACCTCGGTCTCGAACATGGTGAGGTCACGGCGCATGTTGGCGATGGCCTCTTCGGTGAGGTCGGCATTGCCGATGCGCATGTACGCGAGGACCGCATTGATGTGCCCTCGCAGTGCGGTGGCCAGGCTGCTCGCACGGCCGGGGACGATGGTGACGTTGTTACTGGTTGCCATGTCTCTTCTCTTCCTTTCTCTTCCTGGCTTGTCCTACCTGAGCTTGTTCTTGCGGAAGCGGCGGTCGATGATGTAGGCCTTCATCGACTCCGCCTTGGTGCAGAGCAGGCTCGCGTCGCGCACGATGCTGGCGTCACCGCCAGCCATCGTGAGCAGGTCGCGGGCCAGGCTCGGACCGCAGTGGATGTCTGCGGCCAGGTCGTTGACCAACTTGTCATACGCCTTGTCGTCCAAATTTTTCCCCCTCTCTATAACAGTCCGTCGAGCACCGCTGCCATTACCACGTACCCAACCAGCATGACCATGCTGGTGACCATGGTCGACACGAGCGAGATGGTTCCCTCCCTCTCGTCAAGCGTGATGATCCAGCTGACGATGACGTTCCCGATGCAGCAGGACACCATGAGAACCATCATCGTCACGACATCGACTCCAAGATAAAGCATGGACTGGCTACCTCCCTCAGGTTCGGTTGGCGGAAAAAACGGGGCAAGGGCCATCTTGCGATGACCCTGCCCCTTGGTATCAGGCTACGCCTCCCACGGCGCCGTCTCCGGAGCCATGATGGGGAGCGGGTTCAGGTTGACCTCCTTCTCGGAAACCACCTCGAGGTGGGAGAAGTTGCGGTCATCCTTCCAGACGTGGATCGTGCGGCGCTCGCGCACGCACGTCTGCAGGTCGATGCTCGGGTCGAAGCGGGACCACGGGCGGACCTGGTTGTTGTCGTCGACGTAGGTCGGCCAGCTCCACATGGAGCCGTCCTCGAAGTGGGCCGTCCAGCTGTTCGGGCGCTGGATGATCTCGCCGGTGCGGCGATCCTTCACCTCGTAGAACCCGCCCCTCGGCTCGATGCCGACGAGCACGCCGATGACCTCCGGCTTGTACCGGCCGACCTCGCCGCTGCCAGCCACCTGGCTGAGGTCGATGTACTGGTGGAACTTCTTGCCGTTGGTGGTGCCGGTCTGCTGCATGCTGATAGCCATGGTGTTCTCCTCTCTCTGGCTACCTGTGGTCGGCCCTTTGCCAACCACTTCAAAAAACCAAGGCAAACCCATGCTTGTGGGGATGCCCTGCAAGAGACAGGGAGAAGGAGAGGTTCAGATGAGCCCTCTCCAAATCTCCCTGTCTCCCTCGAACACGGTGAACTCCAGGATCCGTATGCCATTCTTGATGGCTTCGTTCCTGCTCTTGTAGACGAACTCCTTCAGCTGCTGTTTGCTGAACCAGGGGGAGACGTAGAACTCTACGTCATCCCACCTGGTGTTCCTGTCGATGTATGCTATCGTCGCCTTCATTGTCTCCGGCGACGACATCGGTTACTCTTCGAACGGGACGAAGCCGTCATCGTAGTCGTCGTCGTACTCCTCGGCCTTGGCCTCGGTGTTGATGACGACGACGCGGGAGCGCCTGCTCTTCGGATCACGGTAGAAACGGGCGACGACACCAGCCAGCAGGTCGTTGACCGAGGTTCCCTCGCTGATGATGTTGACTCCCGGCATCGAGAACTCACCGTCACGGAACGCGGGCCAGTTCCAGTAGACCATCTGGCCCTGCATGGTACGGACGGTGGCACGCCAGGTCGCAGCCCTGAGCTGGCCTTCGTACTCGTAGGTCTCCGCCCTGCCGGTCTGGCTGGGGGACTCGAGCTTGACCAGCACGCCGGTGACATCGGTCACGAACGTGGAGTTGGAGCCGGTGCTCTTCTGGTCAAAGAGCGCGGCGAGCCTGCTGGCTCGGTCGGACTGGGGGTTGGTCTTGGGCTGGGACTGGGACTGCTGACGACGGACTGCCATGGTTGTCTCCTCTCTCTGGCAGTGGTGGTGGCCGACCCTGTGTCGACCACCTGATTCGATTGACCAAGGCATACCCATACAGGTTGGGATGCCCTGCAAACCAAGAAGTACTTTGGGACTAGGACTTGTGCTGTCTCCTCTGTCCCCTGTGTGCCGGCATTGGCGGCACGAGTATCGTCTCCATCTCGACGGTGACCCTGACCCTCAACCTCAGGTCGAAGTCATCCTTGTACCTGAGGATGTCGTATGGGTCCACGCCCTGCGATACCATGTCATCCAGCATGGCGTTGCGGATCTCGCGAAGGGTTGCCATCCTAGATCACCATCCCCGAAGTGACGCATCCGATGAGCACGAGCACTACCACGATGAAACCAAGCATGTCTGTTCTCCTCTCTCTGCTTGGAACCACATTTCAAAAGGGCAAGGCACACCCATCCATGTGGACAGGTGTGCCTTGCCTGTTTGTGCTTGGAACTAGAGCTGCTCTACCACAATGTGGTAGAGCCTGACAGATGTGAACCAATTCAGGACTAGCCCATAACCGTCTGCCATATGCATACGTCCGACAGCTTCCGCTGTCATCTGCATGCCAAGCATGGCATCATGCATCCTCTGCATGTCATCGTTCCACATGACACGCATGATGTGCACCTTGTCACCGACCTTCAGGCTGGAGCCGATGCTCCATGGGACAGCAACACGACAGTCCTCGAATATGATGACTGGCACATTGCTGTCCTCTATTGCCAGGATCCTACCAGATGCCTCGTCGACATAGGGCAGGCCAGGATTTCTGGCAGCCAGCATCATCTCTCGCATCGCGCTCGGAGATGCGACGGTGACCTCGTCACCGATGCTGCGAGCAAGCGCCTTGCCATTGTCGGGAGAGATCGGGACGATGCAGTCGTCGAACTCCGCATTCCACAGGCGCTTGCGAACTTTGCCATAACAGTCAACGAACGTGCCGTTGATCTCATGGATTGCGAGCAGCTTGCCAGTGTTGAACTTGCGATAGACCTTTGCCTTCATCTCTGGTACCTCCCTAGCGATACATATCGACAATGTCGTCACGGACGTTTGCGATGGTGCGATACTCTTGCGAACCAAAGGTCGCAACCGGAGTGTCTGGGTTGTCCTTCAGCATGAGCTGAAGGATCATCTCGCACAGATGGCCAAGCTCCCAGGTTCCCTCGGAGCTTTCGACATCAATGGCATTGAGGTAGTCAGCCATCGCTGTGGCCACGGCATAGACATG
>Ga0326513_10003808_pt1 | contig 10875 bp, 17 predicted proteins | sample 2_2465_0518_D_FD_203654 | JGI IMG/M metagenome (GOLD analysis project Ga0326513, IMG submission 203654) | Bovine rumen microbial communities from UC Davis, California, United States - 2_2465_0518 | ecosystem: Host-associated > Mammals > Digestive system > Stomach > Rumen | place: USA... | reverse complement strand
AACCTGCCGGAGATCGTTTCCAGCGTAACCGCAGCGCTTGACGACCTGACCGGCAAAATCTCCGGCTTCCTGCACAATCCGGAGCAGCTTCAAAAAATCATCACAGCCGGCGTCGATCTGCTGGTCAGCCTCGTCACAAACATCGCCGAGATCGCGACCGCAGTCGTGGACGCCCTGCCGTTCGTCATCGATTCGATCGTCGAAGCCCTCACCGCCGAGGACGGCGAGAACATCCGCAAGATCATCCAGGCCGGAGTGACCTTGCTCACTGCTCTGATCTCCAATCTGGGCGAGATCACCGCCACGATTATTGAGGCACTGCCGGGCATCATCGAGGATATCTTCACGGAGCTCACAAGCTCCGAGAACCTGGGTAAAATGGCCGAAGCCGGTACAAAACTGATCGAGTCGCTGTTTACTGCCGTCAAAAATATGTTTACCAAGCTCGTTAACTGGGTAGCAAAAGGCATCGAAGACCTGGCCGCTGCCGTCGGCATCGACATCAAGCTGACGAAGGACGACGACAGCGTGAGAATTTATGCCGCCAACCCGAACAGCAAGGTTTACCAGCAAGCGAAGTCGTTCGTCCAAGATTCCGCGAAGCGGCTGGACGCTGCGGCGGCGGCGAGAGAAAGCGGTCGCCGTAACTACAAGATGGCTCCCCACGCCGAGGGCGGCATCCTCAAGCGCGGCCAGATCGCACTTCTGGAGGGCGAGGGCGCGGAGGCCGTTGTCCCGCTTGAAAAACACACCGAATGGATCGCGGCAGTCGGCCGAGAGCTGGCAAGCTACCTCGCCGGGACTGCTCCGGTGCCGTTGGATTCCGGCAGAGGCTCCGGCGGCACGACGAACAATTACACCCGCAACCTCGGCGGCGTCACCATCGAGATCCACGCAGCGCCCGGTCAGAGCGAGGACGCGATTGCCGACGCCGTTATGGATCGCATCAACGATATGATGACTGGCGAGAAGGACGCATGGTAAGGAGGGCAGTCTATGAGTTTTCCACATACGAACGAGGGCTTTTTCGTCTACGGAGGCGTTGACAGCCGGTCGATGAGAGTCACGATTGAGCGCTACCCGCAGATCACAAAGACCAGGAAGCGGCTGAACTTCTACCACGTTCCCGGCCGCATGGGCGACGTCGTGACGTGGGACGGCGGCTATGACAATATCGACATCAGCTATAAGATCTGGTTCACGCCGGGGTGGCGGACGGGCGGCATTCGGGAAACCCTCGCGGAAGCGGCAACGCATATCAACGCCTGGCTGTCGAGAATCGGAAACCTGGAAGATGGCGTTGGGAACGGTTATCACATCCTCTACGACAACTACTTCCTCGAAGAAAGCGTTGCAAACACAGACTATCCGTATTTGCGGGAGGCCGTCTTCGTCGGCCCACTCATCATCGAGAGCACCTACAACGAGATCGGTTCGGCAACGATCACCTTCTCCTGCAAGCCTCAGCTTTATGGAGAAAACGAATTTATGGCCAGAAACATCGGAATGAACCAAAGCAATCCGAGCGCGCAACAATCCTATACGTTCATCGGAAACCGCGGCTACGTCGCCAAGCCGCTGATCACCCTGTACCGGTCCGGCATTGTGGATTTCAAATACACCACAGACGAGGAATGGAAGTCCATCCGGCTTTACATATCAGACGAGGGATGGCCGGTCTGCATCGACTGCGAAGACGAAACCTATTACCACATCGACGATGAGGGCAATAAAATCGCCTACGGAGCGGGAGATCAAAGCGTGAGCGCGGGATTCCCCGTTATCCCGGAGCCTGGCGTAGACGGCAATGAGATGCCTGCGAAAATGCTCATTATCAGATTCCGAAACACGGGCAGCGAAACCACGACGCCTGACCAGGCGACCATCATTCCGCGCCGGTTCGTGCTCTGATCGGGGGGCTGCGTATGGAAAACATGGAAAAGCGGCTCCACCTGTTCCCGGCTGATGCAGAGGCCTTTTTGAGCGGGGATCTGGGGATCATCCGCGGCGCCGTCAGCGCAATCGTCACCGAGGAGCGAAACGGCGTCTATGAGTTGGACGTCGAATGCTACCCGAGAGCAGAGCCGAAGAGCTACGGCGTCAACCCGAGGCCCAACATGATCATCCTCGCGAAGCCGAACCCGAAGGACGAGATGCAGCCCTTCCGGATCTCCACGATCAAAATGGACATCACCGGCGCGATGACGATCGCGGCGCGGCACATCAGCTATGATCTCAATCGCCGCGTCGTCTTCGCGAACGGCGAGGCGAAAACGCTGCCGGACTGGATGACCTACCTGAGCCAGGCCCGCGCCCCATTCGTATTTTCGACGGACATCACAACGGAAGGCACGGTCGCGGCGACGGTCCCGACGCCGGTCCGGTCCTTCCTGGGCGGCACGGACGGTAGCCTGCTGCAAAAGTTCGGCGGCGAGTTCCGCTTCGACGGCTTCAGCGTGGCGCTTCTGTCGGCGCGCAGCTCCGGCGTTTGGAGCGTCCGATACGGCTCCAATATGACCAAAATGGACTATCGCCTCACGAACGAGGACGCCTATAACAGCTACTACGCCTACTGGCGCGGAGCTGACGGCACCGTAGTATCAAGCTACGCCTCCGTGCAGGCCTACATTGGAGACGAGGACGGCAACACGAGCGGCGACGCCGTCCGAACGGCCTATGACCGCATTGTGATCGACGTCTCGGATCAGTTCGATTCGACGCCGACGCAGGCCCAGGTCCGAGAGGCAGGACGCGCGAAGCTCCTGGCCAACTATTCGCAGTCGATCCAGTCCAGCGTTGCCGTCTCTGCGGCTGACGCGCCGGGTGTGTTTGGGCAGGATTGGTCTGAGCTGCAGCTCTGCGACACGGTAAACATCTTCCATCCGATGATCGGCAGAATGGCCGCGAAGATCATCAAAACAAAGTTCGACCCGCTGCAGGGCAAATACACAGAAATCACCATCGGAACACCGCGCCGGACGCTCCCGAAGCGCCTGGCGGCCATGGAAAGGAGAATTCAAGCATGATTCTTGCGCGCGAAGTTGTTCAAACGAGGGAAGGCACCAGGGACGACTGTCTTGTCGAGACCGTGGCCGACCTGGAGAGCATCGACTGTGAGGTCGGCTCCCTGGCGTACTGCCTTGCGGATAAGAAGGTCTACGTCAAGCTCAGCTCCGGCAGTTGGGCAGACGCGACCGCTCCCATGGAAACGGAGGTGGCGGGATGAGCCTCCTTGAAACCCTGATCGCCGCGAAGCTGTCCGGCTCCGGCGACGAAGGCGGAGGCGGCGGCTCCGTGACGGTAGACGCGGCGCTGTCCGCGGCGTCTGAGAACCCCGTCCAGAACAAGGCGATCACAAGCAAAATCAACCAGATGGACCTCCAGCTTGGAGAGTTGGACACGGCAGTTGGAGACAAGCAGGACCAGCCGATTGGCATCACCGTCAGCGGAACCACGCCCACAATCACCCCGATCCACGGCAGAATCTACAAATGCGGAGAGCTCGCAAGTCTTACGATCAGCAATCCCCCGGCGACCGGGGCCTATTCCATCGTGTTCACCAGCGGAGCCACGGCAACCGATCTCACAATTCCTCAAACGCTGCTGATGCCGGACGGATTTTCTGTAGACGCAAACAAAGTCTACGAAATCAACGTGCTGGACAATCGGGCCGTTTCCGGCAGTTGGGCGGTGAGCGTATGACGCTGATAGAGAGAAGAAGGGCGTTGATGGGAGCGAAAAGCCAGGATTTGCCGATTTTGAATCCGGCAATAGGCTACGCCGAAAACACGAAACTTGATAGAGTGAACACGAATCCGCCGTACTTGGTGTCTCAAAATGGTGTTGCGGCGACAGATTATATTTATGCTGGAACAACGGGAAATTTCGTCTATTTCAATCCGATAGACGCAACGATAGCTCCATCTGGAACGATCGGGAGCGTATTACAATATAACAACGACGATGTGGATTCACCATTCACGAATTGGTGGAGTTGCCGTATGAGCGGAGACGAAAGATCGGTTGCCTTAGACGCGAATAAACAGTTCATCCGGCTAAACCTGTCAATGGAAAAGATGAGCGGGGCATATGCGTATAATTCCGCGACTGGGGAAGTTTATTATGCCGGAAAAGACAGTCCATACTACGGAAAAACAAATGTTAACGATTAGGAGGGTGCGGCATGAAATACGCTAAACTGATCGACGGCGCTATCTCCCACGCCCCCAACCCAATCCTCCACAACGGCATGATCCGTTACAACCCTCCCGGCTCCGTGTATGAGGCAGAAGGGTACAAGCCCGTCTCCCTCGCCAATCAGCCGGAGCCGCCGGGCGTGGGCTGGTGGGTTGAAACCTGGACGGAAACCGAGGACGCGATTGTGCGGGGATGGACGTGGCATGAGGCCACAGACGAGGACGAGATCAGCGACACCGAAGCGCTGGCGCTGCTGACGGGAGGCGAGAGCGGATGAAGCGAGGAAAAGCGCGAAAGCTGCGCGAGGTAATCGAGCGGGCCAGCGCGTCCCTGCCGGACGAAACCGCGCTGGAGGGCGTGGAGCTGTTCCCGATCTGGGAGCCGGGACGGGCCTGCGTCTCCGGTGAGCGTCTGCGCTATCACGGCGAGCTGTACAGGGTCTTGCAGGATCACACCGCACAGGCGGACTGGACGCCCGACGCGGCGCATTCGCTCTACGTTCGCGTCGCCGAGCCGGGAGAAATCCCGGAATGGAAGCAGCCGACAGGCGCCACGGACGCCTACCAAACCGGCGACCGCGTGCGGCACGCTGGGAAAGTTTGGGAATCGCTGGTTGACGCAAACGTCTGGGAGCCGGGCGCTCCCGGGACGGAAACACTCTGGAAGGAGAAATTAGAATGAAACACATCGTAACTTCTATTTTTGGCGTGGTCGGAGGGGCCATCGCCGCGGCGTTCGGCGGCTGGGGGGCGGGCATGACGACGCTCTGCATTTTTATGGCGATCGATTACGTTACGGGACTGCTGGTCGCCGGCGTTTTCCATGCGTCCAAGAAGAGCGAGAGCGGCCGGCTGGACAGCAGAGCGGGATTCAAAGGCCTGATTCGCAAGGGGATGATCCTGCTGATCGTTCTGATCGCCGCGCGCCTGGACATTCTGCTCAACACCACCATCGTCCGCGACGCTGTAGTGATCGCGTTCTGCGCGAACGAGGCAATCTCGATCGTCGAGAATGCGGGGCTGATGGGCGTTCCCATCCCGGCGGCCCTGCGGCGGGCAATCGAAGCGCTGGAGGCCAAAGGCAACGAGGACGGTGAGGACGAATGATCCAGGAGCGTCTGTTCACGCGAAACCCCTACGCAACAGACGGCCGCTTCATCGTCGGCGCTGACCTGGACGGATTCCTCCTGCATTCCGTAGGCTGTGCAGGCTCCAGCGCCCTCTCTTTCATCGAGAGATGGGACAATGAGGCGTTTACCGGAGCGGGAATCAGTGGATTCATCGACCCGAGCGCGGCCTACGTTACCGCGCCTTGCCTGAAAAACCGGGGGAAGGTAAAACGCATGCCGCACGGCGGACGGCCATATGCAAACAACCACTACATCGGCTTTGAAATGTGCGAACCGGCGCAGATGGTTTATGACAAGGAAACCTATCGGCTGGTAGGCTGCACGGATCGGACGGCGGCGCTCGCCTTCGTCCGGGCGACCTACCAAAACGCGGTTGAGCTGTTCGCGCGGCTCTGCCTGTTCCACGGCAAGGATCCGATGGCGGACGGCGTGATCCTCTCGCACTATGAGGCCGGGCGGCGCGGGATCGCAACCGGCCACATCGATCCGGAACACGTTTGGAACTACCTGCAATCCGGCCTGACGATGGCCGGATTCCGGCAGGATGTCAAAAACAAAATGGAGGAGCTGAGAAAATTGAACAAGGCGGAAACGCAAGCGCTCATTCAGGCGGCCGTCAAGCCGATCCAGGAAGAGCTGAACGCTCTGAAAAAGAGCGTGGCGCAGCACGTGACCGAAGCGGAGGCGAAGAAGATCTATCTGGAGCTGGAGAGAGAGGGCTTCGTGACGGAGATCTCCGACGCGCCGAAGTGGGCGCAGCCGGAGCTGCGGATCCTCCTGGACACCGGAGCCATCAACGGCGGCACGGAGGCCGGTCAGAATCCCAACGACGTCAACCTGCCGCTGGACAGCGTCAAGGTTGCCCTGATCTGCAAGCGCTACGTCGAGATCATGAGCGGCAAGCCGCCCAACGGGACGCCCTGATTTACCAAAACCGACAATGCAACAGCAAGACCGCCCTTCCCGTAATGGGGAGGGCGGTCTCGGCGTTTATGGGGCGGAACAATACTCATAACTTGCCATCAATTTGCCATCAAAAAGACTGATTTATTCTGATTTATAGCGCTTTATTTTAATCACCAGAAAGGACAAAAAAGAGAAAACGAAAAGCCCGGAATCCTTGAAATTTCAAGGTTTTCCGGGCTTTGGTGGGGGAAGGTGGATTCGAACCACCGAAGGCGGTGCCAGCAGATTTACAGTCTGTAAAAAACTGTGGATTTTTCAGGGGAAATCGGGATCTGCCATCAAAGGCGCCATCAGGTGCCGGTTTTGCGCTGCAGGGGGATGATCGAGGCCTTTTTTTGCATGCCTCGGTCGAAGCGGCCGACGCTCTTTTTGAGCTGCTTCGCCCGGAGGTCCGTGTAGATCTCTCTGGTGATCTCTACGCGGCTATGACCAAGGATCCGCTGGGCCGTCAGCTCGTCCACGCCGAGCTCGAAGAACAAGGTCGCGGTCCCATGCCGGAGGTTATGAGCCGTGATCGCCGGCTTCCCTTCCGGGTCCAGGAGACCGACTGCTGCGCAATAACGCTCCCAAGCCCCATCATAGGCCCGGTCCGGCATCAGGCCGCCGCCCTTCCCTCCCCTGCTGCTGGGCGGAGCGGGAAACAGCAGGGTGCTGTCCGTGCGCTTTCTGGCTGCCTGCAGCGCGTCGTGGAGGATCCCGATGATCGGCACGTCGCGGGTACCGGCGTCCGTCTTCGGCGCCTTGTATTTGGGCCGGCTGCCGTTGGTGTAGTCGAGGCTCTTCGTCACGTGGATCACGCCCTCCTGAAGATCCACGTCGGACCAGCTCAAGGCAAGGGCCTCGCTCTTCCGGAGGCCGGTGCAGAGGAGCAGGAAGGCAAACAGCCCGAAGGGCGCGTCCAGGCCGCCCAGGATGATCTGCATCTGCTCCTCGGTGGGCGCCTGGCGCTTTCCACGGTGCAGCCCCTTGGGCAGCTTCACGGAGCTGACCGGATTGTATTTCGCCCAGCCCTTTATTACTGCGTGATCGAAAATCCCGCGCCAGATCGACCGCCGTGCGTTCACAACAGATGCGCTCAGGCCTCGCGCTTTCGCTCGGGCGAGATCGGCGGCAATATCGGCAGCCTCTACCTGATCGAACGGAAGATCACCGAACTCGTCAAGGAGCTGCTCGAAATGGGGTCGGTAGTTTTTCCAGGTACGCTCCTCGATCTCCTCCCGGTGCTGGCCCTCCCAGCTGTCGGCGACCTCGCGGAAGGTGATCTCCGGCCGGCCGGCCTTCGCCAGGGCCTCCCGCTCGACGAGCTTCCGGTGGAGCTGCTCCGGATCCCGGTCGCAGACGGTGTGGCGCTTGCCTTCGGCGTCCCGATAATACCCCTGATACCGCCCGTCAGATCTCAGCGTGTAGAGATCGGCGAATTTGCTTTTTCGCATAACTCCTCCTTGCATTCGGGGGAGAAATCTGTTATGATGATTAGGCAGATTTCTCACGAACTCTCTTTCAGTGATTTCTGCGCGACCGCTTCCGGGTGCGAGCCGGGGGCGGTCATTTTTGTCTATATTTCCCAAGTATATCCGCAGTCCTGGCAGACGCACATGGTTCTCTGCTTCGTCACCAACTTCTGCTTCTTGTGGCCGAAAATTTTCACGATCAGCGCGGGGATCGTCAGGAACAGCCACTTAAAGAGCAGCCACCACCAACCGACGAAGAGCCACCAAAGAATTCCGTGGTGTTTATCTTTGAGTTTCATGTCGGTCACGATTTGGGTAGTTACATTGGGGGATCCGCATTTTGGACAAGTCACAATAATTACCTCCTGTTTGTTTTGTTTTTATCTTACGCTGCTGGTAAAGGCAACGGCTTTCCCGAGAATGTGAACCTGCTCCATTTCGGAGCCTCTGTAGACCAGAGCATCAAAGAGCGGGTTGGCAGGCTCCAGAATGATGCGATCCTCTAAGCGTCGGAAGCGCTTGAGCGTGGCTTCATCCTCAATCAGAACGGCGGCGATCTCGCCGTTTTCTACGGTGGGCTGCTGGCGAATGTAGACGATGTCGCCGTCAAAAATGCGGGCGTTAATCATGGAATCCCCTTTGCAGCGGAGCGCGAAATCAGCGTGAATATGCTTTGGTATGTCCACGAGATCTTCCACGTTCTGCTCTGCCGTGATGGGCGCTCCGCAGGCGATCGTACCGATCAGAGGGATCTGTCTCATTTCCGGCATAGGGATGATGTTAGACGGCAGCGCAGTACCAGCTTTTGATCTGTTAGGAGTATCGGATTTGCCATAGAGATAATCAAGATCCACATTAAAGAAATCTGCAATAGCCTCCATCATCTCTAATCCGGGTTCTCGTTCGCCTCTTTCATACATATTTATGCTACTCTTTGACACTCCACCAAGTTTATCAGCAAGTTTTTGCTGGGAGAGCCCGAAATTAACGCGGAGCGCACGTAATCTTTCAGCAAAATTAGCCATAACGAAACCTCCTTAATAATATTGTACACAATTTGTGCACGCAGTCAACCCGACAATGTGCACAAATTTTTTATTATAAATTTATGCACAATTTGTGCTTGTCGAATCTTGACAAATGAGCACGGATAGTGTACAATCCATGATAGACGAGCACTTATAGTGCTCACGAAACGAGGTGAGAGTAATGTCTGCTGGAGAAAAACTTAGGGAGCTCAGGGGAAACATGAGCCAGAGCGCGGTCGCTGATGCGATTGGCATTACCAAATCTGCGCTCGCGATGTATGAAAGAAACGAAAGACGCCCGCGAGATGAAGTGAAGCTCAAGATCGCGGCGTATTTTGGAAAAACCGTTGCAGAGATTTTCTACTGACAACATCTTCAAATGTGTCAAGAACCGCAGAAAGGAGGCCATCATGGCACGAGAAAGACCGGACTACCGTGCGACGCTTGAGCAACTGAACGCGCTCTATCCCGGTCGCGAGCTGCTCACGCTGGATGAGGTTAAGGCGATCACCGGGTACCGATCCAGAAACAGCGTCGTCAAGCACTTCCCTCCCGTCTGTGACGGGCGATTCAACAAAACGACTGTAGCCAGGATCATGGCAGGAGGTTCCGTATGCTGAAAGAGGTCGTTTGCGGTATTCTCTTCGCAACGCCGCTCGGACTGGCTGCCCTGATCGGCCTGCTGTGGCTGATCAGGGAGGTCGTTCGCCGGGTCATCCGGTTTACCAGGGCAGCGCACAGGAAAGGAGGCAGACATGCCAAAAGCTAAGCAGAAGACGCAGCATCGGCGCCAGCCCGTGAAGCTCGCGCACGGAAAGACCTACGCCGACGTCCTGGCCGAACGCCGCAGCGCGGAACGCCTCCAAGCGTTTGTTGATTCCGCGAATCAGGCCGTCAAGGCATTAGGCGTCCTGGCCCAGCAGCTCAACGAAGCGAAGGCGAAGATCGATGATTTGCGGAGCATCGAGGAAGAAAAGAAACGACAAGCAGACCCGGGGCGCTGATCCGCCCCGGAAACATGGATCGCGGCGGTGAACGGAGGCGGTGCGGCGTCTCCACCGGGTTCGAGTCCCGGGCGATCCACCACGCCGGGCTGAGAGTTTGCCCGGCCGGTCCATAGTGACCTCCCTTTCAGCGGGGCAACAGGCCGCGAGCGTCGGCGCCGGTGGCATGACGGCGATCCGACGTGCGTCCGCCAATCGCGGCGCGGGGGCAGAGCCCGCCGGAGGGGACAAGCTCCGAAAAAAGGCCCGGGCGGTTCGCCGCCCGGTCAACATGGAGGCGCTGGGTGTGGTCGCCCGCCGGGGATGGTAACGGCCCCGGCCCGCCGGTTCGATTCCGGCCGCCTTCGGTTTATCCTTTCATTTCTCCTTTGTGGCACCCCGGAAAGACGGGGCCGGGGCGCGGTACCGCCCCGGTTACATGGCGCGATCATCCAACGGGAAGGACGCATGGAGAGCATGCGAACGCCGGTTCGAGTCCGGCCCGCGCCAGCAAGCTCAACGAAAGGAGGCGAAGCGCATGGCGCTTGCAGCTTACATGAACGACAGCAGCAGCGGCCAGAAGTGGTTCAGTTTCAAGGGGCCGGGCGGCTCGGTGACGGAGCGGGCGCTTTTTGAATACCAGGCCCGCCGCGCGGCCTCGGACCGTCTGGGCTGCGACGAGAGCGAGTTGATCTGCACGGACATCACGCCGGTCCAGATCGATTACAAATAAGGCAACGGCGGGCGGCCGATGACTGCCCCTACAACAATACGAGGAGGAAACACTATGGACAGAATCGAATGGGAAATCAGCATGGACAAGCTGCGGCAGGGAAAGTTGCAGCTTCCGGAACCGGAGGAAAACGGCCTTTCCCAGTACGCGGGCGGCGCGATCTACGAGCTGCGGCAGTACATTGCCGCGCTGGAGCACGGGTACCGCGCCCAGGCCGAGACGCTGCGCCTTTACAGGGCGCAGACCAGCCGGGGCGACAGTCTGGGGAAGCTGATGGAGAACCAATGGTCGAACGATGCTGCGCTTGGTTACGCGGCCATGGGGATGCGGTCCGCGAAGATTCGCCCCGATCAGGGCGTCCTGGCGCTGGATGCCATGATGGAGGCCA
>Ga0326513_10003807_pt1 | contig 10876 bp, 10 predicted proteins | sample 2_2465_0518_D_FD_203654 | JGI IMG/M metagenome (GOLD analysis project Ga0326513, IMG submission 203654) | Bovine rumen microbial communities from UC Davis, California, United States - 2_2465_0518 | ecosystem: Host-associated > Mammals > Digestive system > Stomach > Rumen | place: USA... | reverse complement strand
AGACTTCCAGTCGATGTAACGCTTGATGCCTGTGCCCATCTCATAGATGCACAGACGGTTGAGGTCGGCCTCGTAGCCGTCGCGCTCCATGGACAGCCATGCAACGTACTTGCCGTCGGGCGAGAACTGGGGGTTCTGGTCGTAGCCTACGTTGTTCTTCAGGTTCTCCTTGGCATTAACCGACTGCACGGCCAGGGTGATGGTCGGGTCGACCTTGGGAGCGACATAGTCGGCAGGCTTGCAGAGGTTTCGGGTCTGCTTTGTCTGGGTGTCGTAGAGGAAGATGTCGGAGTCAGTAGAAATGCTATATTCCAATCCAGTCTTCTTGCGGCAGGTATAGGCGATGCTCTTTGAGTCGGGGCTCCATGCCAACTGCTCGATGCCACCGAAGGGCTCCATGGGACATTCGTAAGGCTCGCCTTCGAGGATGTCGGTATGGCTGTCGGCGATAGCGAAACCGTCGCCCACGTTGGCCACGAAGGGGTGCTGTATGGACTCAACGTAATGGTCCCAGTGGCGGTACATGAGGTCGGTTACGCGGCGGCCCGTAGCCTTAGGCAGGTCAGATGGGTTTGCCTGAATGATGTCGTGGAAGGGCATCGACTTGATGATGATGATCTTTGTGCGGTCGGGCGAGAATAGGAAGCCTTCTACTTTCCCGTCTGTTTTTGAGAGTTGACGGCGGTCAGAACCATCGGCATTCATGCTCCATATCTCGCCTCCGCTGAGGTAGGCAATGGTCTGGGCGTCGAGCCAGGTTGGGTCGGTCTCGCTTTTCTGACTGGTGCTGAGCTGGCGCTGAGCACTGCCGTCGGCGTTCATCACGTAGATGACCTGTCGGCTCTTGTTGGCCTTGACACTGTAGTAACCTACCTGATAGACGATATGTCGTCCGTCGGGCGATGCCTCAGTAGTGCCTATGCGGCCCATTGCCCAAAGAGCCTCAGGCGTCATCATGCGGCTGGAGAGACGAATGTTGTTTTTCCCAATGTTCACGTTTTCTTGAGCTTTAATGGTGACTGGCACAAAGACGAGTGCCATGGCCACGATGGTCAGTATTTTTTTCATATCCGAGAGAATTTTGTTGCAAAGGTACAAAGAAAATACATAATAAAGGGTGGAAATCTGAAAAATTATTCGTATCTTTGCCCACGTTATATACAAATACATAGGGCAAGATGAAGGAAACCAGATATATTAGGCTGTTGCTGGTATTGCTTTTGGCGGCTTTCTCCATGGGAGGATGTCGCGTAAAGAGGTATCATGAGGTAAAGGCCAGTCGGGCAGACAGCGTACTGTTTGACATAGGTACGACGAAAAACTACGAGCGTTTGCGCCATAAGGCTGATAGCTTCGAAATGGTAGGCGATATATCGGCCCTTGATGCCAATCGCTGGCGTGGTGTGGCCTACTACCGGCAAGGAATGTATCATCACGCCGAGATGAGCTATCGCAAGGCCTTAGAGTGTGAGGTGAATACCAACGAAGACCAGCAGAACTACAATAAGGTGGCGCGCCGACTGACGGAAATTCTTTTGGTGAAAGGTGACTTCGAGGGTTCGTTGCGTATTGCTATTCCCGCGGTGGCAAAGATGGATAAGTCGGGCATAGGCTCGGATATTGACTATGCCATTCTGTTGAATAACATAGGTATTTGTCAGCTGCACCTGGGGCGTGATGCTGAGGCTAACGAGAGCTTCATCACCGCACGTGGGCACTATGTGAACCGCTGGAAGACAGACTCAACGAGTCGTGGCTTCCAGGAGGCAGTGTTAGGCACTGTATACACCAGCCAAGCCTATATCAATACACGGCGTTACGCAGAGTCCATCTACTGGATAGACCGTACGGAGATGCTGCTGAATATGTATAGGGAGCGTTCCGATGCGCGCAAGGAGTATTTCGACGAATACCAGGGCCGTATCGAGATAATGCGTGCCGTGGCTCTTCAAGGAATGGGTAAGGCTAAGGAGGCTGGCGAGGCGTACAAACGGTTTCTGAAGACGTCTTACTCCAATACCCCTGCCGGACACATTACTTCTACCGACTATCTGATGGTGGCCCAGCGCTACAAGGAGGCTGCCCTCAATTACCGCTATTTGGACAAGGCCATGGCAGACTGGGGTACAGAGCTGACGCTTGACAACCTGCAACTATACATGTTGCCAAAATACCAGGCCAATGCCAAGGCTAAGCAGATAGACTCTGCTGTGGTGGCGGGAGCCCGTATACTGGATGTTCTCGACTCATTGATAACCCAGCAGAAAAAAAGTGCCACGGTTGAGCTGGCAACTATCTATGATACGCAGGGGAAGGAGGCCGAGATAGCCCGTAAGGAGGCCAGCCTTTCACAGACGCGATTGGTAAGTACGGGTATTGCGCTGGTGCTGCTGATTATTTTCTTTGTTACCTATACATTGGTAAAACGCAAGGCAGCCCATCGTCTGCAAGATGCACATGACAAATTGGAGGATGCCCATGGCAAACTGAAAACGGCTTATGACGAACTGGAGAAGACAACGAAGGCCAAGGAACGTATAGAGAGTGAGTTGCGCATTGCACGCGATATTCAGATGTCGATGGTTCCCAATATATTCCCAGACCATGACGGCATAGACCTCTATGCTTCCATGACGCCAGCCAAGGAGGTGGGCGGCGACCTGTATGGCTATCTGCTGCAAGGCGATGAACTTTATTTCTGTGTGGGTGACGTCAGTGGCAAGGGTGTGCCTGCCTCGCTCTTCATGGCACAGGCTACACGACTTTTCAGAACTCTGGCTGCTCAGCATATGATGCCGGCAGAAATATGTACCCGTATGAATGCTGCACTGACAGAAGATAATGAACAGGGCATGTTCGTTACTGTTTTCCTGGGATTGGTACATCTGAGCACAGGGCGGCTTGACTTCTGCAATGCAGGTCACAATCCCCCTGTTGTCGGCTTTCCGCCCAGGTTTCTGGAGGTAGAGTCTAATGCTCCTATAGGTCTATGGCCCGATTTGGATTTCGTGGGCGAACATGTGGACAGCATCAAGGGTGAGCCGATCTTCGTCTATTCCGACGGGTTGAATGAGGCAGAAAACCTGCAGCAACAGCAATTTAGCGATGAACAGCTGTTGGCAATACTGAGCCAGTCGACGTTCCAGAGCTCGAAGCAGGTGGTGGAGTATCTGAAAGCTGCTGTCGAGAAACACCGTAATGGGGCAGAACCTAATGACGACTTAACCATGCTTTGCTTGCGTGTGAAATGACAAGCCTTAGTCCGAACAACTTTGTTAATATGGATAAGATATGGAAAAGAAAAGATTTTTTTTATTGATGATGGTGTTATGTGCAGCCCTAATGGCTGTGGCACAGCCCAAATTTAACGAGCGCCCAAAACTGGTGGTGGGAATAGTGGTAGACCAGATGCGCTGGGACTACCTGTCGCGCTATTATGACAAGTTCTGCGATGGTGGGTTCCGCAAAATGCTTGATGGAGGCTACTCATATAATAATTGTCTTATAGACTATATCCCTACAGTGACTGCCATAGGGCATACCAGTGCCTATACGGGTACTACGCCGGCATTCCATGGCATCTGCGGTAATAATTTCTATATTGATGGAAATGAGGTGTACTGCTGCGCCGACAAGACCGTGATGCCCGTAGGCAGTGACAATATGAAGGCCGGTCAGATGTCGCCTGTCAATCTGCTGGCAACAACCATAGGTGACCAACTGCGTTTGCATACAGACTTCCGCTCGAAGGTGATAGGTGTGTCGTATAAAGACCGTGCAGCCATCTTCCCTGCAGGACATGCTGCCAATGCTGCATACTGGCTTGACCTGAAGAACCGTCAGTTTATCACCAGTACTTATTATATGAAGGAGCTTCCCCAGTGGGTTAAGGACTTTAACAAGGTGCTGAAGGAGAATAAAGTGTTCAAAGAGTTGGGCAAGAACATCGGTCTTTCGGCAGAGGCTGGACACATCACCGTGGATATGGCTATAGCTGCCCTGAAAGGCGAACGGCTAGGACAGGGCGACGAGGCAGACATGCTATGTGTGAGTTTCTCAGAGACGGACGTTATAGGTCATAAGTGGAGTACGCGTGGCGAGCATACAGACGAGGCCTATATGGAACTGGACAAAGACATGGAGAAACTGTTCGAGGCATTAGACGAGCAGGTAGGTAAAGGACAGTATATCGTCTTTCTTACAGCCGACCATGGTGCAGCGCACAACTGGAAGTTCATGCAGGATAATCGTCTGCATGGAGGACCGTGGCTGTCAGAGTCCCTGCGTACCGACCTGGAGCATTATGTGGCACAGAAACTTGGCAACAAGAAACCTGTAGTGAAGGGTATTGTGGACTATCGCTTTTTCCTTGACCACGAAGGTATTGCCAGTGAAGGACTTGAACTACAACGTGTGAAGGACGTTATAATAGAGTACTTAAGGAAGAGTCCTAATCTGTCGTTTGTAGTAGACTATGAGAAGGCTGCCTATGCCCCTGTTCCGCAGCTGCTGCGTGAGAGAATCCTGAAAGGGTATAACTTCCATCGTTCGGGTGACATTGTGGTGGCTGTGGAGCCTGGATACTATGAATATGGGTCGTGGTCGTCATCTACAGGTACGACGCACGGCGAGTGGAATCCTTACGACGCGCATATTCCTCTGTTGTTCTATGGCTGGCGGGTTCCTCATGGAGCTTCTGCTTGTGAAGTTCACATCACAGACATAGCCCCTACAATATGTTCGTTGCTTCGTATTCAACAACCAAATGCCTGCATAGGACGCTGTTTGGAATTTAATTGAGTGTTGGCGAAACAATTTCTACAATAAAGTGCTGATATATTGAGATTTATTCCGTACCTTTGCAGCCGAGAACGACGAACGAGACTAAATAAAAAGGCTGAAGGTATGAACATAGGTAAGCACATTGAGGAGATTCTTAGGGGTCAAGGGCGCTCAGCAGCATGGCTGGCACGCGAGATTCCATGTGAGCGCACTAACGTCTATAACATCTTTAAAAGAAAGAGTTTGGATGTGCGCCTGCTGATGAGAATCAGTGTTATTCTGGAACATGACTTCTTTAAGGAATTATCCGAGGAAGCGTTTCCCAAGACTAAATGATACAGGCCGTTGCCCATAGTGGTAACGGCTTTTATTTTTAGCCATGAGTTGGAAGTTTTTTCAGTTTTCATTCAAATTCTTCTTTCTTCATTCTTCATTCTTCATTTTTATTTGTACCTTTGCAGGCAAATTGAATTCAATACAAACTTTTTATTTTTATTTATGAACTTTACATTGTTAATTACCGTCTTGCTGACGGCTTTGACATTGGTGGCAGGCGCTTACGTTGTTGCGAAGCTAATAGGCCCGCGTTCATATAATAAGGTCAAAGGCGAACCCTATGAGTGTGGTATTCCCACACGAGGTTCGTCATGGTTGCCTTTGAGCGTTGGTTTCTATTTGTTTGCCATCTTGTTCCTCATGTTCGATGTGGAGACAGTGTTCCTCTACCCGTGGGCAGTGGTTGTGAAGGAGTTCGGCGCAGCAGCATTGCTGTCAATTGGCTTCTTCCTGGTAGTTCTGGTATTAGGCTTGGCGTATGCCTGGCGGAAAGGAGACTTGGAATGGAAGTAAGGAGACCCTACATCAAGAGCATTCCCTACGAGGAATGGAACGACAACGAGACGCTGGACAAACTGGTCGACGAGTTGCAGGAGGGTGGTACCAACGTCATCGTAGGCTCGTTGGACAAACTCATCAACTGGGGACGTGCCAACTCACTATGGTCACTGACTTTCGCTACCTCGTGCTGCGGAATCGAGTTTATGGCCTGCGGTTGTTCGCGTTATGACTTTGCCCGCTTCGGCTTTGAGGTCACGCGCAACTCTCCCCGTCAGGCTGACCTGATTATGTGTGCCGGCACCATTACCCACAAGATGGCCCCAGCCCTGAAGCGTCTGTACGACGAGATGGCTGAGCCCAAGTATGTGATTGCTGTTGGTGGTTGTGCCATCAGTGGCGGACCATTCAAGTCGAGCTATCATGTTGTGAAAGGCATTGAGGAAATCGTGCCTGTTGATGTGTTTATTCCAGGTTGTCCTCCACGTCCTGAGGCCATCATGTATGGCATGATGCAGCTGCAACGTAAAGTGAAGATAGAGAAATTCTTCGGTGGTGCCAACCACAAGCAAAATGCTGCCGAGAAGGAACTGGGTGTGTCGAACGAAGAGTTGACGTTCCGAAATAAGCTGGGTGACCATCGCCGCGATTGCGCGCCACACTCTGACCTTCAGGTCAGAGAACCGATTGTGGTGACTGACGTTCCTCAGGAGTTTGTTGAGGAGTTGAAGAACTCAAAAGAAGAAGTGAAGGAGGGCACTGCCGTATGAAGTTAGAATTCCTTTCATTCGATTTTGACAAGTTTGCACAAGAGATGCAGAACTTGAAGCAGCAGAAAGGCTTCGACTATTTGGTGACCATTGTCGGTGAAGACTTTGGCGCAGAGGAAGGCCTTGGCTGCATCTATATTCTGGAGAACAGTGAGACGCACGAGCGTTGCTCGGTCAAACAGATTGCCAAGTGTCAGGTATGTGGCGACGGCATGTCTTCCAATGGAACAGGTGATACTGATGGACAGTTGATTCCCTATATCCCAACCGTCAGCAACGTCTGGCGTGTTGCTGACCTGCTGGAGCGTGAAGTGTACGATTTCTATGGCATTGTGTTTTTGGGTCATCCTGACATGCGACGTCTATTCCTGCGCAGTGACTTCAAGGGCTATCCTTTCCGTAAGGACTGGAAGTTCAATGATAGTTATACACTGGATGATGATAAAGAGCCAGACTACGGTCTGGAATATTATCTAGACAAGGATGGTAACCTGCAGTCTAAGCAGAATAAACTATTCGCTCAGGACGACTATGTCATTAATATAGGTCCTCAGCACCCCTCTACGCATGGTGTGTTGCGCCTGCAGACTGTTCTGGACGGTGAGACCGTTAAGCGTGTCTATCCTCATCTTGGCTATATCCATCGTGGTATAGAGAAGATGTGTGAGCAGATGACCTATCCCCAGACGTTGGCATTGACTGATCGACTGAACTATCTCTCGGCAATGATGCATCGTCATGCACTGGTTGGTGTCATTGAGGAAGGTATGGGCATTGAACTGACCGATCGTATTAAGTACATTCGTACCATCATGGACGAGCTTCAGCGTCTTGACTCGCACTTGCTCTATGTGGGTTGCTGTGCTCAGGATATGGGTGCCCTGACAGCATTCCTTTATTCGATGCGTGACCGTGAACATGTGCTGAATTGTATGGAGGAGACCACGGGAGGCCGTCTGATACAGAACTACTATAGAATAGGTGGGTTGCAGGACGATATCGACCCCAACTTCGTGAAGAACGTGAAGGACCTTGTGAAGTACATGAAGCCTATCATTCAGGAGTATGTCGACGTGTTTGGCGACAATGTCATTACGCATAATCGCTTTGAGAAGGTAGGTCCTATGTCGTTAGTGGATTGTATCTCGTATGCTGTTACTGGCCCTGCTGGCCGTGCCTCTGGTTGGAAAAACGACGTACGCAAGAACCATCCATACGATATGTACGACAAGGTGGAGTGGGAGCAGGTTACGATGAATGGCTGTGACACCATGGACCGTTACACCTGCCACATCCAGGAGATGTATCAGAGTCTGAGGATTATTGAGCAACTCATCGACAACATCCCTGAGGGTGACTTCTATGTGAAGCAGAAGCCCATCATCAAGGTGCCCGAGGGACAATGGTACTTTTCTGTCGAAGGTGCCAGCGGTGAGTTCGGCGTATACCTCGACTCGCGAGGCGATAAGTCGCCCTATCGTCTGAAAATGCGCCCTATGGGCTTGTCGCTTACAGGTGCCCTCGACCCCATGCTGCGTGGTCAGAAAATTGCTGACCTTGTGGCTACGGGTGCAGCTATAGACTTTGTGATTCCCGATATCGACCGTTAGTCGAAGAATTGTAAATTTGAAGAATTGGATAATTGAAGTTATTATGTTCGACTTTTCTATTATAACACAATGGTTCGACGCTTTTCTTCGCGAGACGTTAGGTCTGGGAGATTTTCTGTCGATATTGATTGAGTGCGTACTTGTCGGCGTGGCCATCCTCGTTGGATATGCGCTGATAGCTATCGTACTGATTTTCATGGAGCGTAAGGTGTGTGCCTACTTCCAGTGCCGCTTAGGCCCGATGCGTGTAGGCTACTGGGGCCTGCTGCAGGTCTTTGCCGACGTGCTGAAGATGCTCATCAAGGAGATTTTCTTCGTCGACCGTGCCGACAAGCTGCTCTATGCTGTGGCTCCGCTGTTGGTCATCATCGGCTCTGTGGGTGCCTTCTCGTTCCTGCCGTGGAACAATGGTGCTACGGTGCTCGACTTTAACGTGGGCGTGTTCTTGCTAACAGCTATCTCGTCGATAGGTGTAGTAGGTATCTTCCTTGCAGGTTGGGGCTCTAATAACAAGTATTCTGTTGTCTCGGCCATGCGCGGTGCTGTGCAGATGATTTCCTACGAGATGTCGCTCTGCCTCTGTCTCATTACTGCCGTCATACTAACTGGCACGATGCAGATGTCTGGTATTGTCGAGGCACAGACTGGACCGTGGAAATGGCTCATCTTCCAAGGCCACGTGCCTGCCATCATCGCCTTCCTCGTGTTCCTCGTTGCAGGTAATGCCGAGGCCAACCGTGGCCCGTTTGACATGGCTGAGGCCGAGAGTGAGCTGACGGCAGGGCACCATACCGAATACTCAGGCATGGGTTTCGGATTTTTCTATTTGGCAGAGTTCCTCAATCTCTTTATCATTGCGGGTATCGCTGCTACCGTCTTTTTGGGTGGTTGGGCTCCTGTCAACATTGGTATTGAGGCTTTCGATGAGCTGATGAATTACATCCCAGGCATCGTGTGGTTTATGGGTAAGGCTTTTGCCTTGGTATGGATTTTGATGTGGATTAAGTGGACTTTCCCCCGTCTGCGTATAGACCAGATTTTGAAATTAGAGTGGAAATACTTGATGCCATTAGGATTGATAAATCTTGTTCTGATGACCATCGTGGTGGCCTTGGGCTTATATATTAAATAAGGTATTGCAATGGAAAATAAAGGATATTTCGAAGAGATAGGACATGGTTTGAAGACGCTTGCCACTGGTATGGGAGTGACTTGGAAGGAGTACTTCAAGGACTTTTTCTCCAACAAGTCGACAGAGCAGTATCCTGAGAACCGGAAGACGACACTGCATGTGTCGGCACGTCACCGTGGTCGCCTGGTGTTCAAGCGCAACGACGACGGCTCTTTCAAGTGCACGGCCTGCACGTTGTGTGAGAAGTCTTGCCCCAATGGAACTATCAAGATTACGAGCCACATGGCCGAAGACCCGGAGACGGGCAAGAAGAAGAAGGTGCTCGACGACTACCAGTACGACCTTGGCGACTGCATGTTCTGCCAGCTTTGTACCAACGCCTGCAACTTCGACGCCATTGAGTTCACCAACGATTTCGAGAACGCAGTGTTCGACCGCTCGAAGCTGGTGCTGCACTTGGACAAGGAGCAGTATAAAGGCGGTTCGCTGCCTGGCCTCATTGATGGCGGCGCACCGCTGACCATCGGTAAGTTTAACACTAAAACGAAGTAAGCGACTATGGCAAATATGATTATGTTTTGCATTCTTGCCGTCGTCATTCTCGGCTCTGCCGTGATGTGCGTGACGACGACCAGAATCATGCGAGCTGCAACATTCATGTTGTTTGTGCTCTTCGGCGTGGCAGGTCTTTACTTCCTGCTCGACTATACGTACCTGGGAGCTGCCCAGATTTCAGTCTATGCCGGCGGCGTGACGATGATTTATGTCTTCGCCATCCAACTGGTAAGCAAGCGCACCCTGCAGGGTCTGACCGAGCGCATGAAGGGCAGCCGCGTCCTTTGGGGCGGTCTGCTCTGTCTCATCGGTTGTGCTACGGTAATCCTGGTGCTGCTGAAGAATAAGTTTATCTATACCGCTGATGCCGTTGCCGATGTAGAGGTTCCCATGAAAAACATCGGACAGGCTCTGGTAGGCGCGGGACGTTACGAGTATGTGCTGGCATTTGAGTTCATCTCGCTGTTCCTGCTGGCCTGCATCATAGGTGGTTTGGTCGTTTCACGTAAAGAAGAGGAGAAGTAAGCTATGACAATACCTGTAGAATGTTATTTCGTGCTCAGCGCACTGCTGTTCTTTATCGGCGTCTTCGGCTTTGTCACGCGTCGCAACCTCATTGCCATGCTGATTAGCATCGAACTGGTGCTCAATGCTGTCGACATCAACTTTGCGGCCTTCAACCGCCTGCTGTATCCCGGCTCCATGGAGGGCATGTTCATGACGCTCTTCTCCATTGGAGTTTCGGCAGCAGAGTCGGCAGTGGCCATTGCTATCATCATCAATGTCTATCGCAACTTCCGTAGCGATAGTGTTGACAGCATCAAGAACATGAAATGGTAAGGGATAAGAATTGAAGAATTAAAGAATTAAAGAATTGAAGCTTTTATGGATATATATAGTTATTCCTTCCTGATACTTCTGCTGCCTGCGCTCTCATTCGTGATACTTGCGCTGTGTGGTATGAAGATGTCGCATAAGACCGCCGGCCTTATCGGCACTACGTCATTAGGACTGATTACCGTGCTGTCCTATGCGACGGCCTTCGCCTACTTCGGTGGCGACCGTTTGTCGAACGGCACGTTCCCTACGATTGTTCCCTATAACTTCACTTGGTTGCCGTTGGGCAATCTGCACTTCGACATGGGTATCCTCTTGGACCCCATCTCGGTCATGATGCTTATTGTCATCAGCAC
>Ga0326513_10003806_pt1 | contig 10876 bp, 15 predicted proteins | sample 2_2465_0518_D_FD_203654 | JGI IMG/M metagenome (GOLD analysis project Ga0326513, IMG submission 203654) | Bovine rumen microbial communities from UC Davis, California, United States - 2_2465_0518 | ecosystem: Host-associated > Mammals > Digestive system > Stomach > Rumen | place: USA... | reverse complement strand
GATAGTAGCTTGCCGCCGTCAGCGTGATTGATGCCTTGGTGTCCGTCTTTGGCCTTGACAGATTTATATTGACCCACTTGCCCCATGTGCTGTTTACTTTTACGCGATACTGGCAAGACTGCCCGTCTCCGTAATCCTTGTCTGTTATCTTCCAAGAGAACGTGAACCCGTACCCAGAACGCGATATGCTGCCGCCGTTCGGCTTCTTTGTCTTAACTTTTTTCGCTGCCATATCACGCCATCCTTAATTCCATTTGCAGCTGACGGGCAAGCCTCCGGGCATAATCCTCGGGCTCCTCGGCACCGTCAACATTGATTGTGATATTATAGGTGTTATTCGTTCCCTGACCGCCGACAGCCTCCCGGATATCATTCATCAGGTTCGCCCGACCATAAAGCATTTCATCGTTTGTGTCGCCCGCTCCGAAGAATGTCGGGGAGTCAAAAACGTACGGCTGTGCCTTTGCTTTCTTGTACCAGCTGACCGAGAAGCTCGGCTTCGTACCCATGCCGCCGATGCCCCACGGCGCCGATCCGCCAGAAACGGAAAAATGCGGCAGCTTCAGATTTGAGAAGATATTGCCGATGCTGACCGGGAAGAATCCCGCAATTTTATCAATGGTACTTTTTACGGTGCTCTTTGCGTCCTCGATCGGCTTCGTGATCTTCTTTTTGATGGACTCAAATGCCGTTCCTGCTTTGGACTTGATGCTGTTCCAGACGCCAACCATGGCCGACATCATATTCTGCATAACAGTTCTGGCTTTCGCCACTACTCCCCGAAGCGGGGTAACGATCTTCGAGTCAACCAGCGCCCGAGCCGCCGCCATCACATTCGCCCCGCCGGCACGGATGCCGCCAAGCATTCCGGATATCATCGTGCGGACTGCCGATATTGCCACGGGGGCAAGCCGTACAAGCGCCTTTGCGACCGCCGGGATCAGCTTTGCCACGCCTGCGATCAGGTTCGGAATCTGCGAGATAATCGCCGTAATCAGCGCCTGCACCATCTCGGCGCCCTTCGCCGCTATGGTCGGGAGATTCGCCGCAAGCCATTCGGCCACTTTTGAAACGATTTCGGCCACTTTGCCCATCAGCTCCGGATATGCCGCCCCGATGCCGTTGATGAGATTCACGAGGAGCTCACGCCCCTTGTCCATGATCCCGGGGAACGCCGCCATGAATCCATTGGCCAGCCCGGCGACAATCTCGACCGCTTTCGCGTACAGCGTCGGTCCGTATGCCGTCACGCCTTGAATAACTGCCGTGATGATTCCCTGCCCCTTGCTGATAAGCGTCGGGAGCGCCGTTTGAATTCCTGTAACGAGATTTGATATCATCTCCGGACCCTTCTCCATGATCACAGGAACCGCCGCTGAAATCGCCCCAGAGAGCGCCTCGGGCAATGATTTTGCAATCGTTCCAACCATGGGAAGCAGGTTCCCGAAAACAAACGTCCCAACCGACGTGACCAAGGTCTTCATTGCTGGCCCGACGTCCTGACCAAGTGCAAGCGCACCGGCCAGATTCGCCGCTGATGCCTTCATTGCCTCAAAAGAACCGCTGAGTGTCTCGGATGCCTCCGCCGCCGCGACGCCGGTCAAACCTAGGTCGCCCTGTATCGCATGGATAGCGGCATAAACGTCGCCCAAATTGTCAATGTTATACTCGACGCCGGTCAGCTTTGTGGCGTCAGCAAGCAGGCGCTCCATTTCGGTCTTCGTGCCGCCGTAACCTAGCTTGAGGTTATCTAACCATTTTGCACCCCCGCTTTCGCGGTATTTCGTAGGGATTAGACTATATCTTCAACTAATTCAAACGTCCAACCTTTCATGCGACCCTTTGCAAACTCTTTCCCGTATCTGATACGAGATTTATCACTATTGAAATAAGCCGCGGCTTCTGTTCTTGACGAAAAAATAATTGTTTCGCTTCCGTTTGTGGCTCTAACTTTTTTCTTCCGGTGTTCTTTCCGCTCGTGGTATCCAAACGACCAACAATTCTCAGACACTGACACCCATCGAAGATTTTCGACTCTGTTGTCTAGTTTGTCGCCATTGATATGATCTACTTGCGGTAAATTGTCCGGATTATCAATAAAAGCGATTGCCACAACTCTGTGGACATATAACGGAACGGTTTTTCTACCCATCATAATCTGATAATATCCCGCAGTCCCTTTGTGCGGTTTCAAGATTCTTCCGGTCTTATCGTTCCGAATTTGTCCATCCGTGCTCACAGAATAATTGGGTTTTCCGTCAATTTTTTTCCATTGAATCATGTTTGCACCCCCTGCTTTTGATATGTCTAGTATATCATGTTTCGGATGCAAACGCAACTCGATTTACTTGACGTTTGATTAGTTGGCGGGCACTTCCAACGCCGTACCAATAGACGTTGTACTCGGTGACGAACCGATAGTCGTTACACCTTCCCCCGTAGGGGCTTGGCACGGGATTGTCATGCGGCTTTTGCCGTTTAGAGTTTCCCCGTTAGCAAGACCGAAGTCTCACACCCTTGGTAGGTTCACCCGCGCACACCGCACAATCACTTATGCGGCGGACATTAGATAGTTTATCGTATAGTTCCCTTTTGCGAATCCCTGATATGCGTTTTGTATATTCTCGATCGGCGTGCCCATCTTCGCGGCATTATCCGTCATGTCGAGGATTGCGGTGTTTGCCGCCTCGACAGCTTTCGCCGTGTCGCCCTCGAATGCCTGCTTTAGACTGGCGCCAAAGCTAACCGCGTTTTCGGCGTAGTCGTTCGCCGATATGCCGGCCTGCGCCGCCTGTACGGCATATTTCTTCGCCGCATCCGCCGCATCGCCGTAGATAGTCTCAAGGCCGCCGTAACTCTGCTGCAGCTTTCCGCCCTCATCGAGTGCCGCCTTGAAACCTGCGGTAACGGTCGCCCCGATCGCAAGCCCGGCAAGCGTCTTTTTGATGGAAGCGCCGAAGCCCTCGCCTGCGTCCTTGCCGGCCTTCTGGCCCGCGCCTTTCGCTCCTGGTGTGATCAGGCCAGCAACTTTACCGGATATTCCCGGCGCTTTCGGGATAATCTCAACATACGCTTTACCGATATCAGCCATCGCACTCACCACCTTTCGTTTCTAGTCTTTTCTGGACGTCCGCAAGAATTCCGTCTAACGTCCGTTGATATGCTGCTGTCTTCCTCGCCGGTTTCCGCTCGGTTTTCTGCGTCATGATCTGAGTGAACATCTTCGGCTTTTCTGCGCCCTTCTTCGCGGTCAGGCTGTACCGTAATGCCGCCAGATTATCGGAGATGGATGCCAGGATCACGACCGGCGGGATGTAGTTGATACCGGCCATCTTCATCTTGATCCGTGAGTCATCCCTCAGACCAACAGAAAGCGCCGCCAGCGTGAGCACCGGCAGCGCGTTAAAATCGAATATGTGATACACCTCGGCGAGGTCACATAAAAGAGCGTCGCGGTCGGTCGCAAGCATCCCGGCGAGGGTTATCAGTTTTTTCCTTCAGTGGATTCATTCGCGATGGTGAGGATTTCCTGAAATGCCTCCATGGCTTTCTCGATCGGCACCTTGCCTCGTTCATCCCGCAGATGGTCATACAGCCGCGCCCTCTGATCCGCTCCGAGAATCTCCGTCATGATGCCGGGGACTTTTGTTAGATCGGACTCGAACGCAATGCCGAGACGCTCCAAGAACTCCATGTCATTGATATCTGCCGGCTCAATCTCGAACTTGAACCCGCTCGCCGTTTTGCCTTTGATCATGTCCGCGCCTCCTCTTATGCCGCCCGCTTGATATATGTCTTGTGGGTGTCGTTGTCGCCATCGAATCCGCCAGGCATAGCGGACAGCGTGCACTCATAACCCGCCGCGTCGTTATCGACATAGGTGATGTCGCCAAGTTCGGTCAACTTCGCGTTCGGGCAGACAATACGCTGCTTTGCGCCATCCCGCAGAGCCATCTCAGCCACGAACACGCCCGCGGTACGCTCCGTGCTGTTGGCCTTAACAGTGATCCCGGTTGCAAGCGTTCCGGTCACGTTGGCTTCACCATAGACCATCTTCAGCACGTTCACGTTCAGGATTTCCAGCAGAGTGAACTGGAAGGTATCGGAATAGTTACTTTCCAGATTCAGCACTGCGTCGCCGCCCCAGGCGTGAATCTCGTCATTGTCGCGGGAATTGGAATTTGTCAGGCCGTCCTCGGACACGTAACCGAGCGGAAGGAAAGCGGCATCAAGAGCCGTTGTCGCGTCCGTCGGCAGCGTGGAGCCAAGCGGAGCCCAGTACAGAGCGCCTGCAGGATTCGGTTTCCCCGCTGTTACATTAGTAACCGTATTAGCCATTTATCTCACCTCTTATTCGTAATAGGTGACCACATACACACCCTGGTATCTGTATCTGCGTGTTGTGGTATCTGTAAAGTTATAGTCAGAATTCAGCCGTACAGCTGAAATGTCGTCGAGTGTCCACAGGTTTAGCATTGCGGCCTTGACGCGCTGGTTAAGAAATGCTGCATCCGCCAGGCTGTCAGCGTATGATTGTACCGCGATTGTCGCCTCGTCGAGATAGTTCAATCTGGCCGATCCGGTCTTCTCGACCACCAGGAATTCGCCGGCGGCGTCCTCTGGAACTTCCGCATATACCGGGATGTCGAGCGTCTCCGCCAGATATTCGATTATTCTTGCTTCGATCATCTCATCACCCCATTCTCAGCCCGGAGCCCTGGGCGGCCTTCAGTAGTGTATTGTTATTAAGGTTGTCGCGGTTGGCTTCGTCCGTCTCGGGATAAACGCTTGTCACAGCTACGAAGGATGCAACGTGCGTTTTCGTAGCGTATCCCGGTCCCGCGGCCCTTGCCATCGCCTGGCCTGCCGCTTCTGTGACGGCCTGCATCTCGGCAGACTTCATGAGCTCATTCAGACCGGGAAGATTCAATTCAAAATCCGCTTTACTCATACCGCGCCACCTTGACTTTCTTGTTCCAGGGCGTCGGCACAAGTGCGTCGATTCCCTGCGTAGGTTCTCCGACCGTCTCAAAGCGTTCGCCCCAGAACTCAACCGTCCGATTCGTCCATGTGTGCGTGTCACCCTTCGGAATGCCGAGCGTATACGCGATCCGCTTTCCGGAGAGGTTGAGCTCCGTGGTGATGTCGTCCGTGGACGGTTCGCCAATCAGCACATTGCCGATCTGTTCGGCGATCTCCGTGTAGATTGGACGGTTGAACGCATCAGTGCCGGTATGGGTCCGGTTATAGAGTGTAATCGTGATGCCGCGCATATGATCACCCGTCAACCTTTCCGACGACGTTTGTATCCTCGGAGTCGACCACATAGCCGATCACGTTCACCTTACGCCCGACAATCGGCTTCTTGTCATACTCGGAAGCGAACTCCTGAACCGGCGACCAACTCCCGACGTGGTCCCCGACGCCGAGCATCTTGCGCTCCGTCTTTGTCAGGTAGACCTCGCCGGTCGCACCGCCGGTCATGGTCCAGGACTGAGAATATCCCAACGCCGACATGCTTCCCTGGCTGGCGCCTGTCGGGATGCCGGATGTCGAGCCGTCACCGATGGCACGCGCCACCATGCGGCACGACACGACCTTTGCGGTATCGACTGGCACATCGTCCGTATATGCATCAATCAGTACCGCCGCATCATCTAATAACGCCGCGCAGACGGTTCTTTGATCCGCTGTCATCGTGTACGTCAGCCGTGCTTGTACGTCATCGACTGTCGCGTATGCCATCGCTATCACCTCATTCTTTCGTGGTCTTTTTCCGTGTCCGCTTCGGCTTCTCTGCGGGCTTCTCAGGGTCTGCGGCGAGCTTGTGACCCGCCGCTTTGTACTCTTCAACCCTCTCGTCCGCTACCCACATTTCAACGCCGGTAAAGCGGTCGATCATCTTAATCATGCGTGCGCTTTGGTCAGCTTGCCGAAGTATCCGGTCTCAGCCACGAACCCGATCTCGATCTCAGCACGAACCGCGAACATGTTCTGCTGGAACAGGTTGATGGTGGTGTTGCCGCTGGTCAGTGTAGCATCAGCGGAGTAGTCGATCTTGACGCCTTCTACTACGCCGTACATGGCATGAGTCCAATCGCCGGCGATACCGACGACATCCGGAGTGGCGCCAGAACCGGAAGTCCCCGCCTTATAAGCTGCAGAGCTGAAGTAAACCGGAGAGCCAAGCAGGCGATTTACTGCGCCTTCTGCGGCAGTATTCACGAACAGAGGACGTTTGGTCGTATCCTGCGCGCCGAGCAGTACGCCACGGCCCTGCGGGCTGAACACGTAGCCGTTGATGGTGCCGCCCTGCGTGGAGATTGCGGTATCAATCGCAACCAGACCGTCATAAGCGGTAGCGTTTGCAGTGTCCAGAGCATAGCCGGTCACAGCAGAGAAGTTGTCGAAGTTTGCCAGGGTTCCGGAAGCCGGTCCGAAGAACACGGTCTCGTCGAACTTCTTCGCCAGCACTCCTGGCAGGCGGGCAATCAGCGCATCATACAGGGCCGCCGCATCACGTCTGAACTCATCGGAGAAGGGCACGATTACAGCCAGCTTGTGCGCCTGCATGATCTTTTTGTCCAGGGTCGGATTGCTGACGGGCTTCACGCCGGTCTCGGACACCCATGCTGCTTCAGGATCAGATGCGATGATCGGAATCTGTGCGCCACGTCCGGGCAGTGCGATCTGGCGGGCGAGCTGCATCACAGCAGAGCCTTCCTGCGTCTTCTGAATGATCTCCTGGGAGACGTCGTTCGGTAAGTCAATATTCGTTCTATTGGTTGGTACACCAGTGCCAGTAATAGCCATTGTATTTTTCTCCTTTACTGAATTTTGTTAAACCAGTCCGCGAAACTGTCACGGGTGGTTTTTTGTGCGTCTACATGAACTTCCCCCGCATCACGTACATTCGGATAACCCGGATCGCTCTTCTTAAACTCCAGAATTGCGTCCGCCTGAGTGCTGCATTCTTCTTCCGTGCCACCTGTCAGCAGTGTGGCCGGGATGCCCTTCTCTTTTGCTACCTTCTCGCGCATGATCCGCAGAGCTTCCGCCGCTTTCATGCCATCAAGTTCTTTCTGCAGGTCGGCGGCTTTTGCTTTTGCCGCCTTTAGATCGTCGGCAGAGATGCCGCTGGTCTTGTGGTCATCAAGTTGTTTTTGGAGTTCCGCAAGTCCTTCTTTTGCTTTGTTGATATCCGCACCGTTCAGCCCCATGAGCTTGTCGACCTGCTCCGCGGTGGCTTCCGGAAAGATATCCGTGATGTCAGTTCGTTTCATGTTGTTTCCTTTCGGGTCTACGCTTTTATACGAGGTCGCATCTCGTGACTTTGCGTTTCTTACGAGTCGCCACTCTAATGTGATTTTTATGAGATACGGAAATCAAGTGATGTCCGTTTCTTCGCTCTTTGTCTCAGCGTAAAACATCCGCCGCATTGCATTTATTTTCTGCTTTGGCGTGGATCCTTCTGCTCCGTAATACATCCGGGCATACGCATCCGGGTTATATCCGGAAACTTCCGAATCATCGAATCGAATCGCATAAGTGCAATCACAGTTTGCGTGGATGTGCTCGGCATGTCCGTTTTTCAAAGCCTGCCGCGTAGCCCTCTGCCAGCCTCTAGAAGCAAGCGTAATACAGAAGGCGCATGTTTCCCCGCGTGGAATCCACGCCCACTCGGCGCCGTCTCTGATCGCGTTATACATGGTCGTGTCGACGCCGGTCATCTTAACAATCCGCCCGATTGCCTGGCTTACAATGTCCTTGTTGCCGGTCTTGATGGTTCCGTTTACGGCTTTCGCGACTTCCTGGTATGTTGCCAGTTCTGCCGGTTCTGCCGGGAGGATCGTGCCGCCGGTCAACTCCGCCAGTGCGTCGTACATCTCGCAGGATAGCGCCGCCGATGCTTCGCCGTATTTTTGAGTTAGGGCATAAGCGTATTTGATAATTTCCGTGCGCTCATGATCCGGAATGGCGGCCAGGTCGACATATTCCAGGCGCTTGACCATTGCCTTCACGGCGGTGTCGTTAATCTTCCGCAGACGGGCTATATAATTGCCCCACGCCTTTTCACTGATTGTCACTCAGTACCACCCGCCTCGATTTCATCCAGGACGGACAGCCCGCGCGCCCTTGCTTCCTGCGCCCTGATCCGCCGGATGTCGGCCTGATCGAAACCGATCATCTCCAAGAACGTATCTGTATCGGCGAATCCCTGGCGGGCGGATGCGATCTTGATCGCCGCGTCTGCCGTTACACTCACGGATGGCATGGCCGGGTTTTTGAAATGTGCCATGATGTTTTTCTGCTCATCCGGCAGCGCATCCACTGTAGTATTCTGTGCCACAGCAAGCGCCATCTGTGCGATTGTCCGCAATGCATCACCGTTTGATGTGTTCAACTGCTCCGCCAGCGCTACCAGCGTTTGAGTCTGTGCAAGGATCGCGTCGGAGCTTGTCGGGTTCGCATCATTGACAACGCCCGTGTCAGTAACAGACAATCCCGTTGCGGCAGAAAACTGCGTTGCAAGCACGCGCATCATCTCGACATGCGGCGAGATGGTTCCCTGCTGCAGCTGTCCGAATGTTGGCTTCTCGCCGGTTTCCGGATTCGTTGTCGATGCAATGATGTTCCCGATATACTGTTTAAATTTCTGGTTAATCAGGATGTCATACTGATCGTCAGTCACTCCCATAAGATATTTCTGCGGGGCTGTCGAGAACTCAAGCCCGATCGTGGCATTTGCGATAGTCCGCACATAGCCTTGAATCAGCCGCCGCACGGGCTCTTTGATTCTGGATCGTCCGAACGGCTTTTCACTGGTGGGATTCCAGATCAGCGCCTCCATAAGCGGGCGGCCCATCTTGTGCCGGTACTCTTCCGCCGTCCATGTGTCGCCGTCTCTCCGGATCACCCATACGGATGTATCGTTGTACAGGTTAATCAGCGATGGCACCCACAAATCGGCATTTACGGAATCCGGAGACGCGCCGATAACTGCCATACCGTACGCGATCCGCCCGAGCTCCCCGTCCCAAACAGCCGCCGCCGTCTGCGGAGAGTGAAAACGAATCCGGCACCCGATCCCCCGGTCCGCGGAGAGAGTGGCAAACGTGCACCCCAACATGAGCTCATCCCTGCAAGCCTTGTTGTATTCCGCAATCAGCCGGTTATCCGCGATCAGCTTCGTCAGCTCCGGTACATCCGCCCCATTCTCGCCGACAAACCCGTCGAACATGGACCGCGCCGCCAGAACATCAACGCACTTTCCGCCCCAGGCGCACCCGATCTCAAGCCCCCGGAAGGACTTAGGCAATGCAATCCCGAGGTTGACCTCGGACAGACTGACCTTGCCTTCGTAATACTTGTTCTTTTCAATATTTTTCCCGGAATGCAAATTGTATACGTTCACAAGCCGGTTGAACTGGTAACGCGCCACATCATCAAGGCCGCCCACGTTCGCAGGAATAATGCTTATCATGTTTTCTCCCCTATCCGATCCGCATCACCTTGTGCGGGTTCCTTTTTGATGTCTTCGCCCCCCAGAATGCCAGGGCACAAGCTTCGATTGGTCCGGCATTCTCACCGCCGAACCCCCATCCGCCGGAGATCGGACGCTTGACAGATGTCCTGGCGGATTCGTCGAGCATCTCCTGTGGCTGAAACCAAGTTACCGAATGCTCGTTCAGTGCATCCGTCAGCATACTAACCGCGGCTATCATGGATTTCGCCGACGGCCTGATCACACTGTCCTTGAATTTCCAAACAGGCGCGATCTTCTCGATCAACACATCAACGCCGTTCCGACCATCGATCACGACGCAGGCGGCGTTTTTCACCCTCGCACAGAGCCATTCTGCGAGCCATTGAACGCCCAGACCAGTAGGCCGTCTGTCTATCAGCTCGATACGCGCCGGGCCGTCCTCTGGCACCACAGCGCCGCACAGGCACACCTCGGAGCCATCCGCTGAGAACTTCACGCCATATGCCGTTTTGCCGTTTGGCTTCAGTGCCATGGATGCGCAGGAAGTCCACACTGCAGAATCAATAGCATAATTCAATTTGTGTTCAACAACCGGCGTCCACCAGCCCAAACGCTCTCTTGCGAAGGTATCCGGCGGCATTTGTTCACATTCGCCCTCGATTGTCGTTTCCAATATTCGCCGGCCTAGTGCCGGATTCGTTGCAGCCCACCTGCTCCGATCTGTGACGTCTCCGATCTCCGGCACACTAAACTCAAACCATGCCGTTGTGGTGGTCTCTCCGGCAAGCGCTTTGTCTCTGATTCCCCTGAAGACCTCGCCGGCACTTTCGCCATCTGGCGGCGTTCCGATGTAAATCGTTTGTGGGTTCAGGCTTGCGGATATCGCCGGAATGAACGACGCCTGCGAGTTGATCTCAAGTTCCTGGGCCTCGTCGAAGATCAACAGGTCGCCATGTTGACCTCGTCCGCCGTTTCTTGTACGCGCCAGGAATTTCACCCTTGCACCATTCCGGAGAATGATCTGCTCACGTCCTAGCGCCGTTTTGACGTCCTTCACGTACTTCTTTAGCTTCGGACTGTCGAACAGCGTCGCCAGCTCCTCGAATGTTTCTGTAGACGTTTTCTGCAGGTGGGACGTATAAATCACTTGCTCGTTGTACAGGATCATCCCAGCCGCGGCTCTTCCCTGGACAAGTCCGGTCTTGCCGTTCTGCCTGGGCACCGATCCGCCGCAGGTCCGGCTTAACCACAAGCCGCCACGGATGGCCATCCAATCGGCAAGGACATACATTTGCCACGGGTCCAGGACAAGCCCGCCAACCTTTAAGATTTTCGCGGCATCCGGGCCGTCCGTGTCTGTATAGCTAGGAGCGATCCGGGCGGACGGCT
>Ga0326513_10003805_pt1 | contig 10880 bp, 6 predicted proteins | sample 2_2465_0518_D_FD_203654 | JGI IMG/M metagenome (GOLD analysis project Ga0326513, IMG submission 203654) | Bovine rumen microbial communities from UC Davis, California, United States - 2_2465_0518 | ecosystem: Host-associated > Mammals > Digestive system > Stomach > Rumen | place: USA: California... | reverse complement strand
GGCACACGCAGGTATCGCCTGAAGATCACGTACAACCCGCACGAGGCGAACACCGTATATGAAGACGTGCTGACGCTGAACATCTTCGACTCAAAGCGTAACGCCCTCGTGGCTACTAAGACTCTGCAGCTCAAGGGCGATGCCGTAATCTCTGTCAAGGACGGTGCCACCGGCGTGAACAACGCTCAGGCCGAGGAAGGCAAGAAGGACGGCAAGTACCTGAAGAACGGTAACATCGTTATCGTGAAGGGCAACCAGGAGTACAACGCTGCCGGTGCGCAGAAGAAGTAATCACTGGAACACCAGCCCCCTCCCAGCCTCCCCCTTGGGGAAGGGGATGTGACTGGAACACTGAAATAAAAAGGAGGAGCATCCATCACGGGTGCTCCTCCTTTTTTATTTGTAAAGCGGTCGAACATTTTCTCACGCGGGCGAGGACGTCCACATCCCCATAAACAGAAATGAAGAATGAGATTAGAAGAAAATTCATGTAATTCGTATAATTCGTGGTCGTTAAAGACACCCGGAAGGAAAAATTACGATAATTATGTTAATTTCTTTCTTAAAAAAACAACCGCATAATAATTTCTGTCCAAGAACCTCACAATACAATTTCCTCCACTTTATTTCTTTTTTTTTAGAATTATTTGGAGGTTTCAGAAAAAGTTCGTAACTTTGCCCCAAATGGCAGATTATGCCATGTTTTGCACCTAAACAAACATTTACAATACATAAATAATAATTAACCATAAACAATCAAAAAGTATGAAACAAAAATTTACTTATCTGCTATCCTTGATGCTCATGTGCATCTTGGGTGCAAGTAATGCTATGGCAGCTGATGTCTATAAGCTAAGCTTTCACGACTCAAGCAAGAAGCCAGGCACTGTTTATCTGAATGGTACTGTTCAGTCATCTTCTGACTATTTCAGTTACAACGCAGATAAACACAACTACAACACCAAGTTTAATGGTTGCACTTATGATGGCATATCATATTCCACCGGCTTGAAGATGGAGGGCGCTACCCAAATTACATGGACTTCGACAGAGAAGGCCAATGTTACTATCGTCCAGTCAACGTGGAGTGATAAAACAATCAAATTTGATGGTACCGAACTTGCTATTGCCGATGCTAGTGCAATTACCGGCGGGCGAGTATATACCATTGCGGATGTAGAAGCCGGTGACCACAGTGTTACTCGTGGTGGAGGCGAGAGCGGAATCTTCGCTATTATCGTGGAGGGTATCTCTTCTGACCCGGCAGCTCTGGCGATTACTACCGACCTTGCAGACAGTTACGAGGCAACCGTAGGACGCTCTGTCACACTCAGCATCAAGGCAAGTAATGCCCAATACTATCAGTGGTACAAAAAGCTCCAGCAGGGTGACGCAATGATTGTGGGTGCTACATCTCCAAGCTATACGTTCACTCCGAAAGAAGAGGGCGAGACCAAGTTCTTCTGTAGGGTATTGGGCTACAGCGATAATTATGTAGAATCTAAGTTGACTACTGTGACAGCCGTAGCTTGGCAGCCTATCACCAAGGCACGCTCATGGGACTTCACCAAGGGCGGTAGCGGCACGGCATGGGCTTCTGCTCAGGCAGCAGCTACCAGCGTATGGGACGGCCCGGACAGCAGTAAGCGTTACAACAATGTCAACGCACTCAAGGATGAGGAACTTAGCGATGGCACAAACCCACTGAAAGGTCTGGAAGGCATTTATTTCACTGCACCGGCTACAAAGCTGCTGCTCGGAGGTAAGGATTCTTCTTCAAAGTGTCTGCAGACTAACGGTAACGACATCAGCGCCCTGGTGGTTGGCTGTAGTGCTAAGGACAAGATTACCATTCGTTTCTGCGCATCAGGCAAGGATAAGACTGTTACCATCACATCCGACCAGATGGATGGCACGTACGTATCAAATTCAACAGACCGTACGAATGAGAAGTCTGCATCTGTGAAGGAAGCAGGCGATGTAGTGTTGAACATTCCTAACAGCGTTCGTGTCTATGAGATTAAGGTTACTCCATACGTTGCTTTGACAGACTTTGCGCTGAGCAATGAGGATGTTACCGTTGAGGAGTTTGAGAATGTTACCGTTTCAGGCAAGGACTTCACCCCTTCTAACGCTACTGACAAGACCCTCAACTGGACTTCAAGCGACGAGGGCGTGGCTACCGTTAAGGATGGTGTCATTACCGGTGTGAAGGAGGGTAAGGCTATTATCACAGCTACATCTGTTGACGGTCCGTCAAAGACTGTTGCCGTTACTGTAACACCTTGTGCTCCTAAGAACCTGTCTGTCGAGATGACATCCAACTCTGACGCTAAAGCTCCAAAGGTAGAGAGCGGCAAGACCTATACACTCACCGCCAAGGTGCAGGGCTATGGCCTCACATACCAGTGGGCAAGCAAGGCTACCGAGAAGGGTTCATACGCTAACATCAGCGGCGCTACCGCACAGACCTATGAGGCTACAGCCGTAGAGCTCGGCTCTAAGTTCTATAAGGTTACAGTTACCAATGCACAGGGTTCTGCCGTTGCAGAGTATGAGGTTAAGACTGTTGTTCCTCTGCAGGCATTCACCATCGCCAACGAAGACGGCATCGGTGGCATCAACTATAAGGCTATTGATGCTGACGAGCCACAGGTAAAGGTTTGCTACCAGCTGACAAAGGCCGACCAGGAGATAGACCTCTTCATTCCTGACTCTGTAGAGTATGCCGGTCTGACATACGCCGTTACCACAGTCGGCGAGGAGGCATTCGTGAACGACAACACCATCGAGAGCCTCACCACCACTCCTGTACTGAAGGAAATCGGTGCACGCGCATTCATGTTCTGCATCAACCTGGAAGAGGTGAACCTGGCAGATGGCATTGAGACCATCGGCGACGCTGCATTCTTCGGTTGCAACGCCTTCACAACCTTCAACATCCCTGGTTCTGTGAAGTATGTAGGCTACAAGGCATTCGCTGAGTGCGCAGCCCTCACCGACATCTACTACGACGGTACAAAGGCTGAGTGGGACGCACTGCCTAACATCGGCATGGCAGGCATCGCAAAGTCTGTAACCATCCACTTCAACGATGGTGAGACAGAGAACGGTAAGGGCAACATCGTAGGCATCAGCAACGCCAACGCTGACGAGGCTCAGAAGGACGGCAAGTTCGTAGAGAACGGCCAGATTGTAATCTACAAGAACGGCAAGAAGTTCAACGCTGCCGGCGCTGAGATTAAGTAATCACTCAATACTGTATAACCAAAAAAGGCACCCGCCTCGGGTGCCTTTTTTGGGTTAAGGGGATTAATCCATGAAGGTCCTTATACTAAGCACATACTCGCGTACCGGCGGGGCTGCGATAGCGGCGTCGCGGTTGCTGCACGCGCTGCAGGGGCAGGGCGTGGAGGTCACGATGCTGTGCCGCAGGAATATCCGCGCCGGGTGGCTGCGGCGGTTATGCCCACCGTTGGCACGCGCATTGGAGAAGCAGTCGTGGGCCAGCATCATGGAGCGTGCAGTGATATGGGCCTGCAACGGATTTACGAAGAAAGATCTTTGGGCTACGGACATCGCGCTCTTTGGCCAGGATGTCACCGCCACGCGTGAGTACCGCGAGGCCGATGTGGTGCACCTGCACTGGGTGAACCAAGGCTTCCTCTCGCTCGGCACCATAGAGAAGATAGCCCGCAGCGGCAAGAGGGTAGTGTGGACCATGCACGATGAGTGGCCGTTAGAGGGAACAGAGCACTATACCAGCCCCACCCAAGCCACTCTCGCGGGAGAGATAACTAAAGCCTCACATGAAGCACTCCCCACATCGCCAATATCGCCCACATCTCCCATTGCCCCCATTAACCCCACTAATGCCATCAACAGCCTCTTAACCCGTTGGGTCTTGCGCCGTAAGGCAGAGATTTACCGCAGCGGAGCAATCACCTTCGTCACATGCAGCCGCTGGCTGAAAGAGCTCTCGGAGAGAAAGCCGTTGGCTGCGGGGCAGCGCATCGTCAGCATCCCCAACCCCATAGACACGCGCCTCTTTGCGCCGCTGACAGAAGAACAGCGCAACGAGGCTGCCCAGGCATTGGGGCTGCCGCAGGGCAAGAAGCTGGTGCTCTTTGTGGCACAGAAGGTGGACGATGAGCGTAAGGGAATACGCTATCTCGATGAGGCGGTGAAGAAATTGAAGGCAGTCCCGGATAAGCCGGCTGCCCCGGAAATCCCGGAAGTTCCGGAAAATACGGGAAATCCGGATAGCCTGGAAACCGCAGATATCGCAGTCATTGCGCCGGGCCGCGACATACCATATATAAATAAGGTGGAGGACATGGCGCGGCTGTATGCCTGCGTCGATGTGTTCGTGACACCGTCGCTGTCCGACAATCTGCCCAACACCATCATGGAGGCGATGGCCTGCGGCACGCCGTGCGTGGGCTTCAATGTGGGCGGAATACCTGAGATGATAGACCACAAGGAGAACGGTTACGTGGCACGCTACAGGGATGCACGCGACCTGGCAGATGGCATACGCTATGCCTTAGCAGGGGAAAACCATGCCCGCCTGTCAATGGCAGCGCGCGACAAAGTGATGAGATGCTACAGCGAGGAGGCCGTTGCCAAGCAGTATCTGGAGGAGTATTGCGGAGGGGGTGGCAGTTCCGGAGGTTCCGGCAGTTCCGGATTATCCGGATTATCCGGATTATTCGGAGTTTCCGGTTTGGGAGTTTAGTTATGCTTAGGTCTGTTTTTAACATATTCCGTATTCGGCGAGGTGAGCGGCGAGGGCTGCTTGCGGCATGTGCGATGTTCATCATGCTCAATGCCCTGAACGTGGCGCACTATTGGAATCTGCTCACCCCCTTGGGCCTGAAGTTCCATAACTTCGTCAAGGGCTGGCACCTCTCGGGCTTCGACCCCATCACCTACAGCGTCATCAGCGACTGGTGTATAGGCTACAACATCTACCGTCATCCGCTGCTGCCATACTATATGTGGCCGCTGAGTATGCTCAACAAAGGGCTGAAGGCCGTGACGGGAATGGACTGGGCGATAGTGCTGGTGGCCCTGCTGCTGGTGTTCTGCGCCACATACTCCTTCCTCTTCCTGTGGCGCATACACAAGGATGTTATTGGCGTGACCAGCAGGGAGGGCTATGTGCTCACCGTGCTCACATTCTCCATGGCCTACGTGATGTTGGCGACGATGGTGCCCGACCACTTCGTCATGTCGCTCTTCTGGCTCACGCTGACGCTGTATGTCTGCGGACTGAAGCTGAAAAGAGGCAGCGCACTGAATATGTGGCAGACGATAGTGCTGTTCTTTATGACTGCCGGCGTGTCGCTTAACAATGGGCTGAAGGTGTTTCTGGCAGCGTTGGTGACACGTAAATACAGGTTCTTTGAGTGGCGTTTCCTGCTGTTTGCGGTGGTATTGCCGTCGGCATTGATATGGGGTAGCGCACGGTTGACGTATAAAGAGATTGTCTGGCCCAAGGAGATGGCACGCAAAACCAAGACGGAGCAGGTGCGCAAGGCCAAGGCCGAGAAGCTCAGGGCCAATGTGGCCGACACGATAAAGAGCCGTGACAGCGCGGCGATAGAGCAGGCATTCCAGGCTGCGGTGAAGAAACAGAAGGAGAAAGAACGCCGCCGCAGGGAGATGAGCGCGGTGGTGAGGCACACGGGAAAGCCCATCGCGAAGGGTGAATTCATGCGCTGGACCGATGCCACAACATCGCGAATGGACGTGGCGGTGGAGAGCCTCTTCGGTGAGGGCATAATGATACACGAGGAATATCTGCTGGGCGACGTGCTGGTGAACCGTCCCGTCATAGTGCATTACCGCAACTGGGGCAACTACATCGTTGAGGCATTGCTCGTCACCTTATTTATAATAGGCGTGTGGTGCGGGCGCGGCAAGCAGTTCCTCTGGACGGCAATGTCGTTCCTCTTGCTGGACCTGCTGCTGCACATGGTGCTGGGATTCGGCATCAACGAGGTGTTCATCATGTCGGCGCACTATCTGTATGTGCTGCCGATAGCAATGGCATACCTGCTTAAAGCACTGCCATGGCGGGCCCGGCGCAGACTTGCGGTACTGCTGGCAGCGGTGGCGATATACCTCGTGGTGTGGAATGTCACGCTGATTGTGGAATACCTCTATTGGGGTTAATGCAAAATTAAGAATTCAAAATTCATAATTACTTTGCTGCCCTTACAGGGCGTGACTTATATTATGAGACGTAAAAACATAGAGACATTTACGGTATTGCTGATGGGCTTGCTGCTGTTCGGCGGGCTCAATCTGCTGATGGTTCTGTGTGCTCCCGAGGCCTGGACGAGCACCCACTACGGTGCATGGACGGCATTTCACAAAGGCTTTCATTGGTCGGGCTTTGACCCGTGCACCTATATCATAACTACCCAGTGGCGTCCTATCTACGTTCACCTGCGCCATCCGATACTGGCCTACATGGTCTGGCCGTTGACTCAGGTGAGCCAATGGCTGACGGAAGAGACGGGCGTGAACTGCGCCATCTACGTCCTCGGCGTGGTGTGGACCTGCCTCAGCACGTTCTCGTGGCTGCTGATGTATAAGATACTGCGTCAGATAATAAGGCTCGGTCACAAGGAGAGCCTCATGCTTGATGTGCTGTTCTTCTCCCTTGCATACGTGATGCTGGCGACATTCGTGCCCGATCACATGCTGCTGACGCTGACCGTCATGCTGCTGACCGTCTATCTGAGCGGTCGTGCGATGCAGCGCGGCAAGACGCTGGCAACATGGAAACAGCTGCTGCTATACTTCATCGGGACCGGTATCACCACCTCCAACGGTGTGAAGCTATGGCTGATGGACGTGGCAGGACGGTGGAAACGACGCAACATACTGCCGATTGTGAGGCACAGCCTGTGGTATCTCGTGCCCACGCTGGTGCTGGCAGGGCTGTTCTACTATCAGGAACAGACGGCTCAGGTGGAGGAAGAGCAGTTCAATGAGCGCATGGAGAAGCGTGCGCAGGCAAGGGACAGCGTGAAGTTTGCACGGAAAAAGGCCGAGAGCCTGCATCGCATAGAGGCACGTACGGAGAAACAGCTGATTGACAATCCGCTGTTTGAGTGGACCGATATGTCCATTCCGGTATTGCCTTCGGCGGTGCACAACATCTTCGGCGAGGGTCTGCAGCTGCACGAGGACTATCTGCTGGGCGATGCCAACGTCAGCGCCGAGCGTCCCGTGATAGTGGAATACCGCGCCTGGTACAACTATGCCGTGGAGGCATTGCTGGTGGTACTGCTGCTGTTAGGCATCGTGGCGGGAGCACGCGAACGGTTCCTTTGGGTCAGCATGATGCCGTTCCTCTTTGACATGGTGCTGCATCTGGTGTTCCGATTTGCCCTGACAGACGTGTATATCATGACGGCGCACTGGGCTTTCGTATTCCCGATAGCGATGGGATACCTGCTGAAACGCACCGAGCACGAGGCGGCTTTTCACCGTGCAATAGTAGTGTTGACTTGTCTGCTGACCTGCTTCCTCGCCGTGTGGAACGCAGGATTGATTGTCAGTCACATGCTATGACTTGCTGCGCAGATGCGTGAGATAGCCTAACGTCTCGCGCATAATCTCGGCTCCGCTGAGGTAGGAGAGACCCGTATAGAGACTGAAGGCAATGGCTATCTTGGCAAAAAGTGCAAGATAGAGGTTCTCTATGGGGAGGGTAATGTAATGGGTGACAGCCATCACTCCGGCTGCCAGGCAGAAGAAAGGCAGGATGTCTGCAAGTGCAGACCACAGCGACAGGCGCACCATGCGCCATGCAAACCACTGCCATACCAACAGCCAGGCCACGTTGACAGCCACGAAATAGACTATCATGCTATATACGCCGTAGGGGTACATCAGCAGCAGTCCCGCCCAGATGAGCAGGCAGAGCGTTATGGTGCAGAACATATTGATGCCTGACCGGCCCCGGCTGATGGCCATATAGCTGTAGAGCATCGTGACGGGATAGAAGGCTCCGTAGATGCACAGCAGCTGAAGCATGGGCACACTCTCGAGCCATTTGGCGCTGACGGTGATGAGAATGAACTCCTTTGCCACCAATGCCAGCCCTAACATACATGGGAACGTGACGAAGCAGACGAAGCGCAGCATCTTGCGAAACACGCGTCGGTAGCGCTCGTCATCGTCTGCCACCTGTGCCAATACCGGCTGCGATACGCCGTTCATCATGCCCTGGATGGTGTTGACGAGAATGTCGTTCCACTTGCGGGCGTTGCTGTAGTAGCCCACGGTGCGGGTGTTGTAGAAGCGTCCGAGCAGGAAAGAGAACACCTGGGCGTTGAGCTGGTTGAACAGATTGGTGACGAGCAGCTTGCTTGAGAAGCCAAACATCTTAGCCGCAGGGCGCAGGTCGATATGCAGGGTGGGGCGCCAGGGGGACACAAACCAGTCACATATCATTATGAAGGTGACGAAAAGCACCGTCTGAGCCGCCAGTCCCCAGTAGGCATAACCCATCAGGGCCAGCACGACACCGATGCCATTAGACATGATAACCGAGAAGAGTGCAATGAGATTGACCTGCTTCACCTTCAGATGGCCGTTGAGATATGCCCGCTGCACCGTGCCGAACGAATTGATGACGAAGCCGCAGAACAGGAACCGCGCCAATGGCGTGAGGCTCGCATCGTGGTTGAAGGCGGCGATGTAAGGCGCCGCAAACCACAGGAGCAGGTACAGCAGGGAGCTGACAAGGATATTGAACCAAAACACGGAGTTGTACTCCTCGTGGGTTGGTTCTTTTTTGTTTATAAGTGCCGCAGTCAGTCCGCTGTCCTGCAGGCTGGTGGCGATGTTGCTGTAGATGAGCAGGACGGCAATTTTTCCGTAGTCGGCAGGCGACAGAATATTGAGCATGACGAGGCCCAGCAGCAGGCCGATTACCTGCATCGCCCCGTTGCCAAGCCCGCCCCATAGCAGGCCTTTCGCCGTCTTGTCTTTCAGTTCGTCCATTGTTGTAGGTGGTGTCTGGCACAGAGTGCCAGACCACAGGACACTTTTAGTTATGCGTTGAGTAAAGTTTCGTGTATTGTTCTTGCATGCGTTCCAGCGTGAAGCGGCTCTCGGCATATCGGAAAGCCTGCTCTGCCAGGGCCTCGCGGTCTGCCTTGGGCAGCACGTCGCGGAATAGGTGCAGCCACTGTTCCGTGTCGTTCCCCGTCACCATCAGCGGCCAGTCCGGCGGCAGGGTGTCTGTCAGTCCGGGTGCTTTGTTGGCCAAAACGGGCGTGCGAGACAGTGACGCCTCAATGGACAGTGTCGCTAACCCTTCGTGCACAGAGGGCATGAAGACATAGTCAAACAGCCGCAGGGAGGCAGCAATGCCGCTCACCGGACCGTAGATGCTGACGTTCTGCTGCTGCCTCAGGTCGTCGAGGAGGTGGCGCAGCGTGCCGTCGCCGAAGATATAGAAGTGGTATCGCGGGTCTCCGCTAAGGCTTTTCACCACCTCGCACAGCGTGCGCACGCCCTTCTGCTCCTCCAATCGCGCTGCAAAACAGATGGAGATGCAGCCCTTCTTCAGTTCGCCGGCAGGCAGCGGGGATGATACTGCGGACCCTGGCGGCATCTTCTCCACACCATTATATATAATAGGTGGCCTCATTCCGTAGGCTTCCTCATAGCATCGGCTCACGGATTCGGATATGCTGACGTTGGCATCGTGCTGCTGCATGAAGCGTTCTATGCGCCGTCCCAGGCGCTTCATGCCGGTCCAGAGCACCGTATTGTGGATGGTGCGCACTATCTTGCGGGGCCTGACGAAGGGAAACATTCGCATCGTGGCATACAGCGCTATGTCGGGAATCTCCGTGTGTGAGTGCAACACGTCGGGCCGATGGCGCAACCACAGCCATACGAACCACAGCGGGAAGAGCCATGCCAGCGCTTTCTCTGCCACATAGTGCCAGTGGAACAGCACCGGCAGCGGTGCCCTGTGCACCGTGATGCCTGCCTGCCGCATCTCCTCTGTCATGGCCTGCGTCATCTGCGAGGTGCCGCGCGTCACCTCCACCACGTGCATCTCCACCCCGTGCGCCTTGCCGCCTTTGGCAATGTTGATGGCAACGCGCTCGGCCCCGCCAAGGTCTATGTGTGTTATGATGTGGAAAACCTTCATCAGTCAGCCCTGTATGTGCCCATTATCTTTGACAGTCTTATCCTCACGGCCTTTGCTATGCCGCTGAACTCACCGTAGCGCAGGTGCAGCAGCAGCTCCTCAATGCTGTGCAGCATCTTGTGCAGCGGGCGGTCCAGCCCCATGCGGCAGAAGTAGGAGTCCAGATACTGCGGCCATTCCTCCACCTGTGCGGGGTGCTTGTACGGCGGCCACATCTCGTGGCGCTGCATCGTGAATATCTCCCTCTGGCAGCGTGGCTTCAGCCGCAGGTCGGCATCATAGTGCGTGCCGCCCTGCAGGCCTATGTTGTTAATCATATTGAGTCGCGGCATCACAGCCAGCCCGTCGTGCATGAACATATAGACCCAGAAGATGCTCTCAAAGTGTGCGCGGCCCGAGTGCGCATGGTCTTGGCACACCCGTGGCATCCAGGTGAATATCCTTTCGCGCTTCACCTTGGCACACAGTTCATTGAAGCGTGCCGTGTCTTTCACGAAGCCGTATTCACCGTCCCAATGGTTCACCACCCGCGCCCATGACGCCCAGCCCCAGATGGAGAATGCCCGGGTGAAGAAATAACTCTGGTCTGACTTCAGGCGTGAGGCCTCGTCCGTATTGAATCCGGCAATCATCGTGATGCGCTCGTCGTGCTCATAGCGGTCCAGCATCTCCTTGCAGAAGGTGAAGA
>Ga0326513_10003804_pt1 | contig 10884 bp, 8 predicted proteins | sample 2_2465_0518_D_FD_203654 | JGI IMG/M metagenome (GOLD analysis project Ga0326513, IMG submission 203654) | Bovine rumen microbial communities from UC Davis, California, United States - 2_2465_0518 | ecosystem: Host-associated > Mammals > Digestive system > Stomach > Rumen | place: USA: California... | reverse complement strand
CGTGCGCGCGAGGAGGAAAGGAGAGGGGCAACGTCCTCGTTGCCCGCCTTGGGACAAGGCGCGGCGGGACGCCTACCGGGAGGGTCGCGCTTCCGCGCGACCACTGGCGAGCTTGGAAAATGCGGCGGATTGGGCGCACGCGACGCCGCGACATTAGGCCAAGTGAGAAGGTTTTTCGGGGAAAGCAGGGTGTCTCCTCGCCCATTCATTGACTCCACCCCAATCACACCCTCCCACGAATCGCCGACCCATTACGTTTTTTATGCGTTCAGATTTGCGTCCAGACGAGACATTTGGTATTATCAACGCAATAAACAACACGGACAAATCCATGAAAACTCCCCTAATCTTTTCGTCATTTGCCGCGATTGCGCTTGCGGCCGTTTCCACCCACGCCGCCATTGTCCCAGTTGCGCCCGTTGGAGGCGAAGCCGTCTCCCGCGTCCCGGACACGCAGAAAAAGGTCATGGACCTTCCGACGCTCGCGGAGCGCGTCGCGCTCTTCCGCGAGGACCGCGAAAATGGCGGCAAGGTCGTGCGCCACGATCCACTATGGCGCAAAGCCAAACCCCTGACGCTCTCATGGCGCGCCACCGAAGGCGAGACGGGGCCGTGGAAGATCGAAATCGGCAAAGACGCCGCCCTCCTCGACGCCCAGGTGTGGTATGTGGGCGTGAAGAACGTCGATCCGGCGACGGGACGCGAAACTGACCGGGACATCGGCGGCGTCGGCGGGGAGCTCGTCTCCTACACCGTGCCCCGCGCCAACCTCGAAGTGGCGCGCGACTACTACTGGCGCGTCTCCGGTCTCGGGAAACCACAGAAGGGGCAGAAGAAGGGCCCGGTCGTCCGCTCGAATACCGCCGCGTTCGCCACCGAGGACCGCGCCCCGCGCTGGATTGAGATCGAGGGCCGCGTCGGGAACATCCGGGACTTCGGTGGCCGGCGCACCGAGGACGGCCGCCGCGTCCGCCAGGGCCTGGCCTTCCGCGGCCAGGGGCTCAACGACAACAGCGTGACCGGCGAAACGCAGGGCCGCAACCGCCTCACCGTCGAGGACGTGAAGTATTTCACGCGGACGCTTGGAATCAAGACCGACCTCGACCTCCGCAGCAAGGGCGAAACGGCCGACCTGGACGAGTCGCCGCTCGGGCCGGGCGTCAAGCTCATCCTGCGCAGTTCCCCATGCTACCGCGCCGCGTTCAACAGCGAGGCGAACCGGCGCACCATGGCCGAAAACGTCCGGGTCTTCTGCGACAGGGCGAACTACCCAATCTACTTCCACTGCATCGGCGGCGCGGACCGCACCGGCACTCTGGCCTACGTCCTCCAGGGCGTCCTGGGCGTCCCGAAGCGCGACATCGAGACGGACTGGGAATCGACCTTCTACCCGAACATCCCGGACGACATCCACGGGAACGAGCCGGATTTCTGGTGCCGCGAGTCGCACCTGACGGATGGCATCGGCAAATACGGCGAGCCTGGCGACACCTGGCAGCGCCGCTGCGAACTATATCTCCTCGACTGCGGCGTGACGGAGGAGGAAATCGCGCGTCTCCGCGAAATCCTCCTCGAACCCGCGAGGTGAAAAGGCGAAATGTCGAAAGCGATTTGCCGTTCATCGGCAACCGCGGACGACGGGGAGCGAGGGATGGCCGCAAAGCGCGACACCGGCGGACCGCTCGCCGGGAAGGCGTAGGGGGCCGCCGCCCACAAGAACGCCCTTGACATCACCCTCTTGCCCAACGCTGCGACGGCGTATTTGGGATCTACGATAAGCCCGCCCGGATTCCAGAACTCAATCCACTTCGCAAAATCCGGGGTATCCCCGAAACGGCTGCCATCCACGACATCGACGGCAAGGCCCGCGCGCCTCACGAATGACGAGATGCCCGCAATCTCGCGCTGCGAATTGTGTCCCAATTCGGCCGCGACGACAAGAACGCGGTGTCGGCTTTGCTGATTGACTTTCATGCCTTGATCCGGAGGAATTAGCAGAAACCGGCGACAAATTCGCCCGCGCGGGCGCGTGCTTCGGTATCGGCGGCGAAGACATCATCGGCCGACGTCCCGCCGCGCCAGTCGGATGAATCAAGCGTCCGGCCGGCAATCCGCCAAATGTCGCTGAAACGGATGCGCCGGTCGAGGAAGGCCTGGACGGCCACTTCGTTCGCCGCGTTGAGGGCCGCGGGCGCGGTGCCTCCGCGGCCAAGCGCCTCTCGCGCCAGCGACAGGCACGGGAAGCGTTCCTCGTCCGGGCCGAAGAAGCGCAGCGTCCCGGCCTTCACCAGGTCAAGCGGCCTGTCAAGGCGATGCGCGGAGCGCTCCGGCCAGGACAGGGCGTAGTTTATCGCGAATGTCATGTCCGGCTCCGACATTTCCGCGATTTGCGTGAGGTCCCGGTATTCCACAATCGAGTGGACGATGCTCTCCGGATGGACGACGACCCCGATCCTCTCCTGTGGGACGTCGAAGAGCCAGCGCGCCTCGATGATTTCGAGGCCCTTGTTCATCATGGTGGCGCTGTCGATGGTAATCTTGCGGCCCATTTTCCATTTCGGGTGCTTCAGGGCGTCATCAGGCGTGACGGTGTCGAAATCGAGTTCGCGGCGGAAGAAGAAAGGGCCGCCGGAGGCCGTGAGAATCAGGCGACGGACGACCTCGGACGCGGGCCTGCGCCCCTCGGAGGGGAGGAAGGTGCAGGCGGCCTCGCGTCCGCGGGACTGGAGCGCCTGGAAGATCGCGCTGTGCTCGCTGTCGACAGGCAGTATGCGGACGCCCCTCGCAAGGCGGCGGCGCATGACCTCCTCGCCGGCGGCGACAAGGACCTCCTTGGTGGCGAGCGCGATGTCGGCGCCGGCGTCGATTGCCGCCAGGACGGGGCGGAGTCCCGCCATCCCCACTATGGCGCAGAGGACGATGTCTGCGCCGAGCCGCGCCAGTTCGCAAAGCCCCTCCTCGCCGCGGTGAAGGACAAGTCCAGGCGGCAGTTCGGCCGCAATTCGGCCTGCCGCCTCTAAGTCCGCCACGGCGACGTGGCGGCAGCCAAGCGCGGCGGCATCGCGGAGTAGCGCCGCTGTATCCGCGCGGACGGACAGCCCGACGACTTCAAAGTCGGGATTTCCCCTGAGGATGGAGACGGCCGTCTGCCCGATGGAGCCCGAGGAGCCGAGAATGACAATGCGTTTCATTTCAACTTTTCAACCCTTCAATCGCCGACTGCCAATCGGCAAGTCGCGGGCGAGCCGCCCGCGCCCCGGCCCCCCTGCCCCGGCGGGGACCCTCAGCCTTTCGACTTTTCGGAGGAGGCCGTGGAAGACCGGGAGAGACTGGAGAACACGCAAAGGCGCTGGACGCCGAAGCTGGCGAGGAACAGGATTAGGTCAACCGCGGCCTTGGCCGTCGCGACATGGCGCGAGGCCCATGGGAAGGCGTCGACCGCGAAGGCGGTCAGCAGATACGAGGCGCAGAGAATGCCGATGGCGAGCGTCGCGTATTTGGCAAGCGAGCGGCTGGCCCTGACGCCGCCGAATACGAAGTGGAGGTTGACAAAGTAGTTGAAGAGCGCCGACACGACGCGGGCGACGGCCACGGAAAGCGCGAGGCGGCCGACATTGAAATCGCGGAACGCTATGGCGTGGAGCGCCTTGAAAAGAGCGATGTCCACGGCGAAGGAGGCAAGCGACGCGGCGGTGAAGCGGACGAACCGCGAGACGATGTGGCCGAGGACGATGCCGAGGATTTTCGTCGAATCGCGCAATGGCTTGAAATGCGAGGACTTGTTGCCTTCGAGGTAGACGGTTTCGATGGGAATCTGCGCCAGGGGGCGGTCGCCGAGGGCGAGGAGCATCCGCGTCTCGTAGTCGAAGCGCTCGCCCGGGCAGTCCAGAAGTTCGCGCATGAAGTCGGCGGGAATGGCGCGGAGGCCCGTCTGGGTGTCGAGGAAGCGGCGGCCGGTGGCGAGTGCGAAGAAGGCGCGAATGACGGTGTTGCCGAAGCGGCTCCTGAAGGGGACGTGCGAAAGGCCGAAAGTCCGGCAGCCAAGGACGAGCGCGTCCGGGGAGGCGCGCAGCGCGGCGGCGCATTCCATGACATCCTTGGCGAGGTGCTGGCCGTCGGCGTCGGCGGTCACGCAGCCGACGATGCCGGGGTGGCGCTCAAGCAAATAGGCGAAGGCGGTCTTCAGGGCGCGGCCCTTGCCCTGGTTGACCCCGTGCGTCAGCAGCGTGACGTCTGGCGCCGCCTCCTGGCAGCGGCGGAACACCGGTGCGAAGGTCCCGTCGCTGCCATCGTCGACGACGACGATCGGGTCGTCGCATTCCGCGCGGAGCGAGGCGATGTAGCCCGGAAGCCTGTCGTCGGGGTTGAGCGCGGGAATGACAATCGCCACCATGCCGTGCATAACGTCATCGCCTGACCGGGAACTTGCCCTCAAGGGCGTCTTCGGCGACGGCCCTGACGTCGATGGGGAAGTCCCCCTTCATAATCCACTTCAGGAAGCTCCGGTCATTTTCGGCGAGATCCCTGAGCTTCTCGCCCTTCTTTTTGCCGAAGTTGACGACGACCTCGCCGTCCTGCCACTTGAAGCGCCCGGCGCGGTCGACGAAGGTCGGGTCGATGTCGTTGAACTCGCGCTCGACGTCCTCTATGGACGAAGGCATGTCGTCGTAATGTGCGAACTGGCCCTCGAGGACGTCGAGCGTCGCGATGGCGTCCGCCTCGGCGCCATGGGCGCCGGCGTGCTCGCGTCCGCAGAAGAAGCGGACGGCCGCCGAAAGGTCCCTGGGCTCCTTTTTGTGGAAAATCTTCTGTGCGTCGATGACATGGCGGCCGTCAACGCCGAGGTTGCGGCCGCAGCGCGCGAACTCCTCCTCAAGGATGGGGATGTCGAAATGGAGGAGGTTGTAGCCGCCGAGGTCGCAGTCGGCGAGGAAGGAATCGACCTCGTCGACGATGAAGATGAAGGGCGGGCATCCGGCGACCTCGCGGTCGGTGATGCCGTGTATCTCCGTCGCCTCGTGCGGGATGGGCATCTCAGGATTGACGAGCCACGTCCTGACGTTGCGCGTGCCGTCGGTTTCAAGGCGGACTATCGACAGCTCGACAATCCTGTCGGTCCTTGGGTTGAGACCGGTCGATTCGATGTCGAAAACGGCGAGCGGGCGCTTGAGTCCGAGTTTTTCAGAAAGGTTCATTAAAGGCTAGAAGAGGTAGGAGGCGGAGAAGAGTAGCATTGTGCAGCCCAAGTCGAAGTCCCCGGTGCTTTCGACGGTCTTGTGGCCGCCGCTCTCGTAGCCGAACTCGCAGTCGGGGTCGAGGTTGAGCTTGCGCCACGAGATGTCAAGCAGCAGGTGGTCCACAGGCTTGCAGGAAACGCCGACGTTGAGGAAGATGCAGGATTCGTTGTCGACATCGATGTAGCGGTGGCGGCCGTAGCGCGAGTTGTCGCGGCCGAGGCGTTCGTAGTCCTCCGGCGAGGCGTAGCCGGCGTGCCACCAGGAGTCCATCGAGAAATCGCCTGAAAGCGGCGCGAAGCCGACGCCGACATGGGGGATGACCATGTCTTCGAAGATCGGGTAGGCCACTTCGGCGGTCAGCACGAGGCCCTTCATCTCGGCGTTGCCGTCGGAGAGGTGGTTGTTGAAGTTCTTCGTCCGGGCCTCGATTTTGGTGTATGAGAGGCCGAAGAGGAAATAGTCGAAGAGGCGGTAGTTGAGTGTCGGGGCGACGACGGTGCTGCCATCCTCCTTCAATTCGTTGATGTTTCCGAGGAAGTCATCGTCTCGGTTGGCCGGACGGTGGCCGTGGTCGAGGCTGTATGTCGAAAGGGTGAGGCCAATGGACAGGCAACCTTCAATCCACTCCTTTTTGAAGTTGTCGAAATCGTAGCCGTCGTAGTTGCTGTAGTCGCGGTAGGACGACTTGTAGCGCGGCGTAATCTGGGTGGCCGCCGAGCGTGTCTGCGAGGCGGCGGGCGCCGCGCCCCCGTATACGGCGCGCGCCGGCTCCTGGGCAAGAGCGGCGGCCGCGAACACGGCGACGGCGAATCCAATGGCCTGGTTTTTCATGAAACAACTCCTAATTTCCATCAATTCAAATGCATAACCATTATAGCACAGTTCACGCCGGAAAGAGGGGCTAGATTGGCTGGAATCTCCAGCCGCGCCTCTCAGCGCCTCGCCGACTTCGGCGCAGAGGCGGGCGATTCCGTCCTCGACGTTGGGGTTAACTACAAAGACGCCGGCAATCGCATTGACAACCGCCGCGGCGGAATGTGCTAGAATGGTTGCAAGGAGTATAGACATGGTTCCGCAATGGACAATTGAGAAGAAGCGCGATGGCGAAAGGCTTGAGGATTCCGAAATCCGCGAGTTCATAGACGGTTTTGCCTCCGGGAAGATACCGGACTATCAGATGGCGGCAATGGCCATGGCAATTTTCTTCAGGGGGATGGACGCCGCGGAGACGGCGACGCTGACGGACGCGATGATGCGCTCCGGCGACCTCCTGGACTGGGGCGCCTGCCCGATGCCCACAGCCGACAAGCACTCCACCGGCGGGATAGGCGACAAGATTTCGCTGATGCTCGCGCCGCTCGTGGCCACGATGGGCGTCGCCGTCCCGATGATTTCAGGGCGAGGACTGGGCATTACGGGCGGGACGCTGGACAAGCTCGACTCGATTCCCGGCTACAATTCGCGGCTGCCCGTGGCGGACTTCCAGAGGATTGTCGGGGATGTGGGATGCTCGATCATCGGGCAGACGGCGCGTCTCGCGCCCGCCGACGGCAAGCTGTACGCCCTGCGCGACGTCACGGGGACTGTCCCGAGCATTCCGCTGATCACCGCCTCGATCATGTCGAAGAAGCTGGCAGAGGGGGCCGGGACGCTTGTGTTCGACGTGAAGTTCGGCCGCGCCGCCTTCATGCGGACAAGGGCCGACGCCGAAAAGCTTCTCGAGTCGCTTGTATCGACGGGCCGGAGGATGGGGCGCAAATGCGACGCCGTCCTGACGCCGATGGACGACCCGCATGGCCGCGCCGTAGGCAACGCGCTGGAGGTGGCGGAGGCCGTGGAGACGCTCCGCGGCGCCGGCCCCGCCGACACGCGCGCCCTCACGCTCGACCTCGCCTTCCGCATGGTCGCGCTAGCCAGCCCGGCGCAGTCCGGGGACGGCCTTCGCGCGGCCCTTGAACACGCCCTTGACAGCGGGGCGGCGCTTGAGAAGTTCGCGCGCATGGTGGAGGCCCAGGGCGGCGACCCGCGCTTCGTGGACAACCCTGCGCTGCTTCCGCAGCCGGGCGCCTCCGTCGATGTCCTGGCCGAACGCCAGGGGGTTGTCGCGGAGGTGGACGCCGCGAAAATCGGGCGCGTCGCGCTGGAACTCGGCGCCGGACGCCGCGCCGTGACAGATTCCATTGACCCGGCCGCCGGCATCGACCGCCTTGTCGCGCGCGGCGAGGCCGTCTCCAAGGGCGACAGGCTAATGACCCTGCACGCCGCCACCCCGGCCCTTGCGGAAGGCCTCGTCGCCGCCGCGCGGGACGCCATCGTCCTCACCGGGGCGAAAGGTTGACGGGTTCGGGCTTGGCGCGGCGGCGACGGCGCCGCAGCCGCGACATGGGCGCCGGCATCACTTTAACGAGGACTTTCAGATGAACGACAACACAGATGTTTCCAGACCATCCGGAGACGCCGGTTCGGCGCTGCTGCGGCTGCGCGAAATCGTCAACCGCCTCCGCGACCCCGCCGCCGGCTGCCCCTGGGATCGCGTCCAGACGCTTGAGACGCTCAAGCCCTGCCTCATCGAGGAATGCTACGAACTGCTCGACAAAATGGCTTCCGACGATGTCGCGGGCCACCGCGAGGAGCTTGGGGACGTCCTGCTCCAAATCGTGTTCCAGGCGAGCATACGGGAGCAGCGCGGCGACTTCTCCCTTTCGGATGCCATAAACGCGGTGTGCGACAAGCTGGTGCGGCGCCACCCCCATGTCTTCGGCGACGTGAAGGTGGATGGCGTCTCGGACGTCCTTGGCAACTGGGAGCGCATCAAGCGCGCCGAGGGCGGCGAGAAGCCGAAGTCGCCATTTGCGGGTGTGCCGGCGGCGCTCCCGGCGCTGCTGAAGGCGCAGCGGGTCCAGGCGAAGGCCGCCCGCGCCGGCTTTGAGCCGATTCCGAAGGATGGCGCCTGGGAGGCCATCGACGCGGCGCTTGACGCGCTGCGCCGCGATGGCGGGGCGGCCGACGGCCCCGACGCCCTCAAGCGCCGCTTCGGCGACGCCGCGTTTGCGCTGGCGGCGCTGGCCCGGTCGCTCGACCTCGACGCCGAATCTGCTCTCGGCCTCGCGACCGACGCCTTCATGAAAAGCTTCGAAAAGCCGCAAGGGTGAAGGTCCGCCGCCGTGGCGCGGGCGGCGGCATATTATGGTATAATCTAAAGCCAGCATGGGACAGAAATCGCAAAAGGAAACAATCGGGGGCGAAGTCGTACTTAATGGCTCCGTCGAGCAGATTTCCTTTCGCAACGAGGAGACCGGCTATGTGGTATGTTCCGTGCAGCCCAGCGACCGCGCCGGCGGGACCGTCACCGTAGTGGGCAACTGCGCGGCGATCTGGGTCGGCGAGGAGCTCACCGCGACCGGCAACTGGGTCAACGACTCCCGCTTCGGGCTTCAGTTCAGGGCGGACACGATGGTCTGCGTCGCCCCGACTTCAACCGAAGGCGTCAGGCGCTTCCTCTCCGGAGGCCTGATCCGCGGCATCGGCAAGGTCAATGCCGACAAAATCGTCGCCAAGTTCGGATCCGAGACACTGCACGTAATCGAGCACGCGCCGCTCCGGCTTCTCGAGGTGGAGGGCGTCGGCAGGAAACGCTGCGGAATGATCCGGGACTCGTGGAAGCGGCTCAGGGGCGTCCGGGACGTGATGATATTCCTCCAGTCCCACGGCGTTGGCATGGGCCAGGCGACGCGGATATACCGCGCCTACGGGGACCAGGCGATCGCGATTGTCAAGAACAACCCATACAGGCTGTGCCGCGACGTGTTCGGCTTCGGGTTCATCACCGCCGACGCGATTGCCATGAAGCTCGGCATCGCCAAGGATGCGCCGGAGCGCGCCCGCGAGGGCCTGCTCCACCATCTCCAGACGATGCAGGACGAGGGGCATTGCTTTTGCGAGGAGTCCGCCCTGCTGCTTTCGGCGCAGGGCTTCCTGGACATTTCAGTTGAAAAACTCACGGAGGCGCTTTCGGCGCTTGTGGAGCAGCGGCGCCTTGTCCGCGACGGCCAGCGGATATACCTGCGCGAGCTGTACGACGCCGAATGCAACGTCGCCAGGCGGCTGCTCGCCATCGCGGAATGCCCGCTCCCATTCAAGGGCATCGACGCCGACCGCGCGCTCGCCTGGGCCGAGGCGAAGATGCGGCTCGTCCTCGCGGGGGGGCAGCGCCGCGCCATAGCCGCAGGCGTCGGCAACAAGGCGAGCGTCATCACCGGCGGCCCTGGCGTCGGCAAGACGACCATCATACGCGCCCTGGTTGAAATTTTCGGGGTGCGCAGGCTGAACATCCTGCTCTCCGCGCCGACCGGCCGCGCCGCCAAGCGGATGGCCGAGGCCACGGGCCGCGAGGCCGTGACCATCCACCGCCTGCTGAAGTACCTGCCGCAGAAGCGCGCCTTCACCCATGACGAGAACAACCCGATCGACGCCGACGTCCTCATCGTCGACGAGTCGTCGATGATCGACATCGTCCTCATGGACCAGCTCCTCCGCGCGCTGCCCGACAAGATCATCCTCATACTCGTGGGCGACACCGACCAGCTCCCGTCAGTCGGCCCGGGAAACGTCCTGCGGGACATAATCTCCTCCGGCGCCATCCCCTGCACCCGGCTCGACACGATCTTCCGACAGGACACGCGCGGCATGATAGTCCGCAACGCCCACCACATCAACAACGGCGAGGAGATGGAGGGCGGCGGCTCGGACTTCTTCTTCATCGAGACCCCGGAGCCGGACAGGATTGTCTCGCGCGTCTGCGACCTCGTGACGACGCGCATCCCCTCGAAGTTCCACATCCCCCCGCAGGACATCCAGGTCCTGACGCCGATGCGGCGCAACCAGCTTGGCGCGGACAACCTCAACGTCGTCCTCCAGAACGCCATCAACCCCGTGGGGCCGTCGCTCAGGCGCGGGCTTACGGTCTTCAGGCGCGGCGACCGCGTGATGCAGATGCGCAACAACTACGACAAGGAGGTCTTCAACGGCGACGTCGGCTTCGTGCGCGACATCGACGCCGAGGAGGAGACGCTCCGCGTCGATTTCGACGGCAAGGCCGTGGAATACGGGCGTGGCGAGCTCGACGAGCTCGTGCTGGCCTACGCCTCCACCGTCCACAAGTCCCAGGGCAGCGAATACCCGGCCGTGGTGATGGTGATCGCGACGCAGCACTACAAGCTCCTTCAGCGCAACCTGCTCTACACGGCGGTGACGCGCGGCCGCAAGCTTGTCTGCATTGTCGGCACCCACAAGGCCGCGGCCATCGCGACCCGCAACAACGAGGTCCGCTCCAGGCAGACCGCCCTCGCCGAACGGCTCGCAACGCCGCCGGGACAGGCGGCGACGATTTGACCACCCAACACAACACCAACAGAAAAGGCACTGAAATGTATACCGAAGTTCGGCACCCGCTCGTCCAGCACAAACTCTCGCTCGTCCGCGACAAGGAAACCGGCAGCAAGCTCTTCCGCGAGCTGATCGGCGAAATCTCCAAGTTCCTCGCCTACGAGGCCCTCAGGGAAATCCCCACGAAACCCGTGGCCGTCGAGACGCCGCTCGAAGTCGCACAATGCCACCGCGTGACCTCGGAAATCGTCCTTGTGCCGAT
>Ga0326513_10003803_pt1 | contig 10886 bp, 14 predicted proteins | sample 2_2465_0518_D_FD_203654 | JGI IMG/M metagenome (GOLD analysis project Ga0326513, IMG submission 203654) | Bovine rumen microbial communities from UC Davis, California, United States - 2_2465_0518 | ecosystem: Host-associated > Mammals > Digestive system > Stomach > Rumen | place: USA... | reverse complement strand
CTCGCTGTGCCAGGGCGAGGCTGTCGCCGATGTAGTCGGAGAGTTCCTGTATCTCGTGTCGCTGGTAGTAGTGGCCCAGAATGACGGCGTTCTTTTCTTTTTTCAGTCGCAGTATTTCCTGCTTCAAATCTTCGTTGGTCATCTTTGTTTATGTTTTTCGTTTTGAAATGCAAAAGTACGAAAAAAAGAGCATATCGCAATAAAAATTATAATTATTCCTTTTTTTTATTTTTTTTGAATTTTAATGGGTGTTAATTCTGTTGATAACTCCGTAACCGTTTTTGGGGTGAAATGTTTTCATTTTTCCTTCAACAGGTTTTCCACAGTCTTTTCCTTTGTCTATCAGTGTTTACATAATTTTTTCAACTGCCTGTTGAAACCTTAATCCAACAACCTTTTGTTCAAAACAGGAGTATCAGTTAACCTCCCTTTTCTTTGTTGAAAAAGGCCTTGAAAACTTCCATTTTTTCAACACCTCCCCCACCCCTTAATTTTATCAACACCGTTGCTGACAGAAACCAACAATGCTTTCAACCGGTGTATGTTAAAAATTTATTGAACGCTGATTTTCTTTTCTTTACCGTTTTCGGTAATAACTGTGTTGATAAGTTGTGATGGCTCATTATGAAAGAGTTCCATTTTTATAGTACTTTTGCAAACGGAAAAAGTTTTAAACAACGACCCAAATGAAAGAAATAATTCCTATAGCCTGTGACCATGCAGGGTACGAACTCAAGCTGAAAGTCATCGCCCATCTCAAGGAGCGTGGATTCGATGTAAAAGATTGTGGAACAAACAGCACCGAGAGCTGCGACTATCCCGACTTCGCCCATCAGGTGGGCAGTGCCCTCAACCGTGGCGACTACAAGCGCGGCATCGTCATTTGCGGCTCCGGCAACGGCGCGCAGATGACCGTCAACAAGTATCCCAACGTGCGTTGCGCCCTCAGTTGGACGCCCGAAATAGCCCACCTCGGCCGTCAGCACAACGACTGCAACTGCGTCTCCATCCCCGCCCGTTTCATCGACGAAGCCACGGCCCTGAAGGTGGTCGACGAATTCCTCGACACCCCCTTCGAGGGTGGCCGCCACCAGCGCCGTGTGGAGAAAATCAACAAGCTGATATGAGCGACCGCAGCCTGTTGCAGCAGGTCTTCTCCTGCATCGACAACACCACCCTCACGGCTACCGACACCGATGCCTCGGTGGAGGCTTTCTGCCGCCACACCCTGGCGCTCCGGGGCGCGGCTTATGGTTCCGTTGCCGCCGTGTGCGTCTATCCCCGCTTCGTCGCTGTAGCCAGGAAGGTGCTCGAAGGCAGCGGCATCCGCGTGGCCTCCGTGGCAGGCGCCTTTCCCCACGGGCAGCTGCCGCTGGAACTGAAGGTGGCCGAGGTGAGGTATGCTGTGGCCCAGGGAGCCGACGAGGTGGACATGGTGCTCAGCCGCGGCCTGGTGCTGGAAGGCGATGCCGACGGCGTGGTACGCGAGGTGCAGGCCATGAAAGAGGCCTGCCAGGGCCGCACCCTGAAGGTCATCCTCGAGACCTGCGAGCTTCCCTCCCCCACCCTCGTGGCACAGGCGTCGCAACTGGCCATCGACGGCGGCGCCGACTTCATCAAGACCTCCACCGGCAAGGGCACCTCGGGAGCCACCCTCGAAGCGGCCGAAACGATGCTTGACGTCATAATGCAAAATGTTAAAAAAACGTCAAAAAAAGTCGGTTTAAAAGCTGCCGGAGGCATTTCAACACCCGAAGAGGCATTGCAATATGCCTCGTTGGCGAAAAAAATTGTCGGCGATGATTACGTTAATAACCAGACGTTTAGAATAGGCGCCAGCCGTCTGACAGACCGCCTGGCTGCATTTTTAACATAAAATTCTTTTAATATTTAAGAATTTTTTTGTTACTTTGCATTTTAAAACTATTGTTAAAAATATATGAAGCCCTTACAGCAAAAGTTAGCGCAATACACCGTCCCTCAGGAGACCAAAGCTGCGGGAATCTACCCTTATTTTACCCCCATCACTTCAGAGCAGAACACCGAAGTCTACGTGCAAGGACATGAGGGTAAGGTGCTGATGTTCGGCAGCAACTCCTACCTCGGACTCACCAACGACCCCCGCCTCAAGGAGGCTGCCAAGCGCGCCATCGACAAGTATGGCACCGGCTGCGCCGGCTCGCCGTTCCTCAACGGCACCCTCGACATCCACGTGCAGCTGCAGGACGAGCTGGCCGAGTTCCTCGGCAAGGACGGCGTCATGCTCTTCTCCGCGGGCTTCCTGGCCAACAGCGGCGTCATCCCCGACGTCGTGGGCCGCGGCGACTACCTCTTCTACGACGAGCGCGTCCACGCCTCCATCATGGAGGGCAAGCTCATCACCTTCGCCAACACGCAGAAATACCGCCACAACGACATGGCCGACCTCGAGCGCGTCCTGGCCAAGGCCCCCCTGGAGGCCGCCAAGCTCGTGGTCACCGACGGCGTCTTCTCCATGGAAGGCGACGTGGCGCATGTCGACAAGATGGTGGATATCTGCAACAAATACAACGCCACCCTCATGGTCGACGAGGCCCACGGCCTCGGCGTCTTCGGCCGCGAAGGCCGCGGCACCTGCGACCATTTCGGCAAGCTCCCCGAGGTGGAACTCGTCATGGGCACCTTCTCCAAGAGCCTCGCCTCCGTGGGCGGATTCATAGCCTCCGACAAGGAAACCATCAACTGGATGAAACACTCCGTGCGCCCCTACATCTTCACCGCCTCCATCACCCCCGCCTCCACCGCCTCCGTCCTCGAGGCCCTGCACATCATGCGCAGCGAGCCCGAGCGCAACGCCGCCCTCTGGGACAACCAGCGCTACGCCTTCAAGGCCTTCAAGGACCTCGGTTTCGAAATCGGCAACACCGAGACCCCCATCATACCCCTCTTCATCCGCGACAACACCAAGACCTTCACCATCACCCACGACCTCCTGGAGGATGGCGTCTTCGTCACCCCCGTCATCGCACCCGCCGTGCCCAACGACGAGACCCTCATCCGCGTGGCCCTCATGGCCACCCACACCCACGAGCAGATTGACATCGCCGTGGAGAAAATCCACCGCGCCTTCAAGAAACTCCAGGTGCTGTAGGAACGGCAATTTTTTAGTGGACACACAAACTTAAAACCAAAAGCTTAAAGCTTAAAACTTAGGTATCATGGCCGAGATAGTTGTTAAAAAAGTCGAAAGCAGAGGCGACCTGCGCAAATTCATCGCCTTCCCCAACCGCCTCTTCAAGGATGTGCCCTCCTACATTCCGGCGCTGAACTTCGACGAGCGCAACCTCCTCTCCGACAAGAACCCCTCGCTCGAACACTGCTCGCGCGAGCTCTTCCTGGCCCTGCGCGACGGCAAGGTCGTAGGCCGCGTGGCCGCCATCATCAACCGCACCGTCAACGAGCACTGGAACAAAAAGTCTGTCCGCTTCGGATGGTTCGACTTCGTCGAGGACTACGACGTTTTCTCCGCCCTCCTCGCCAAGGTGGCCGAATACGGCCGCGCCCACGGCATGACCGAAATCGAAGGCCCCTTCGGATTCACCGACATGGACAAGGAATGCTGGGTCATCGACAACTTCGACGCCCGCCAGAACATCTCCACCCTCTACAACCCCGAGTACTACATCCGCTTCATCGAGCGCGCAGGCTACGAAATCAAATGCAAGTGGCAGCAATACAGTATGCCCGCCTCGCAACCCGTGCCCGACAAGGTGGCACGCCTCAACAAGCTCATCATGGAGAAGTACCACCTCCACCTCGTCCGCGTCAAGCATCGCAAAGAACTCATCCCCTACGCCTGGCAGTTCTTCCACGCCATCAACGACTCCTTCAAGGACCTCTACGACTTCGTCCCCATGACCGAAAAGGAAATCAAGGTCTATATCGACGAATACTTCCCCTTCGTCAACATGGACTTCGTCCAGTTCGTCGTCGACGACAACGACCACCTTGTGGGCTTCGGCCTCTCCATCCCCGACCTCAACGGCGCCTACAAGAAGGCCAACGGTCGCCTCTTCCCCTTCGGCTGGTACCACATACTGCGCGCCTTCCGCAAGTTCGACACCATCGACCTCCTCCTCAACGGCGTCCTCCCCGAATGGCAGAAACGCGGCGTCCACAGCATCTACTATAGCGACATGAACGAGGCCGCCATCCGCTACCAGGTCCACACCGCCTACACCAACCCCCAGATCATCGGCAACGAGGCCGTCAAAATCTGGGAAACGCAGTACAACACCACGCCCCTCATGCAGCGCGCCGTCTTCGGCAAAGTCCTCTGAGCATCCCTCCGCTGCAGCAACGGTCACGGACCATTTGACAATAATACCCCTCCCAACGCCCCATTTCCACCCTACCATCTCCCACCATGGTAGGAGTTGGTAAGGAGTTGGTAAGGAGTTGGTAGGGACATGGTAAGGACATTACCGCTGTCATTCAGTGTATTTTACGCCATAAAAGGCCCCTCCGCCGGGGATTCACCGCTGCCGATTTGACATTTTGTCGCTTTTTCAACTGCTTTTTTCAATCAGATTTTAAAAGATTATAAAAGAAAAAAAATCTCAATCAGAACTAAAAGAACTGTCAGAAAATATCTTTTGAAATATTTTAAAATCTGATTGAGAAAAATTTTCTTTTCTATTCTTTTAGTTCTGATTGAGCTTTCCGATGGAGCTTTCAGATTGGGGAAGTCCCCCCTAGTCCTCTATCAGGTAGAACACAATGGGGTTCCAGTTTGGAAGATTTGACATATCGATGCTGAGTGACTTTTGGATGGTGTCCAGGTAGTAGTCCTCGGTTGCACCACTCCTGGAAATCAATGTAAGCTTCAGCTCGTCAAGGTTGTATGCGTATGAGATATTAACCACAAATGTGGTGTCCATGAAATAGCCATTCAAATAACAGTTTGTGCTAGTCTTTTCAACGGTGCTGTCATCAATAAAATAGAAGTATTGGTCTTCTACGACATAGAGATTGCCAATTACCTGGTCATAGTGGCAGAGCCATCGTGTTTCGACAAGCGACTGGTACCATGGATGGGCCGGAGTGGTGTCGACAGCGGGAATGGTGTCGACTGCAGGGATGGTGCCCCCTCCGCCGGAGGGGGAGCCCATGGGCTCCTCCTCGCGTTCGCAGGCAGCAATGCCGAGGGCGGCTACCGCCGCCGCAATAAGGAAAAAGGTGTTTGTTTTCATAATGCGTTGTTTTTAAATGGTTTTATTTCTGTTAATCATCGTTGGGTTTGTATTGGTACATCATTTCGTGCAGGGTATATCTACCATTTTTCATGACTTCTTTTATATAACAGTTCAACGTGCATAAGAGATATTTCTCATAATCGTCTTGATAATAACGATATGCCCTCCAGCAAAGGTATTCGCACTCCGACGGGAAGAATTGCACTGTGATAATAAGGGTATCGTTGAAATTAGGTTCATACATATGGATGCTGTCCAGTACGTTTCTCAATTGCCTGCACTGGTCCACATAGTTGGAGAGGGCGTGTTGATTGCACGAATGGCATACGGCAGTATCGTATGTGTCCGGAATAGTTACACTTGTTATTCTATCTTCCATCAACTTGGCCGTGCTTTCCACAAGTGAGTTAGAGATGCCAGCAAGAGCAAGAAAAGCCGATACGTCTTCTGTATTGCAGTAAAGGTCGACCGCTGATGGGTTCATTTTGATTATTTTATCGCTCTTCTGCCAAATGGTGCGAACATGATGTAGCAGAGCTTTCTCGTCCGGATTATTTTTTGTACTGGGGACGTTTGTTTCAGTGAGGGTGTTGTGCTCTTTGTTGCAGGCGACGACAGCGCCGAGGGTGATAACGGAAACTGCGATGGCAGCGATGATGATATGTTTTGTCTTTTTCATATTAAATCGTTTTTTTTAATTAGTTATTAATGTTTTGTTCCCCACTTTTTTCATGGTGCTGTGAAAAAAAGAGTGATTCACACAATAGAGCAGTCCGTTTTGCGTTATCTTTTGGACTGCATGGTTCTATGCCGTCGGCAAGCCCGTGGGAGGTGGGAGAGAGTGAATGGTAGATTGCGCTCTAGACAATACACTCTCCCCACCGGAAGGGCTTGTATTTTATTATGCCCTTGCGCTGTCGGCGCACCATGGTCTTATGGCGCAAGGGCAGAGCTGGATGAGTTTCATAGGCTTTAATGGTTTAAGTGGCATCGTGTGGGGATGCCGGTTGTTTTTTTATTTTATTGCCGTGCAGGTGTAAATTCCGGTATCCTTGTCTTGTTTGATAGATACGGAGTACCCTTTTTTTTCCATATCAGTAGCCCATCTAAAAGCATCATCCCAGTTGTCTGTGGTGAAGGTTTCTGTTCCTTTTATTCCTGGTGTTTGTCCATTATTGATTACTACAGTATAACCATCTTCGACCCATCGCCTGATGTCCTGTTCTAGTGACATCATATCAATGTCTCCATTATAGACGACATGGTTATTGGTAATGGAAAAATTCTCATTTCCAATCACGCATGATCCATTATAGGTCATTTCGACGTTTTCTTTTTGACAGCCTGACATTGCAACGGGGAACAATGTTAGAAGAACTAATTTCTTTAAATTTTTTCTCATGTTTTAATGTTTTTAGTTGTTTGTTATTTTGTTTAGCATATATTTTGAAAACAATTCAATCTGGTTTGTATCGGTGATATGGAATATTTCGATGGTCCTGTCGTATCCACTACCAATAATTTTGTCGTTGTTCATTAGATTTGACTGATCTGTTGGTTGGTCGTAATGACCCTTAGGTGCTATGCGAGAAAAAATACAACCAGGTTCCATGGTGCTGAAGTCCGGCTTGCCGAAACCAAATTGTGTCCTGAGCCATCGCCACGATGCGGTGTCGAGCGCGGTGAAGCTAGTGACGTCGATGGTGGTGGTGTCGTTGAGGGGGTAGTCTTTGATGAAGGAAGCTTTGATGCCAGGGGTGTCTTTGTACTGGCGGTATACATTGCTGCACTCGTCGGGGGGCACGGTGTGAAGGTTGCGTGTTAGCAACAGCACTGACAGTACGACGACCGGCAAAAGCAGCAGTGTTATGATCCAGCGGCGTTTCATGACTGCATAAGGATGTTGCGGGTCAGCGCATAGGCGGCGAGGCGCTGCTGGCGGTCGCCACCGCTCATGGTGTAGGGGTAGAACCACGCCGTAAGCATGGCGGTGAACACCGCCAGGCAGAGGCCGACGAGGAGGGTGGCGGCGTAATGGCGGAGGTCCGCACGGCGGCTGCCGCGGCGGTAGTCGCGGACGATGCCCCGGCAGAGCCCCTCGCCGGCGTCGCGGCAGGCCCGGCGCAGCAGGAAGGCTTCCTGCCGCGGGGTCAGGGGGGATTGGGGTTGCTGTTGTTGTTTCATTGCTGTTTCAGTTTGGTGTATATTCTGTAAAATTGCTGTGCCACGCTGTTCTCGGTGCGCTGGGTGAGCTTGGCGATTTCGGCGTTGGAGTAGCCGTCGAGGCGCATCTGCAGCAGGTGCCGGTCGCGGTCGCCGAGCCGGGCCAGGAGGTCTTCCACCTCCTCGGGGTCCACCTCGGGGGTGTCGGCCACGTCGGCGAGGGGGACGGTGGCGATGCGGGGCCGCTGGCGCAGGTGGCGCACAAAGGCGGTGAACATCACCTTGTAGAGCCACCCGTAGACCCTGGCGGGCGAGTCGGTGCCGGCTTTCAGGCCGTCCAGCTTCTCCCACACGAGCGCCAGGATTTCCTGCGAGAGGTCCTGGGCGTCGGAGGCGCTGTTGCTATGGGAAAAACAGAAGCGCGCGATGTGTTTGCCAAACACCCGCAATATCGCCAGATAGCGGATCATCTTCTCGTTGTTGCCATCGGACATTGCTGTCTCTTTATTCCCTTTACACTATATTAGAGCCAAAAAATGGTCGAAATATTACGGAGGGGGCGTAAAAAAGGTTGTTTTTTTTTATTTTTGGTGGTGGAGGTAGTGGTCGACGGGGCCGAAGTCGTAGCCGTCGACGAGGAGGCGGTTTTTGGTGGTGCGGCCGAGGAAGCAGCAGTTGAGGCGGGCATCGTCCATCTTGAGCAGGAAGGCGTCGTCCTGGCTTTCGGGCAGCGCCACGAGGTAGCGGCCCTGCTCCTCGCCGAAGAGGAAGGCGTCGAGGCGCACCTCGCGGGGGGCCAGGATGTCGTAGCCCAGAGGGGCGGTGAAGCGCAGCAGCGAGCAGAAGAGTCCCCCGTCGGCCACGACGGTGTGCGCCTCGAGCATGCCGTTGGCGGCGAGGGCGGCGAGGATCATCTCGATGTACCGGCAGTCCTCGTCGTGGCCGTCGGCGGCCATAGGTTCGTCCACCAGATGGAGGCACCGGCGGGCATACTCGGAGTCGGCGAACTCGCTGCTGACATTGCCCACCATGTAGAGCAGCATACCGGTGGCGAGACCGCCGGGGGCATGGCCGAAACGGATGTCGCGACACAGCTGGAGGGCGATGTCGAGGCACTCCTTGACTTTGGGTTCGCGGATGGCGCGGTGGTCGGCGGAGCCGTCGTAGAGGTAGTCGTTGCGTTCCACCACATGGTGCTGTCCCCGCAGCCATCCGTAGAGGCTCTGCTGTTTGCCGTTGCTCTCCCACATGGCCAGGAGGGTGGAGAGCTCGTCGATGGAAGGCTGGTGGCCGAGGATGTCGAGCACCTCGTCGTAGGCCTGGCGCGAGATGCCCATGGCCTCTACCTGCTCGAAGTCTACGACGGGTTCATCCATTGGCGGAGGTGAGCTTGTCGAAGAGTGCCGCGCAGCCGGTGCTGATGTCGTCCCAGGCAATGTTGAACTTGCGCGTGTACCAGGGGTCGGAGACGTCGCGGCCGTGGTGTTTGGTGTCGCTTTCGGGCGTATGGTCGAGCAGGAGGGAGAGTTTGCCCTCGGGGTCGCCGCCAAAAAGGAGTTCCATGTTGCGGAGGTTGGCTCCGTCCATACCGATGAGCATGTCGTAGCGGTCGTAGTCGTCGGGCGTAAGCTGGCGCGCCGTCTTGCCGGGGCAGCCGATACCATGCTCGGCCAGAGTGCGCTTGGCCAGCGGGTAGACAGGGTTGCCGACCTCCTCGTCGCTCGTGGCTGCCGAGGCCACCTCAAAGGCGTCCTCCAGGCCGGCGCGACGTACCAAACGCTTGAAGACGAACTCGGCCATGGGGCTGCGGCAGATGTTCCCGTGGCAGACAAAAAGGATTTTCTTGCTCATTGGTATATGGTTTTGTTGTTGCTGTTATTGCACCTTGTTCATGCTGAAGGTGGCGGTGTAGGAGGAGCCGTCGTCGCGATGGCGCAGGGCGGTCCAGTTCATCTGTCCGTTGGCGATGGTGTCGATCTCCCACCATTCGCGCAGCTCGTCGCTGTCGGGGTCGCGCCAGCGGGTGCAGAGGAGGACGCCGTCGACGAAGTATTCGTTGAACACGTTTTCGTGCAGCTGCCACTGGCCGTCGACCTGGTCGTAGTAGCCATAGGTGCCGTCGGCGCGGTATTCCCAACGGTGGAGCTCGCCGTCGTCGTGATCGGAGCCTTCGCTGGTGACACGGCCTTCCCACATGCCAATGATTTCCTGGCGGTAATCTGTGGGCACTTTGATGTACCGGACGTTCATTTCGCGGTCGGCATAGACCTCGTTGTCAACGTAAATGGTCTGGACAGAATGGGCGTTAAACTCGCTATCGGTGATGGATTCGACATCATATTCAAACACGACGCGGACGCGCTTGTTGGGCTCATAGGCAAGGGTGACCTTGTCGCCATCGGTCACGACGCTGCATGCACGGTAGGCATCCCACATCTCCTGCTCCTCGGTGAAATCGGCGCGGGAGGTGCTGACGATGGCACTGGTGTCGGAGGTGAAGGTGACGACCCATTTCTCGTTGGTCACCACTGGGAGACCGTCATGCTCGGCATCCATCCACCTGCCCAGCAACTGTTGGGACAGCTTGTTGTCATCATTGTCGTCGTCCTTGCCGCAGGAGGCGAACACCGTGGCCACAAGAGCCAAAATAGCAAAAATCTTTTTCATCATTCAACCATTAACTCGTTAACTATCTACTATTTGCAAGGCCTGCTATGCGTGCCTTAACAATGCAAATATACAAATTTTTATGCAATAAAACAAAAAAAGGAGGCACCCTTTGTGGGGGCGCCTCCATCTTCCAAGCATATCGCAAGGGGAACGGGGACTAGCGTCTCTTCTCCTTGATACGGGCTTTCTTACCGGTGAGGTTGCGCAGATAGAAGATACGGGCACGGCGCACAGCACCATGCTTGTTGACATCAATCTTCTCGATGAACGGACTGGCAAAGGGGAAGATACGTTCCACTCCGACGCCGTTGGCAATCTTACGGACAGTAAAGGTCTCAGTAGCTCCGCTTCCACTGCGCTGCAGGACAACGCCCTGGAAGTTCTGGATTCTCTCTTTGTTTCCTTCCTTAATCTTGTAATGGACAGTGATGGTATCGCCAGCCTTGAACTCGGGGAACTCCTTGCGCTCCACCAAATTCTCTACATATTGCATTAATTCAGTTTTTCCCATGACAAATAGATTTTTTACAGGTTAATAGCTTTTTATTTCTTTACCATCTTCACAACGGCGCTGAAAGCCTCGGGATTGTTCATAGCGAGGTCGGCAAGCACCTTGCGGTTAAGCTCGATGTTGTTCTTGTGAAGTTCGCCCATAAAAACGGAGTACGAGATACCGTTGATGCGGCAACCGGCGTTGATACGGTTGATCCACAGCGAACGGAATTCGCGCTTCTTGTTCTTTCTGTCGCGGTAGGCGTAGGTCTGACCTTTTTCCCATTTGTTCTTGGCGACGGTCCATACGTTTTTACCTCTGCCCCA
>Ga0326513_10003802_pt1 | contig 10888 bp, 8 predicted proteins | sample 2_2465_0518_D_FD_203654 | JGI IMG/M metagenome (GOLD analysis project Ga0326513, IMG submission 203654) | Bovine rumen microbial communities from UC Davis, California, United States - 2_2465_0518 | ecosystem: Host-associated > Mammals > Digestive system > Stomach > Rumen | place: USA: California... | reverse complement strand
CTTCTCCCTGAGTCGAAGATCACGATGACCGGGTATGACAGAACAGGGAATACCATGTCCTTTACGGTGAGCAGGATCGATAATATCTATGAAGAGTATGACAGGGTCGAGCTCAGGATCGAAGACGGTAACAATCATGTAACAGTTAAGGCCAAAAAGAGCGGAAAGGATGACGGCGTCTATTACGCGGAGGCCGACCTCAATACATTCAACTATAAGAACTGTTCAGTGACCGCAGTCGTCACAGGCAACTCCGGCAGAGAGTACAATACGGCGACAATGACAGGCGATCTGTCCCTCAAACAGACGGAGATCTGCGCGTATCTGGACGCGCTGGCCGACAATCCGCAGTACACGGCATTTATAGCGTTGAGAGATGACGGGTCCCATTCCCTTAACACGGAGATCTGCGACAGGCTCTGGGCTCTGGGGGCCAATGAGGACGTCCGCGGACATTACAGGTGGAGCTATTACGCGATCCTCGGTCCGGATGTCTACGAGGAGGAGCTCTCGGAGAAGGAACTGAGCTGTACGGGTACTCTGAAAGACGGTGCGGCCTATTCCGTGATCAGCCAGGGAGGACTGAGCGGCGCGGGAGGCGGCGCGGGAAGATATCTGACCTGTTCCGTTAAGATCGACGGCGTGGAATACGCCGTTCAGAGGATCGGACTGAATTTTGTCGTCTATGATACCGAGCACAGCTGCGTTGTCGACAGCGTCGAGTTTAATACTTATATGGGCCTGGACTGCAGAAGGGTCGATGTTCAGGATCTGATCAATGAGGCGGAGGCTGCCGAAGATCAAATGAATGTTAAATAATGGGTCGAACAAATTATAAATAAATTATAAAAATTACAAATTATCCATAAAATGATTTCAAATCGATAACAACTCGTTGCAAGATAGAAACTTAAACTTTATAATTAATTCGTTGTTATTTGGCCTGCTTCAGAAAGGGATGGCAGGCGGGCTGCGGTAATGTAAAGGAGTTGTTATGAGAAGAGCATTAGTCTCAGGGATCGGCAAATATATGACTGCATGGATCGTGGCCGCTGCGATCACCGTCGCGGCATTTTCACCGGCGCTTCCGGCACGTGCGGCAAGCAATGAAGAGACAGCTTTCTTTTATCTGACAGATACACTGGGCTTTAATGTGGCGGCAGCCTGCGGTATTATGGCCAATATCCGGCACGAATCCAATTTCCATCCCGGCGCGGGAAGCTGGGGCGGAGCGTACGGGCTCTGCCAGTGGATGGGCGGACGTCTGGACGGTCTTGAGTATTACTGCTGGGACCACGGCTTCGATCCCGAATCGATGTCGGGACAGCTCTCATATCTCACCCACGAGCTCAGAAGCTATTATCCGAGCACCTACAATTACCTGATGAACATAGAGAATTCCAGTGACGGCGCGTATAAGGCGGCCTATGAGTTCTGCTACAGCTTCGAGAGACCCGCTGACAGAAGCGGACAGTCCAGCAGCAGAGGAAATCTCGCAGCCGGAACTTTATGGAACAGATATAAGATCTATGCCTATGACCAGTGGCTTGATACTAAGTACGGAACCGTATACCACTACACGGACGGTTCACTCCACTATGGATGGCTGGAGCTGGACGGCGACCTGTATTACTGCGATCAGGACGGCATCCGCAAGACGGGGCTTTTCTCCGCGGAAGGCGATTCCTACTTCGCTGACGAGGACGGAGTGCTCCAGTACGGCTGGCAGGAAGTGGCCGGCAACAAGTACTATTTTGACGAGGACACAGGAAAGCTGCAGGTCGGCTGGAGTGAATCGGACGACGGCAAGATGACTTTCCTTGACAGCAACGGCAAGATGAGCAGCGTCAACACCTTTAACGACAAGAGCGATGTAAGCGACGCGGATATCGCAAACAGCGTCATTGAGAGTGAGACCGAGCCGGAAGTGACAGTGAACGCCCCCTCGGCGGAGCCCATGCCGCTGCCTGATAAGCTCACAGACGTAGCGGCCGCGATCCAGGAGGCGGGATCCGGTTCCCAGAACTCGGCAGCCGCAGTCGCCACACCAGGCCAGGATTCGGAGATCGATCCGGACAGCTATAATGCCAGCGATGCGGTTAACGGTAATACCATAGACACCTCGAAGCTCGAGGTTGGCACAGGGACCGGGGATGAGATCGTGGTCGAGACGGAAGAGAATCCCGCTGCAGGATCTACCGGAGCGGTTGTATTTGAAAAGCCGGAATAATGAAGCACTGACTGAATATGAAGCCGTAAGGGCCAGCAATGATTTGCAGCTCTTACGGCTTTTGTTTACTGTGAGGAAAGAACCCTTTGAGACAAATGATGCGGCAGTTTGTGTTATAATGTTGTCAAATAATACAAAACTTAAAGTCCGGAGGCTTGTAAAAATGAAAACAGAGCTGGAAATATACGGAACACTGGGACCTGCCTGTTCGGATGTGGAGATCCTCAGAGAGATGTTCGCCTCAGGGATCACGGGAATGAGACTGAATCTCTCCCACGGCACGCTCGGCGACAGCGCGGATATGATCGGGGCTTTTCACAGGGCGGCTGATCTTGAAGGAGTAAGGCCCTCTCTATTGATCGACATGCAGGGACCTGAGCTGCGGATCGGCACAGTGAGAAAGGGATTCACACTGGCAGAGGGAGAAGAGGCGTACCTCTGCGTCAAGGGAGAGAACCCGGGGAAATATGATGCTGTTCCGGTTCCGGAAGAGATCTTCGATCACTACGAGAAGGGAATGGTACTTCTCATCGATGACGGAAAGCTCCATCTGAAAGTGACCGGTATGGTCAATGGCGATCATGGCAGGATCATAAAGGCTGAGGCGCTCACAGGAGGCCCGGTCCTGGGCAGAAAGAGCATTGCCGTTCAGGGCATGGCCATTACCGGCAATACCCTCACCGGGCAGGACCTGGAGAATCTCGGCAATGCGGTATCGGCCGGCGTCACCGACGTCATGCAGCCCTTTGTCAGAGGCGCGTCGGATATGCTGGAAGTAAGAAAGGCCATGGACGAGAGAGGGGCAGGGAGCTGCCGCCTCTTTGCAAAAATAGAGAACACGGCGGGGATCGCCGCAGTGGATGAGATCATTCCGCTTACGGATATGCTGGTGATCGCCAGAGGCGATCTGGGCAACGCCGTGCCGCTCTGGGAGCTTCCCCGCGTACAGAAGGAAATCTCCGCCAGGTGCCTGGCCGCAGATGTTCCCTTCATGGTGGTGACCCAGATGCTGGCGAGCATGGAGAAGTCACCGGTTCCCACAAGGGCAGAGGTGTCGGATATCTTCAATGCCGTCAATGACGGGGCGTCCGCCGTCATGATCACGGGAGAATCCGCTTCCGGGCTCTATCCGGTGAGGGCCGCCGGGTATCTGGTAAAGACAGCCATGGAAGGCCTGAACTACAGGAAGGAAAAGGGAACGCGGAGTTGATGGTTCTCCGGAATTAGAGTATTATCTCAGAGAGAAGGGCGATGTTTTGCCATAAAAGTCCTGAGGAAAGATTTGAAGCTGCAGGTTTTACAGATACGTGAAAGAGAGGCGATTTCATGAGGTGTCCGTATTGCGGAAAGGATGACACGAGAGTAATTGATTCAAGGCCGGTTGAGGATAATAATTCGATCCGCAGGCGCAGGATCTGTGATTCATGCGGAAAGAGATTCACTACGTATGAAAAGATCGAAACGATCCCTATGATGGTCACCAAGAAGGACAATAACAGGGAGGCCTACGACCGCTCCAAGATCGAGGGCGGGATCCTCAGGGCCTGCCATAAAAGGCCGGTGAGCGCTTCGCAGATCAAAAAGGTCGTTGATGAGATAGAGTCGGAGATCTTTGACAGAGATGAAAAGGAGATCTCGAGCAAACAGATCGGAGAGATCGTAATGCTCAAGATCAACAAGCTTGACCCGGTCGCGTACGTGAGATTTGCGTCCGTCTACAGAGAATTTAAGGATGTGGAGACCTTTATGGAGGAGCTCAGGAAGATCCTCAACCCCGAGGAATAGCCGCTGCGGGAGTCATTCGGACATCATTTTCCGGGCAGGAGAATTGTTTGTTGAAAAATGAATCTCTGTAGTATAGAATAAATTAGTATTAGACGCGAGTACATCAGGAGGTATCTTTATGATTTCTGCAAGTGATTTCAGAAACGGCATTACGATTGAAAAGGACGGAACCGTACTTGAGATTATCGAGTTCCAGCATGTCAAACCCGGCAAGGGCGCTGCATTCGTCAGAACAAAGTTAAAGGATGTGATCAACGGCGGTGTTACCGAGACAACTTTCCGCCCCACTGAGAAATTCCCTCAGGCAAGGATCGACAGAAAAGAGTATCAGTATCTGTATGCGGATGGAGATCTTTATACTTACATGGATACAGAGACTTACGATCAGATCAGCCTCGGCAGGGAAGTGGTCGGCGACAACATGAAGTTCGTCAAGGAGAACGACATGGTCAAGCTTGTCTCTTACAACGGAAATGTTTTCGATATGGAACCTCCGATGTTTGTAGAGCTTGAGATCACAGAGACCGAGCCCGGCTTCAAGGGCAATACCGCTACCGGCGCTACAAAGCCCGCGACTGTCGAGACCGGCGCAACAGTAAGCGTTCCGCTTTTCTGCAACATCGGCGACGTGATCAAGATCGACACAAGGACCGGCGATTATCTGTCCAGAGCATGATCCGGGCTGCGGCCACAATGTGACCGGTTCAGCTGCAGGCAGTCTGCACATACTTTTCAAATCATAAGAATGCTGAAAGACAATGGGAAAGGAATACTTCCCATTGTCTTTTTTTGCCCTGGCGGAGTGTCAGCATTCCGGCAGGCGATAACAGATCCTTAACAGCACATCTGACTTCGGATCCGGGGATCGGAAGTCTATTCCAATTACAAGGAGAGTATAGTGAAGACTGATAAAAACAAGAGCAGATTCTATGATGAAATGAGAGAGAGCCTTATGGAGCTCAGGCCCGAGGAAATGGAGATCACATTTAAGAGGATCGATAAACAGAACAGAAAGAGGCTGCACGGATGCACGCTGCAGATGCCGGGGGCGGTGGCGGCTCCGACTTTTTACTTCGAAGATCTTTATGAGGCCTATGAGAACGGAACGGCCGCCGCGGATATCGCACAGAGCCTCATCAATTACGCCAGGGAGAACAATCTCACGTCGCTGCCCGGCGGCATTGACATTGAGGACTATGAATGCGTAAAGCAGAATCTCGGCCTCATCGTCATAGGGGAAGAGAACAACAGGGATTATCTCAAGGAGATGATCTATAAAAAGATAGAGGACCTCGCGCTGATCCCGATCATCTTTACGAATGATTCCAGAGGGACAGGCTGCATCAAGATCAGGGAGGATTTTCTTGAGATCTGGGGAGTGACAGCTGATGAAGTGATGGAGGAGGCCTTTGAGAACGCCCCCAGGCTCATGCCGCCCACCTTCAGGCATCTCAATGAGATCATCAATCCCCTTATGGAGGAGGACGAAGCGGAGGACGAGGATGAACTGTACGTGATCAGCAACAGATACTACGCGGGAGGCGCTGCAGTAGCTTTCTACCCCGGCTTTCTCGACTGCGTCGGAATGGCGCTGGATAAAGACCTCTTCATCCTTCCGAGTTCCGTAAACGAACTGATCGTTGTGACGGACAACGGACAGGATCCCGGGAAGCTCCTCGAGATCGTGAAGGAGGTGAACCGGACGCAGGTGGCGCCGGGAGATGTGCTGACAGACGCCGTCTATCACTACAGCAGAAGAAAGGGAGGATTCCGCAAGCTCCTTCCCGCTCAGGCGTGACCTGCCTGTGCCGCCGCGCGAAACAGCTGCCTGAAGGGGTTTACAATTTGCCGGGATTGGTTTAAAATTTCTGAAGATCTATAAAATCGTTGAAGAGAAGAGTAAGACGGGAAAGGGTGACAGAGAGGAACACCGCCGCAGGGAGCTGAACGAACAGCTTCAATAAGCGGCGCGCTGCAAGTGTTCTGATCCGGAACTGTCTGAAGACCAGCTCTGAGAGGCCCCAATCAGGCCCGGTGACTCCGTTAGCGTCAAATGAAGTGGTATTTGGATAAGGCACAGATCCTCGATATTTTGCCGGATCCAAATGCAAACAGGGTGGAACCGCGTATTATTACGTCCCTCGTACTGCTGCAGTGCGGGGGATTTTTATGTTGTCGACTCATTCAATATAAAGATACGGCTGCGGCTTAACCGGATTCCGCACATAATGCGGAGCATGCAGACAGAATGAAAGGAGAAACAAATGAACAGAGAAGAATATCTTGAAGTTTACCGTCATTCCCTCAGCCATGTCCTGGCCAAGGCTATGATCGAGATCTTCGGCAAGGAAAACGTGCAGTATGCGATCGGACCGCAGATCGCGGACGGCTTTTATTATGACTTTGTCCTTCCCAGGACCGTCGGGCCAGATGATTTTAAGAACATCGAGAACAAGATGAGAGAGATCCTCAAGAGAAAAGAGGCGTGGACCAGGGAAGAGGTCAGCCGCGACAGGGCTCTTGAGATCTTTAAGGACCAGAAATTCAAGACTGAGCTGATCGAAGATCTCCCCGAGGGAGAGCTGATCACCATTTATCACACAGGAGACGATTTTACAGATCTGTGCAGAGGCCCTCACGTGGAGAATTCCGCGGAGCTCCTCGGCGCGGCTTTTGAGATCCGCAGCGTCTCCGGCGCTTACTGGAGAGGCGATGAGAAGCGCGACAGCCTCCAGAGAGTCTACTGCTACGCTTTCCCGGACAAGAAGCAGCTCAAGGCGCACAAGGACCTGATCCGCGAGGCTATGGAGAGAGATCACAAGAAGCTCGGCCCGCAGCTGGAGATGTTCATGTTCGACTCGACCGCTCCCGGCATGGCTTACTGGCTTCCCAGGGGATGGAAGAGCTACAACGCGCTTCTTGAGTTCTGGAGAGGCATTCACGAGGTTCACGGCTACAATGAGATCTCCGGCCCCGTCCTTTCCAAAAAGGAGCTCTGGGTGACATCCGGTCACTGGGGACACTACATGGACGGAATGTTCATCATTCCCGGAGAGACCATCGATGACGACAGCACTATGGCGCTCAAGCCCATGAACTGCCCCAACGCCATCAAAGTCTATATGAACAAGCCCCGCTCATACAAGGATCTTCCCCTGCGCATCAACCAGGTGGACGTCATCCACAGAAAAGAGAAGTCCGGCGAGCTCAACGGCCTGTTCCGAGTGCAGGAATTCCGTCAGGACGACGCACACATCCTTGTGACCGAGGAGCAGATCGCCGATGAGATCAAGGATATCATGAGCATCGCGACCCAGATCTACGGCACCTTCGGCCTGACTTACGCGGCTGAGCTCTCTACAAGACCTGATGACTACATGGGAGACATTGAAGTCTGGAACAAGGCGGAGGAGGACCTCAAGGCGATCCTCGTCGATGTGTACGGAGAAGACGGATTTGAGATCAATGAGGGAGACGGCGCTTTCTACGGCCCCAAGATCGACCTCAAGATGAAGGACGCTCTCGGGCGCGAGTGGCAGATGGGCACGATCCAGCTCGACTTCCAGCTTCCTCTGAATTTTGACATGAAGTATACGGCGCAGGACGGAACCTTAAAGAGACCCGTCATGATCCACAGAGCGATCTTCGGCTCCATCGAGCGCTTTATCGGCATTCTGATCGAGAACTTCAAGGGGGCGTTCCCCTTCTGGCTCAGCCCCGTACAGGTCGGCGTCGTTCCGATCCGCGAGGAGCACAATGACTACGCGGCAGAGGTCATGGAGCTTCTTCGCAGGAACAGAGTGCGCGCCGAGGCCGACTACAGCGACAAGAACATGAAGGTCAAGATCAAGGCTTTCAAGAACTACAAGGATCCTTACATCCTGGTCCTGGGTGATAAGGAGAAGGAGGAGAGAACGGTTTCCATCAATCTCAGGGGCTCCAACAAGCAGATCCAGAATGTGCCTCTCGACAAATTCATAGAGATCTGCAACAGGATGAACACGGAATATTCGCTGGATCTCATCGATTCCATCTGAGAATGAGCGCTCCGCTCTTAAAGAGGCGGCGGGCGTAAACAGTCAAAATAGTGTGAACGGGACGGCAGAAAGCGCTCTGCAGTCCCGTTTTCCGGTAATAGCATGTGCTGGACAATTTAAAAACGGTATGTTATATTGATAACGCTGAAGGCAGGCTTTTGCAGCGGCTTCAGACAACACATGCACTCGTAGTCTAACGGATAGAACGAAGGCCTCCGACGCCTTTAATGCAGGTTCGATTCCTGTCGGGTGCATTTTTTGTGCAAATAAAATGAGAGGGAGGAGCGTAATGTTCGGATTTGGCAGACTTAATGTGGCGGTAGTTGGCACAGGATATATGGCCGCCAAGATGTCGGCGGTATTAAATGCCTCCGGCACGGTAAGACCCTATGCGGTCGTATCCAGAGATCTGGACCGGGCGCTCTCTTTCGGGAGAGATAACGGCTTTAAGAAGGCATATGATTCCGTTGAGAAGATGCTGGAGGACAAGAAGGTAGAGCTGGTCTATATCGCGACGCCCGCCTCAGAACACGCCGCGCAGGTCAGGCTCTGCATCGAAGCCGGAAAGCCGGTGCTGTGCGAGACGCCCATAGCGCTGACGGCGGCGGAGGCGGAGAGCCTTTTCTCCCTGTCATCCTCATTGGATGTGCTGGTGGTGGAGGCCGTGCATATCCGCTTTCTTCCCTTCTTTAAACAGATCGTCAGCGTGATCTCGAGCGGGGCGATCGGAACTCCCGTGATGCTCACAGCGGGTATCGCGTCGGATATAGAGAATCTTCCCCGCCTGCAGCGGCCTTCCCTGGGAGGAGGCGCGCTGGGAGATCTGGGGTATTTCCTTCTGAGCTTTTCTTCCATGATCTTCGGCGACAAGGTAAAGAGGATCCAGTCCAGCTGCGCCTTTACACCTGTCAGGGTGGACAGACAGCTGAGCATCGTCCTTCAATACAATGATGACAGGATGGCGGTGCTGTCCTGCACGACGAGCGGCAACGGCGAGAGCAGGGCGGTGATCCAGGGGACCAAGGGATATATTGTCATTGACGACCTGAAGAACTTCGCGTCCGCAACTGTCTATGATTCCCGGCGCAGTAAGACGGCCTTTTACAAGAGAGCCAAGCAAAAGAGCGAATTTGAATTTGAGATGGACGCCTTCGCGGCCGCGATGAAGTCGGGCTGGAAGGAGTGCCCTGAGATCCCGCATTCCCAGTCCCTTTCCATGATGCAGATGATGGATTTCATCCGCAGGCAGCTGGGTATTTCTTATGAAGAGATCAAGGTCTCCAAGGTTCCCGGAATGATCGAAGGCGCGGCCTCTTCAGCGGGCGCGATCCAGGAGTCTTCTTCCAGGGAACAGATGCGGGATGAGAAAGAGACTGTGATCGACGCTGAAGCGGAAGTAGTGACAGACGCAGGGAAAGAGGCGGTCGCGCAGGAAGCGGACACTGGGTCTGATCCGGAGGAGACACCGGCCGGGCAGGAGAGCGGCAGCCCTTATGCAGAGAAAGAGACAGGATCCCCTGAGGAGATCCTGCCCTGAAAATGACAATGATGACAGACCGGCATCGGGCCGGTTCCGGCCAGCCGCGGAATCCGGTCAAGCCGCAACCGTATTTATTATATCAGAATATCGCCGACGGGCCTCGGATGCACTCACAGAGGGAGCATCTGAGGCTTTCTCTTTTCATAGACGGCGTAATGGGTAAAGCCCAGGGATCGAAGGACCTGCGCGGTATCCTCAAATCCTCCGGCGATCCTCTCCGGCACATGGGCGTCGGAACCGATCGTGATCAGTTCTCCTCCCATCTGCCTGTAACGGCCGAGGATCCCGGGAAGAGGGTTAAACCAGCGCATGCCTTTGGTAAGGGGAGAGGTGTTTACCTCCAGTGCGATCCCGCGCGAGATCAGTTCTGCGAGGATGGGATCGATCAGGTCTGAGAAAGCGCTATAGGAATAGAACTGTTCCCTGTCCGGCAGATATCTGGCCACATAATCAAGGTGACCGCATGAGTCAATATCCGGAAAGGCCCTGATATTGGCGAGCGTATCCTGCAGATACAGGACAAGAGCCTCCTGCTGCGACCGGCCCTCCAGAAAATCAGGATAGTAGGGATCGAATCCCGCACACAGGTGGTTGGAGCCGATGATAAAGTCAAAATCCTGGTGAGAAGCCACATAAGCTTCCAGGAAACTTCCGAGCTGCGGCTGAAGGCCCAGCTCAATACCAAAACGCAGTTCGATCCTGCCGGCATATTTCTCCTTCATTTTCAGAAATTCGTCCCTGTAGGAGCCGTAGTCCAGCTCAAAGGTGCCCGGAGCGACATCGGGATTATTCTCATAGGGAAAATACGGATCATAGTGGTCTGTAAAGCACATATACTTAAGCCCTTTACCAAGGGCTGAGAGGATCTGGGTCTCCATTGCGGCGGTGCTGTCACCGGAATGATCAGAGTGAAGATGGTAATCTGCGATAATGCTCATTTAGCGTCCTCCACTGTGTGTTTTGTGTGCATTTTAGCAATATTTTGTCAAACTATCAATCAATTGTTACTAAAACACGACTGTTTTGATTCTTACATTTGTATAAAATTCCGTCAGATACTTGAAAAATATATACAGCATGCGTTAAAATGAGTTAGCTGACAAAGTATGGCGGTTACATGCGCGAATCGGCGGGAAGTGACGCGCGCAGGCGGAATAATTCGCAGAGGAAATGTTTATGTGGATCGCCGGGTTTTGTTACATTATTATCTCTAAATACATTTAGGAGGAAAGAAACATGGCAGTAAAAGTAGCAATTAATGGTTTCGGACGTATTGGCCGTCTGGCATTCCGTCAG
>Ga0326513_10003801_pt1 | contig 10890 bp, 10 predicted proteins | sample 2_2465_0518_D_FD_203654 | JGI IMG/M metagenome (GOLD analysis project Ga0326513, IMG submission 203654) | Bovine rumen microbial communities from UC Davis, California, United States - 2_2465_0518 | ecosystem: Host-associated > Mammals > Digestive system > Stomach > Rumen | place: USA... | reverse complement strand
TTTTACGCTGACAACATCGCATTCTTCACCCTGCAGGGTGATGCAGGATACTCCGGGAGTTTGGAGATCGCACAGATCACGGACGACTTCCGCAAGGACATCCTGGGCGAGGTTGAGGATGCGAACGGCTGCTTAACAGAGGTAGCCAATGCTCCGACTGTGCCGTTTGCATTGCTGTTTCAGTTTGACGGCGACAAAAAGAACACCAGGCACGTGTTGTACAACTGTACTGCGTCCAAACCGAGCATCGGCGGCGAGACCAACACGGAGACGATCACTCCGAAGACTGACACTCTTAACATGACGGCGGCACCGATTCATATCAATGCCCTGAACACTGACGTGTTCAAAAGCCGTGCTCTTGCGGATGATGCTCCGTATAATACATGGTTTAATGCAGTGTACCAGGGAACTGCAGCAGCACCCGGCATCTCTCTGGATGAATCCGAGCTGTCCCTGACTGCAGGCGGTGAGAGTGAAAAGCTGACCGCATACGCAGTCCCGTACGGTTCGGCGGTAACATGGACATCCAGCGACAATGCAGTGGCAGCAGTAAGCGATGGCGTGGTAATCCCGCTGTCCGCAGGCTCTGCAACTATCACGGCGAAGATCACCGTGGGCACAACGGACTACACAGACACCTGCGCGGTGACTGTATCATAAGCAACACAACCATCTGGGCGGGTACGAACCATCGTGCCTGCCCTTTTTCGTAGGAGGGATATATGCAGAAATCAGTCAAGATAGGAGAGACGGAAGTGCTGATGCGTGCAAGCGCAGCGACCGCGATCCGATATAGAAACGTATTCCACGGCGACATTATGAAAGAGCTGATGGAAATGAACCCTGAAAAGATCGATGCAGAGATCATCGAGAAGATACAAAAGCTCGCATTTATTATGGCGAAATCGGCAGAGCGTGCCGATATGACCGCATTGACCGAAGATGATTATATTGAATGGCTCGATGGTTTCGACAGTCTGGATATGATGCAGGCGGCGAAGGACATCGTGACCATCTATCTGGGCGGCAAAGCATCGCAATCGGAATTAAAAAAAAGCGAGATGGCGACAACGATCGAACAATAAACACGGCAATATTTGCATTGAGAGCATTGCAGATCGGGCTAAAAATCAACGATCTGGAAGAGATAGAAGAAGGTTTTGTGATGGATCTGATAATCGAGAGCAACAACGATTATGCAGACAAGGACACGACACGGAACGCAACACAGGAAGACTTCGACAGGTGGTAGAGAATGGCGAAGAATAGGATCAAAGGCATAACAATCGAGATTGATGGCAATACTACGCAGTTGAGCAACTCGCTGAAAGATGTCAACAGCAAGCTGAAAGACACACAGTCAGCACTCAAGGACGTTGACAGTCTGCTGAAAATGGATCCTGGCAACGTGGAGTTGCTTGCACAAAAGCAGCAATATTTGACCGAAGCGATTGATGCGACCAAGGAAAAGCTTGAACAGGAGAAGCTGGCACTCGAGCAGATGAAGGCCAACAACTCGACCGGAGAAATCAGCGAAGAACAGCGTGCCCTGGAACGCGAGATCGTAGAAACCGAAGCATCTCTTGAAAGTCTCGAAAGCGAGATGAAGACGTTTGGCGATACCGGCACTAAGGAAGTGAAATCGGTCGCACAGTCTATGGAAGAAGTCGGCAACAAAGTTTCTGAAGCTGGCGAGAAGATGACCGCGGTCGGCGATAATCTGACCAAGTATGTCACCGGACCGATCGTGGCAGCAGGTGCGGCATCGATGGCGGCGTGGACGGAAGTCGACAGTGCCATGGACATCGTCATCAAGAAGACCGGCGCGGCAGGAGATACGCTCGAAAAGCTCGGAGACTCTGTTAATACCATCGCAACCACCGTGCCGACATCGTTTGAAAATGCGGCGACAGCAGTCGGCGAAGTCAACACACGATTCGGGGTGATGGGCGATGATCTGACGGACCTGTCTACGAAGTTTATTAAATTTGCAGAGATAGCGGACACGGATCTGAACGGTTCCATCGGTTCCACGTCACGTATTCTGCAGCAGTTTGGCCTCGAAGCGAGTGACATCGACCAGATACTCGATGCATTGGCGGCGACCGGACAGGCTACCGGAGCAGATGTTGGAAAGCTGATGCAGGTCATCGAGAAAAATGGCAACGTGCTCCGGAATATGGAGCTGGGCATCGGTGACTCTGTGGCACTGTTGGGAAGTTTTGAACAGGCCGGAATTGATGCACAGGATGCATTGTCAGGACTTTCCAAAGCATCAATAAACTGGAAAAGAGACGGCAAATCGGTCACAGAAGGACTTGATGAGCTGATTAAAAAGCTGAATGACGGAGAAGTGACCGCGGAAGACTATGCGGATGCGATCGATGTCTTCGGCACAAAGGCGGCGGATAAATTCGTGGATATGGCATCCAGCGGACGGTTCTCCCTGGATAATTTGAGCGGTGATATGTCGCAGTTTGACGGCACCGTATCAAATACTTTTGACGGCATCAAGAACCCTGTGGACAATCTGACAACGGTTTTCAACGAGTTGAAAATCACCGGCGCGGACATCGCTGCAACAATGCAGGAATTGTTAGTGCCTGCTCTGGAAAAGATCAACGAACTGGCAAAGAAAGCAAAAGATGCTTGGGTTGGCTTGGATAAGTCCGAGAAAGAACAGATTGTGAAGATCGCAGGCATCGCCGCGGCAATCGGGCCATTGTTGTCTGTCGGTGGGCGTTTGGTTTCCGGCATTGGCAACGTCATCACGATGGCTCCAAAGATCGGCACAGCGCTCACGGCGCTCACAGGACCAGTCGGCATTGTGGTCGCTGCCATTGCAGCTCTTGCGGCGGCATTTGCGGCACTGTGGTCATCGGATGAGGGCTTCCGGAATGATATCTCCGGAATATTTAACGAGATACAGCTATCCGCCCAGCCACTGCTCGATGCGCTGGGAGAACTGTGGACAGCGTTCCAGGAACTGATGCAAGCACTCTGGGCAGCGTTCGGTTCCGACATCGTCCAGATGGTCAAGACAGTCGTCATTGATGGAATCATCCCACAGCTGCAGACATTTATTGATTTTATCATAAATGTTGTAAATCTTGTGAAAGACCTTGTAAACGGCGACTGGACTGCGGCTTGGGAAGACTTAAAGCGCATCGCCACGAACCTTGTGGAGCTGACGATCCGGACAGTCATCATCTTCTTCGAAGGTTTCATGAAGACATCGATCCAAATCTTTTGGAAGATCGTGGCCGGAATCGGTGAAGCACTGCTGGAACTTGGTGCAAGCATCCGCGAGAAGATTGACGAGATCGTGTATGAGGCGATTGAGTTCTGGGGTGATCTGTTAAAGCAGACGCTGGAAATCTTCCAGCAGATCTGGGACGGCATCGTGGAGAAGGTGACAGGAATCAAGGATGCGATCGTGAACGGAGTGAGCGAGGCTGTGCAGTTTCTTGCTGACCTGCCGGGCAAGGCTCTCACGTGGGGACGCGACATGATTGAGAATTTTATCAACGGCATCAAGGAGAAGGTCGGAGCATTGACGGAAGAGCTTGCGGCGACTGCAGAAGAGATTGCGGCATATCTCGGGTTCAGCGAACCGGAAAAAGGCCCCCTGTCGGACTTTCACACCTACGCGCCGGATATGATGGACCTGTTCGCCAAAGGCATACGGGATAACATCCCGGAAGTCCGGAAAGCTGCAGAGGATATGGCGGCAGCAGTTGCACAGCCCGTTAATGCATCTACACTGACGTTTAATATTGCGAACACCATCAACGGAGCACCAGGCCAAAACATCAACGACCTGGCGATCGCGGTAGACCGTAGGATCACGACAAGCGTAGCACAAAGGAGATCGGCATGGGCCTGAACTCATTGACATTTAATAACATCAACAGCCTGCAATATGGCGTATATATCAGCGGGACGGGGGTGTTTAACTCTCCCGCCCGTGATCGTGAAATGATCGAGGTGCCCGGAAAGAACGGCGACATCATCATTGACCACGGAAGATATCGGAACATAGAGATCACATATCCGGCGTTTATTGTGAAAGATTTTAAGGCAAACCTGACATCGTGGGCGAATAAACTGCTGGAACCGCTGAACTACGTGCGGCTCTCGGACACCTACCACCCGGATGAGTTCCGCCTTGCTGTGCTGTCACAAGGAATGGTGGTCGATCCGGTGAGATGGTTGGCTGCGGGGAGCTTCGACATTGTATTCAACTGCAGGCCGGAGCGGTTCTTGACCAACGGCGAAGTGGTGATGAGCTTTAATGCAAGCGGGAATATAACAAACGCGACAGATATGCCATCAAGACCGCTGATCCGTGTGTATGGTGATGGCAGTATCACCGTGAACGGCACGGAGATCGAAATTGCACCGCACAGCTACACGTATATAGACATTGATTGCGATTTGCAGGAGGCTTTCTTTGGCTCCCAAAATGCAAATAGCTATATTTCCTTGGATGAGTTCCCAAAACTCGACAGCGGGGCAAATAGCATTGTTTTGGACGGTGTGACAAGAGTTGAGATCACGCCGAGATGGTGGAGGCTGTAAATGTTTCCTATACTCTACGGAGCGAATGAACAAAATTTTACATCAAACGGACTTGGAAGACTTGCGGATGCCATCTCCTGTATTGTGGAAGAGGAACGGAATGGAATCTATGAATTGACGATGGAATATCCTGTCGGCGGTCGGCACTTTGGGCAGTTAATGATGAGTAATATCATATACTGCCGTGCAAACCAACAACCGAAGAAGCAGGCATTCCGCATTTATGAGGTGACTGACGCGATTGATGGTGTATCTACCATCAGAGCACAGCATATATCCTACCAGCTCACAGCTATACCGGTTGAGCCGTTTGTCGCGGACAATCCGGCGGATGCTGTGAGCCTTTTAAGTATGCGCAGTGTAGTCCCTAACCCGTTTACCTTTGATACAGACGTGGAAGAGGGAGAATTTAACACGGAAGTCGTTGACAGCTGCAGGGCAATCATCGGCGGCATTGATGACAATCTGCTGGCCAGATGGGGAGCAGAGGTCGAGTGGGACATGTACGATGTGCATATCTGGCAGGAGCGCGGACAGAACCGGGGCAAGGTGGTCCGATATGGCAAAAACGTCACGGACATCACCCAGGAGCAGAGCATTGAGGATACATACACAGGCATATATCCCTACTACAACAGCGATGGAGACTATGTTGATCTTACGGAGAAAGTGCTTCTTGCACCGACAGCAGCCTTGTATCCGTATCCGCGCATAATGCCCGTAGATTTCACCCCGAGTTTCGCCAGCGTTCCGGATGAGGCAGCACTGCGGGCAAAAGCGGAGGAATATCTGGCAGCATCGTCCATCGGTCTGCCGAGGGTGTCGATTGATGTGTCATACGTAGACGATACGGACATATCCATCCCGATCTACCTGTGTGATACGGTCAAGGTGATCTTTGAGCCGTTAGGTATCAGTACGATGGCCAAGGTGTCGCGGCTGTCCTGGAATGTATTGCTGGATCGATACGAGTCGGCCACGATCGGCGTGGAGTTTGAGGATGTAGCAAGCACGGTCGAGCAGGTATCCAAGAGCAGCGAGACAAAAGCGGTCAAACAGGCCGAGAAAAAGATCCGGGAGTCCGAAGCACAGACACAGCAAAAGATCGACCAGATCACATACGATTATGTGGAACCGCAGACCAAGAGCACGGCAAGCATTGCAGATGGCAGCAGTGCAATCGTGATGGCGGCATATTTTAATCTGACGGAATCCACAAGGGCGAGGTTCTGCAGCACGGTCAACTTCCACATTGCACAGACAGCATCAGGAACTCCGGCCACGTTGACAGTGCTGTATGCAGTGGACGGGGTGCAACAGCCCGCACTCACGCAAACATACGAGACCGGCGATCACATCATGACGTTGGACTTCCTGACCGGAAACCTGGCAGCAGGCGATCACGTCTTTGGTGTGGCTTTCGGAATGGTAGGAGGTACGCTGTCATGATTATTTCAAGCGCATATATATTCGCAAAACAGATAAAATCCGCCGAAGTTCCGGGACTTGATGTCGTATGGTTTAACAGCAAGGATACAAGCCCGATGCAGTCATTCGGGAATAACAGCAATCCATTCATACGCAGAGAGACGACCGGATCATATTGGACGAGTTTCGTAAGGCGACAGAGCAGCAATTATTCGGAGCCGCCTGCGGATTTTATCGGTCTCGATGCAACACCGATGAATATGTCGGATTTGCCGTGGGAGCTTGAAATCACACTGGTAGACAGCAACGGCGAAGATACAGAATACAGATTGCGGTATAAGGCGGAAGTAACATCAAGCAATACTGTAACAGTCTCTTGTGAATTTGGGCACATGACAGATGGGGTATTTAGTCCCGTACATTCTGATTCACCTGGAGCCATAACAAGGGATGGGACGGATCAATCCTTGCAATGGTATCTGTTTACGGGAGCAGGTGCATTCCTTGGCAATCGTGCAGGTAGCACGACAATAACAAATGTGTCATATATCGGAGTTATTGCGGCAGGTAAGACATCAGGCGGTACGAGGTTTGTGGACGTGAGCGGATCGTCTTGCGATTTGACAAAAATAGCAACGTATGACGCGTATTTACCACAAGACAGATTAAGCGACTAAAGGAGGAAATCAAAATGAAGTTGACCAAAAGCGAACTGATCTATGAAGCAGAGCAGAACTACATCAAGGCGACATTTTTCGCGGATGAAACGCCGAACACGATGCCGGTGCCTGCGGATGTGCCTGGATGTGATAGCACATGGAAATTTACCCCGGACTCGGTGGTGTATGTAACAAGCACCGGTGATGTGTATCTGGCAGGCGTTGACAATACGTGGTATAAGCAGTAAGCAGTAAGGAGGGCGTGGAGATGGCAGAAGATAGAATGTTGAGCGATGAGATACTGCTTGGACTTATCAAGGCAAATAGCGGCGGCGGTGGCGGTGGAACCAACAACTACAACGATTTGTCGAACCAGCCGAAGATTAACGGCAATACGCTGATCGGGAACAAGACCGCCAGTGATTTAGGTCTTGTTGCGGCAGAGGAAGGCAAAGGTCTGTCCGAGAATGATTACACGGATGCTGACAAGGCTATCGTTGGCGGTGTAACGGCGGCATTGGCTGGCAAAGCCGACAAGTCAGCCGTAAAGAATGAGTTTATCGGCACGACAGCGGAATGGAACGCACTTACCACTGCCCAGAAAAAGGAATACGACACATATCAGATCACGGATGATTATTCCGAAGCGTTGATGCCGAACTACTCTACCACGGCGCAAAAAACCGGGCAGAAATGGATTGATGGGAAAGACGTGTATATGGTTGTGTATCAGCCATCGTCTGCCGTTGTTGTCGCAAATAATAACTGGACAGACATTGGGATGAGTGCCAGCGGAATAGGAACGCTTTTGGAAATCACTGGAATTGCCGCAGATGGTGCTTGTTGTGCTATGGTCGGCGCAAAAGACAATGGCAAGATTATCTGTCTTGCAGGTCGCCAGGATGGAACATTTATTGTGGTGGCATTTATTGTTAAGTATGTCGAGCAGAGCGTATAAAGAAAGGAGAATACTATGAGCGTAGGAGCAGTAAATAAACAGACGGGCGCTCGCATCCCCACAGCAGGGATGCCAGCGATAGATGATGCACTGGACTTGACGAGTGTCAATCCCGTGCAGAACGCAGTTATCACGGCGGCACTTGCATTAAAGCAGGACAAGACCGACAACAATCTGGACACCGAAGCAAAAACCATCGTTGGAGCAATCAACGAGCATGAGAGTGATATTGATTCATTAAAGAGTGGTTTAACTAATCACGAAAATAAAAATAATGTTGTCATCGGCTGGGATAATCGTAACTTGTGGGATGAACAAGGTGAACAAGGTATTTATAACACTGAAACCGGAGAAAAGGGCACTGGTAATAATTTCAGGTGCAAAAATTACATACCTTGTGAACCTGAAACAAACTACTATATGGTTAAACCAAATATAGGCTGTTATGTTTTGTTTTATACAAATACAAAGCAATTTATTAGGAGTATTTCTCTTAACGCAGATTCACATGTTGTGACAACGCCACAGAATGCCGAATATATTACGTTTTATATGTTTTTGGCGTATGGCACTACATATAATAATGATATTTCATTTAATGCAGACAATACTGATACGGTATACCATAAATATCACCAAGTTATCGGGGACACTTTAACAGAATTGGGCGTTGCGTTGAGCGTGCCGGATGGGACAGGTAAAAATATTCTTCCAATGACTTTGGATGGGATAAAGGCAAAGAATACTACTGGAATGTGGAATAATAACGAGTATACTGCAAACGATCTTACATTTACAATTAATACAGATAACAATGGTTATATTACTGGAATAACTATAAATGGGACAGCTTCAGCAGAAACTAGTCTTGTAATTATGGATTACATTGCATATCCATATAATACTTCTTTAACTGTAAGTGGATGCCCTGCTGGTGGAAGCGATCAAACATATAATTTGCAATGGTGGCTCAATGGTGTTGGGACAAAATTAGATTTAGGTGATGGCGTAACATTTACAACACCAGGAGAAAGTAAAGCTAATAGTTGCGTTATAAATATAAAAAACGGCATTTCAATGAATAATGCTACATACTACCCTATGATCCGCCTCGCATCCATCACCGATCCCACCTTTGCCCCCTACATCCCGTCAGTAGAGAGCAGGATCGAGGCGGTGGAGAGTGGTTTAACTAACGTAGCATCAAAGGTACCTATTAGGGGGGATTTTACGGTTGCTTGTAATGCCGGAGTTAATGTATTCCATCGCGATAGTATAATATTAGTTAGAGGACGTATACCGACGAGTGCTTTTGATAATTGTTTATTTAACATAAGTAATCATGGTGCTGAAGCTAATTGTCCTAATACTATTGAAACTGATGGAAATGATATCCTTATCAATGCCAAATCAGCACAAAATTTGCGTGTAACTTGGCTTGATATGAGTAACATCCCTAAATACTCTGTTAGTTAATTAAAGGGCAGATTAACGAACGATGCCCCGTGGGTGACTACGGGGCTATGAGGGAGAGACGATGGACAATATCAAAAAAGTGCAAGCAGTATTGATCGGAGTGCTGGCAGCCGTGAACGGCTTTCTGGGCAACCTTGCGGTCCCTGTGTATGTATTACTTGCGTGTAACATCATCGACTATATAACGGCACTGATTGCGGCCCCGAAACGCGGAGAGCAGATTGACAGTTTGAAGGGATTCAACGGCCTCAAAAAGAAGGTCCTCATGTATCTGCTGATTGCTGTTGGCTGGCTGATCGATACTCTGGTCAACTACGCGGCGCAGCAGGTCAGGCCGGACTTCCGACAGCCGTATATCGTGGCGGTCGTAGTCGCTCTCTGGCTGGCTTTTAATGAGATGCTGTCAATTATCGAGAATGTGGCAGATGCTGATGGACCGGTACCGCCATTCTTGAGAAAACTGATCAAAAATCTAAAGAAAAAGACCGAGGATGTAACGGAGACAGGAGGCGATGATGAGCGAAAGTAGTCTGGTAACATATCGACATCTTACGCGGAACTACAGCCGCAGGACAGCACCGATCAGCAAGATCACGATCCACCACGCTGCAGGGGTAGGAACTGCAAAGAGCATCGTAGATTCATTTATTCCGGCCAAGCGCAAGGCATCTGCAAATTACGTGATAGGTAATGAGGGAGACATTGGTCAGAGCGTGCTGGAATGCAATAGACCATGGACATCGTCATCATCCTGGAACGACAACCAGGCGATCACCATAGAAGTGAGCAACAGCCAGAGCGGCGGAGAGTGGCCGATCAGTGACGCGGCATATCGCTCTCTGATTGATTTATGTGTGGATATCTGCCAGCGGAATGGCATCAAAACGGTCAATTATAACGGAACCAAGAACGGAGTGCTGACAGAGCATCGGATGTTCGCGGCGACTCTATGCCCTGGGCCGTATATCCACAATCTGCTGGTCAATGGATCCATCGCATCGCAGATCAATGCACGGCTCCGGCCACAGGCTATCTCTGATCGGATATATGAGGGCATCGATCTGTCGCCGGTATTCAATGCGACATACTACGGCGGACGGTATCCGGATCTGCTGGCGGCTGGTCTCAAGTCACCGGATCAGCTCTGGATGCATTTCATCACGTTCGGGATGTGTGAAGCTCGACAGGCATCGGCGGACTTCTCTCCGGTAACATACCGCAATACCAATCCGGACCTGAATGCGGCATTCGGCGATGACTGGGAGGCATACTACAAGCACTATTGTATGTGCGGCAAGGCCGAGATCGAGAGCGGACAGCGAAAGCGGATGTATTAAATTGGTAGAAAATAGACTTTCGTGTCCATAAAATTGTCCACGAACTTCTGAAACACAATACTGACGGGCGTTTTAAGACTTTTGTAGACATTTTCGAACCCTGTTGGTCCCATAGTAAATTAAAGGCTGTAAATCCGATAAATTCGGGCTTACAGCTCTTTTTTTATGCGTAAAATGTAAAGTTTTGATAGCACGATGAAATGGGCATTTTACAAAATTTTGTCCACAGATTTGTCCATGAATTTGTCCATGGACAATTATCCGATAATTTTGGAAATGTCATCCGATGCTCTCTGCTTGGCGGCATCCATGTCCATGGCGTGCTGGTAGATGGTTTTCATAATGTTGTCGGTAGACCATCCGCCGAGAGCCTGCACTTGCTTGTCGGAGTATCCGAGATCGTGGAGATACGATGCGAAGAAATGACGGAGAGCATGCAGACGGAAGT
>Ga0326513_10003799_pt1 | contig 10891 bp, 11 predicted proteins | sample 2_2465_0518_D_FD_203654 | JGI IMG/M metagenome (GOLD analysis project Ga0326513, IMG submission 203654) | Bovine rumen microbial communities from UC Davis, California, United States - 2_2465_0518 | ecosystem: Host-associated > Mammals > Digestive system > Stomach > Rumen | place: USA... | reverse complement strand
TTTCATATCAGCATCATTGTTCACATCTTCCCATATGCTGTTTTTTACCATCTCTTTATTCTCTTGAAGAGTTTCGATTGAATAGATGGATTCGTCCATCATTGCAGTGATTACAATATCTTCACCTTCCAGCCGATAGTCTGTCAAATAAAGTCCTTCTTCTATCTTCATAGGCAGACTCATCCGCTCAGCTTCCAAACTCAAAGTCAACATATTACACATTGCTTCTTGAGGATTGAGTTGGTATCTTTTTCGCAAAGACTGTATTTCCTGCACCGTTGCCGAATACTCAGTTTTCCCTTGAGCAGAATTTGTAATTACAATCTTCAGTCCGCAATTTTCCTTTATGAGTTTATCCATCATGACGTTGCCTTGATTGTCGCCTTGTCCGTTGGCACAGAGGAAACACATAACCAGAGCCTCTTTCACTTTTTCGGGACTAAGTCCGCTCATAAGATTGTAAAAGGGGGTATCGTAGGACAAGTAATACGTTAAGAACCCTTTCTCCAAACGGATAGCTGTCACTGCCCCGTTGCCAAGTCCAATCGGGATAGGGCATCCTCGGTTAGCTCTCTCTACTTGAGTTGCAAATGAATTCTCATATACAGGACGAGCAATATGCTTTGCCAAATTACCCAATACTATCAGGCAGACAAATACGATTCCTATAACTTTCAGTACCTTATTCATTTCAATTTCTTATTTTTTGATTCTACTACTGCCCCAGAAGCATAGAGCTGAGATTGCCGCAAAGATGAGAAATGCACCTACTGCATAGATAGCGAAGTTTTCACGTACCATCACCTTAAAACCGCCGAACACAGCGATATAGGCAAAAATGTAACCTAACACTTTCAAAAACGTCTTCATTTTTTGTTTCTTTTTATTTATAGTTAATAATTGATTTGTTGTTGTAAGACTTTCTGCCCTTTATGAAGAAAGCATTCAAAAGGTTAACATCTGGAAACAAAAAAAGTGGAGCAGAACTCCACTTTTTTGAAATTTTCTTGGAATATTCCTTACATCTTGTCGTTTTCCTTTTTATCTTTCTTCTTGCTTCCGTTATAACAAAGCACTCCTCCGATAGCACCCAACATCAGAGCCCCGGAAAATTTGCCACCTACAACATCTGCAGGAGCACCTGCGGTTGCTCCGATAATTGCAACAATCAGGTTCAACACGGCAAAACCAAAAGAATAATACCAAATACTTTCATTGTCAGTTCATTCGTGTCCCAATTTTAACGGGACACTATTGATGTTCGTTTATCCTTTATGCAGAAAGACAATGAAAGGTTAACCTACATTAAGCAAAGAAAAAGGGCTATTCCAACTAATATCATTAATGAACCCGCAATTCTCTGAACCTTAATATGTGCAAAAGAAGGGATATCATTGGAGAATCTATAAAATGGATAAAAGAAAAGCCTTAGCAAAAAGGCAATTAATTTGGCAAGTATCAACCCTCCCACATATACACCTATATACCACCAGTGCTCTGTAAAGGTTAAATAGCCAACTAAACCTAAAACAAATAGAACCCCTAGAATATTTGAAAGACCATAAAAAATACGCAACAATGGATTATGAGTCCACCACCGCTCATTAAATTCTGCTTCAAATCTACCATTAGGGTTTTCTGGCACACATAGCTGAAGACCAACCAAAGCCAAAAAAGAAGTCCATAATACCAATGACACATCCATAATAATTTCGTTTTAATGTTATTATTTATACTAATTTATCCCGACCAAATAAAGTAATCAGCCTCTGAGGATTACCAGTTATATCAGCTAATTCGTCTTCCGTATATCCGATAGAAGAAAACATGCAAGTAAATAATCTCTCCGATATTTCTTTGCAATCCATTCCTGTTTGTCTATCACTTCCACAAGCTTTCTTAACAAGAGTATGGCATCTGTAGATTAAGAAATCCGATATATCTCTATTCTTATCCATTATATTACATATCAGACGCATCGAATGTGACACTCCACGGTCTGCCCCCTCTGCCGCAAAAAATGAGTCAGTATCTTTTACAGTAACCCCCAATGCTTTAGACTCAAACTCTAACTGATGATGGGCTATTGCTATGTCTCGCACACTTGTGCGAATATTCTTTGTAAATACATCAAAAACAAAAATAAAGGCATACCTCTCTGACAAACTTAGTGGCTCATACATTTTCCAGGATATTTTCAGAGCATATTCCTCTTCTTCTTTCCAACGCTTTGTAAACTTACGTCTTGCATCAACTAACTTTACAAAAAACAGGCCAACTATGACCAATACAACAATTAAGAATACCTTCATCATAAATGTCCAAATTGAATGAAATTATCTGTAGCTATATATGCGTCCTGAGACAACATCACTTTACGTCTTCCTCCAAAGCGATAAAGCATAAAGTTATGCCAATAGCCCATATTATGGTTCTTCAGAGAGTAAGACCATGGTAGTGGTTTCTTGCAGAACTCCATATTCATAACAATGTCATTTTTATTTTTGGTACCAGGCATCTTTTTCAGCACATCCTGAAATATAATGTAAGCATCCGCGTAACGTTGAACCTGCATATATGCGCTTGCGAGCTCTAAAGCACTCTGCTCTGATTGAAGACGTTCGTGACGATGCTCAGCGACGATAACCATCCTTTTATAATACTTTCGTTTACCAGTAAAACGCCAGTAATGATATAACCAAAATACAAACAGGAAAAATAAAAATAATTTCATAATCTATATTATATTAGTGAAGTAAAACAAATCCTCCCCAATCTCGAACTCCGTAAATTGGGGTTCTACTATCTTTCATACTCTTTTGAGCTCTATTGAATGCCCCGTCAATATCTTTTTCTAAAAGAAGGAACTCATAAAAACGTATCATCAGTTCCTCTGTTGCGGCATCGGGAACAGACCATAAACTCATTAAGATGTTGTTTGCTCCAGCAAGTTTGAAGGCCCTCTGTAACCCATATACGCCTTCTTCTCCCTTAATCTCCCCAAGGCCTGTTTCACAAGCGGATAGAACAACCAACTCGCAATAAACAAGATTTTGAGTTTCTATTTCATCTGCTCTCAGAATACCATCTTCATATCCCTTTTGAAAGAACGGAGGCTTATAGTTATCCTTCCAGGCGGCATTTGCATTAGCAAAAAACAGTCCTGAATTATGCATAGCACTACTATGTTTATGTTCTTTGTCTTCATTGAAGAAGCCATGAGTCGAAACATGTATAATATTTGCGCTGGAAGCTTCACGCTTAAAAGAAGATTCTGTCGCAGCGTTCCCTGTATGAGTGGTTACTAGACCCACTCTTCCTTTTAACATACGTGAAATATTATCAACTTCGTTTAATGATCCTGGTAAGTAAGTTAAATTGTTACCACGCAGAACTGCTCTTGTTTTCACCTCATTATCACTCTCGGAGTCTGCTATTCCATAATCGATACCGCCCCAAAGAGCAACTTTCATCTGGTCTATTTCAAAATCCTTTTTTGTGCCCTTTTTGTATAAATCAATGGGATTAGCTAAGGCTCTCAAATTATAATTGTCCCCAATCGTCGTGTTATCATCAATAAACAGTGCCATCAAAGGTATCCGATGTACTATGCCTGCTGGCGAATACACAACATTTCCCTTGGCACCGATTTTACCGGCCAACTTTTCAAACAAATAGTGATAAGCCTTGTTGTCCACACATAAGTCAGGGATGTTGGTTCGGGCAATTTCTGCCAGGTATGACAACTCTTCTGATGTACACATCGGCAAATACAGAAGGCCATTTTTTTTATTTAACAAGAATGCTCCCAATGAAGATCCGCGCTTCCCTGGCATTTCTACATATGTAATAAGACTTTCTTCGCGTGAAAGAGACGATTTTATATCCGCTAAACGAATATCAGAATAATTACTTCTGGCAAATTCAGAGCACTTCACAGAAAGTTCTTTCTCTAATTCTGATATTTTCTGCTTAAGATACATTCTTCTGGCAAAGTTACCAGGGCCAACAATCTCGTCACGTGCTATAAGTTCCTGCTTGAATGCAATAAATTGTTCATAATCGTTTAACAGAGTTGTGTCTGAAGAGTTTATAAGCGTGTTTCTAAGCAAAGCATCGGTTCTCATCAGCAATCCACGGTTAAACACCTCATTCTCGAAACAAAGTTCTACTAGTTTCTCATTATTGGGTTGTTCTTCTAAAAGAGTAAGAGAATAAGAAAATGGTTCTTTCAATTCTTGTGAAAAATACTCCTGCTGACTGGCTGTCATTCCAGCAAAATTTTTAGAAATCTGTGCCCGGAGACCTCTGCAACAATGAATTAGTCTGTCAATATTTTCTGTGGATTCCTCATTATGGTACTTAATTAAACGAGCTTCAGCCAATAAATAGCCTAAATCTTCTTCACTGTAATATTTATCCATGAAACGCATATAGACATTCATGAAACGTCTGGCATTCTTGTAGTCGTGAAGAATATAACAATACTCAGCGAAATCACCAAGCGGATCCAAATCCTCTTCCCTATCAATGGTTGGGACAATATTGATTCCATTTAAAAGCATAGCCTGTGCCTGGAATATATCGTTTTTCTCTAAATACCAAGATATCAATCGATTTACAAACGTCAATTTCAATGATGACTTGAACCTAGGAACCTGCCAAACATGACCTATATAATTCTTCAAAGAATCAATTGCAGCATCCGGATTTTCAAGATACAAACCACATATGATGTCATATTTTAGGTTGTGCTCCAAAGTGTATAGGTCAGAATGCTCCTTATCCGTGATTGGTAATTTGTAACCATACTCCGCAAGCATATCTTTAATTTTTGAAAAGCGTTTGTCATTATCAAACTTCTTCAATTCATTATACACTTCCAGCTGCTTCTCCCTATCTCCCATTTTTTCATACAGCCGGAACAAGTCCCTTGCTGCAACGGCATGAAATATGTCCAAACTTAGCTTTGACATCTCCTTGTCTTCGACTGAAACATCTGATATATCGGGCTTTAGATTCAAGAAATCCCTTCCTATTTTCTCTGCCTTGCTATATTCGCCAACATGCAAATAACAATCCCTTAGCATATCTTTATTGGGCAGATTCTTCAGAAGATCATTCACATAAGATGTATCTCCTTCTGCGATAAAAATGGCAGCATGATAATGGTGGTTTGAATATAATTCTTTGAATGTCTTGTCTGTAAGCGCATAGTTTAGGATATGTACATCTTTAGGGAACATCCACTCCAGTAAAAAAATGATTATCACAAGACCTGTAAATGTACCTGCGACTGACAGCAAGAGCCATGTGTACATATAGAGAAAATAGTAAATAATCTCAAATATCTTACTTGTGAATATTCTCATGAAAATGTTTTTCTTTTCCTGGTTATTCATATTCTGTTAGTGTATTATTTGATATGCCACATAGATAACTGCAACAAATATGGTGACCCATGTTACGGGAGAAAATAGCACCATTACAACATAATGAACATTGTTTAGGAAGGCATCCTTAAAGGATTCTCCCTTTGAATAATGGGATCTGAGTACCAGAAACAGGTACAAACACGCCAACAAAACCAGTAATTCCTTAAGTATCGTTATCATTGCTCTTTAATAAAAGGAGTTAGGTCAAAAGACACAGACTTTAAAAAAGAAAACACTTCATTCATGTCCACTCTTTCGTCACGTTGTATTCCATACTTCGACAAAGCGCAGAATTTATGAGACTCAGAATCAAATCTTACAGAGAAGGTCCATAAAAAGGAAATGGAATCTGCTACATACTGATATTGATCAAGATAATACTGATCACCGTTAATGATTGTGTCACATGCAAAAACTTCTCCCGAAAAATACTTCTGCTCTTCAGGAAGGTTCTGAAGTAAAATTGACATATAATCCGAATGACGTCTTTTAGGAGAGAGTCCCGACATAACCTGTTCGTTGATGGAGTCATTTGTCAATTCCCATAAAGTGACTTCTTGGGGCATATCCTCCATATCCATTAACTCCTTTGTCGAATAGCTCCATTTGTTTGTTGATTCAAACATAAGAAGACCATCACTATGGCCATTTGAGGGAATCGACAAAAAACTAAGCTCGTGTTTCTTACTCTTATTCTCAAATTCAATTTTAGTGTAGAGCATGTAAGAAATAGAAAACACACAGAGAATAAAGAATAAAAGCCATACCCAACCTCCAGGAAAAAATTTGCGCTCAGATATAGGATATAGTTGTTTAACCGAATTAGACTTTCTCAAATAGAACAGGAAGGCAATTGTCAGAAGAAACTGAAAGAAAGGATATATCGCATACATCCAATGTATGTAAATTATCTTCCCTAATGATTGGAACAGTTGGAATAAAACAACTATCAAAATAAGGCCTAACGCCCACATGACACATGTGATGCCATCTGGTTTGCCCTTCAGCAATCTTATGATGCTCCCAAAAGACAGGCAAAGCATTACTATATCAAGGCATGCAAAAATGAGACTGAAAATAATCGGTTCGTCCTCTGCCACTGATGCGTCCATCATGTCATAGTACATCCTGGGCAAGTCCTGAAATACCGTTCTGATGAGTAGATAAAAAAACACGAACAGAAATGTGCTAAGAACAAATCCTGGTACTTTTCTGCTATTCATCTCTTTTTCCATATGTAATAGGCGATTAAGAAAACTATCACCAGAACTAAAATTCCTATATTCCAATTCAATGGAACATCGCTATCATTACTCTCCACTTTATTATCTTTCGAAAGTTTAATATCGATTTGATTTTGGTTACCCACTAGCACGGATTGAGTAATATAGTCGCTATTAGAAATCTCTATCGTCTGCCCCATATTTACCACAATATTATATTTTCCCATCGAGTCACTCAGGGCAACCGTTGACGTTCCTTTTACTTTCACGTTTGCTCCAATAATTACTTCACCAGTGTTAGCATCGGTTATCACGCCCCACACTTTTTCAATTTCGCAAATAGAATCTATAGTTGTAGCGAACTCGGGAGATTGTCTGGTACTTTTTTGGAAAGACTCAATAAGGCTCTTAATATTCGTGCATAGAGAAACTATGTTATTTAATCCGTCCTTTTCATAAGCCTTGACGAATGCATATGTTAATGAACCATACCACTTGTTATCTTCATTTTTTGCTTGATATTCATAGCCAAGCTGATGACTTTGGCAGGCACTTATGAAAATAACATTTGATAAATTATCAGACTTAGTAATCCTAAAGACATTTCTCAGTTCTATACGACGAGCTGTACGACGAGCTGTCTTGGCGGAATCTCCAAAAACAGAATATCCGCCACGATAGTTTTCCATCACTATTGAGTCTCGGAAAGATTCTCGGAAAGAATCGCCGCTATGACAAGCATCAAGAAGAACAATTACAAGCCCATTCGGACCTGCTGCCTCTCTGATTTTTAAGATGCAGGTCGATAGTATATCATCACGCAAATGATTCTCTCCATGATAATCAGAGCTGCATTTAACTTTTGCATCGTATGGAATTAAAGCCTCATCAAGTGAATCCGGTTCACCATCACCAACGGGAATCATTTGCTGTCCATGACATGAAAACGAAACAAGAACTGTATCGCCGTGGCAAGTTGCCTTTTGCAGACTTGCTAATTCCGTCAGGATATTAGCTAATGTGGCTTTTTCGTCAACGATTGATTTTACGGAAAAAGAATTATACAACACGCTTTCTAGCAGAAACACGTCATTGTCTGCATGAATCTTTCTCCAACCACTTTCTTCAGGATAGTTGGCGACACCCACAAGCAATGCCCGCCGTTGCTTTGCTTGACAGAGCAGCGTCACAAACAAAAAGAAAACTACCAACCACTTTTTCATATTCATTGACCAAAGAAATTCATCATTTTCTGGATCTTTTGAACTCGATGCTCAACATCTTGTTCTGAATGTCCAAGCCTTTCATTCATTGAAATGAATTTTTCTGTACGTTTGTCATTTGGTTCGCTATCGGTTACCACCATCGACAACCAAAACATAAGCAAGCTATCAAATACAATATCTTCAAGATTCTTCAAATCGGAATAGATTATATTTTCTCCTTCAGAATTAAGCTGCTGTTGGCAATCTTTCCAGTTTAAGTTGAGGAAGTTTAGCTGCTGACGAGTGGGGCCATATTCTATAAACTCATTCCAAGAAGAGCCGTCCGCCGAGAATATCATAAATCCCATATTGATAATAGATTTCTTCTGATGCATAGATAAGTCACCATACATTGAACTTAGCATACCAATAGGATCATCTTCGTCACCCAAAAGCTGTGAAGGAATGGGGGCTGATTGTTCTGGGATGCCAATAGTTTCCTGATGCTTCATAATAGCTGCCCTCATCTTCTGAATAAACTCATTGGCCATTCGTTTTTGAGTGAATATATCCACATCTCTCACATTATAGAAGGGAACTTCCTCGTTTAATTCTTTGTGCAAATACTTATAATGCATATATACGGTCAGACTCCCCGTGCTATAATTGAATTGAAAAAGATAGTTCGCTTTCTCTGAAGAATGTAGGTTAAGCCACCTATTGTCATTCTTGACTGGATACACGGTTGTCCCCCTTCCGCCCAAGAAAGCTTTATTGATTTCATCAATGAGAACCTCGAAGCGGACTTCAATTGGGCTCATTCGCAAATCCTGTTTATCCTTCATTAACGCTTTTGAGAAAGGCAAGATTAGCAGCGCTAGCACTAACACAATAAAAATAATAATCAGAGTCACCATACTTTATTTGTTTTAGTATTACAGTCTATTTATGCTTATAGAGTTATTAACTATATGAGCTATGTTATTATAACTCTTCTATCTTCGCTTTTAATTCTCTCACCTGCATACCTACGGCTGTTTCCGAATCAAAACGGGACGACATCTCTGTTAAAACCTTCAGAGCTCCCGTTCTGTCATTGTCCAAGAGATAGGCAATGGCGAGATTCATACCGATTTCTGCAGAGTAATCGGTATAGTCATTATAGATGTCCATCGTGGAAAGTTCCCAATACAGCGACATGTCATGAATGGCTTTTTCAATATTCTTGTTATCCTTAACATCTTGGAATAACTGTTTTAACTTCATCTCTGTATCGGAAGAGGATTCAGTACCCTTAGATGCTCCGCGAGAAAACTCATGTTCTGAAAACATGTTATTGCAGTATTCTTTTCCGAGTCCTGTTGTTACTCTATATTCATTGTACACGAATCCGACTCGAACTACAAAAATTATTGAAGCAGCGATGGCTATCCAAGAAGAAATCCTTCGCATCGGTATTGGTCTGGGACTTGCTGCAGCCGGTTGTTCCCGTTCTGCAGAAATAACCGTGCTTTCATCTTGTATGACTGTCTGAGCCACCGCTTTGGCACCTTGCTTACTCGATGCAAGAAATGCCCCTCTGATGTCCTTGTCATGCGCTGAACCAACCTGCTTCAATCCTTTTACAAGACGTGCAGTAACAATAGCCTTCTCTTTCAGTGCCGGATTATTCTCCAAATCCGAAAGAAACTGTTTTTCCTCTTCTTTGGTCATCTGACCTTTGAGATAAGCCGTTATGCGGTCATCATCTTCAAGATGCATTGAATCGGTTATATTAATATCTTTCATAATGCCAGTTATTTAATCGCCAAACAATTCATTGGAAATCTCGGTAAAACGTGCCTTAAACTTCTCTGAGCAACGGTGTTTGGTTACCTTTACAGAACTCTCGCTGCTGTAACTGTACATCTTTGCAAGTGTTTTCATTGAGAACCCGTCACGATAAAAACCCCACAATATTTTATCACAAGGCTCCGGTAACTTTGACACAATCTCTCTCACAACAGCTTCTTTTCTTTCTTCGATTTGCTCAGGCTCATCCTCAAGAGCAAGCAAGGTATCTATCCGGTCATCTTCGTAAACTTCCTTTGTCGTTTCGGGATATTCATCTATGACATTCAATTCCTTGCCCATTCCTCGCATCATTTCGTTCGCTTTGTTCCGACAGATGCCTATGAAATAAGTTGATAGTGAAGAGGTCAGTGTTAACCGTCCCTCGGTAATCTGTGTGTATAAAACAATAAATGCTTCCTGGAATATATCCTCGCTATCGGTACGGGACAATGAGTAAGTGCCTTGCAGATATGCAAGAGCCTTGTCCCATTGTTCAGCAGCAAACTTGTTTAGCTTTTCCTGCGTTTGTGGAATTTCTGTTATTGCCATATTATTTGATACTGTTTCGTAAACCATATTCTGTCGGGAAAGTCTCCCGTCTGCAGCCATCTTGTTTTTGACCTCTAAAACCCATCCTATGTCTTTCGAAAGATTCTGCTTTGCCAAAACTGACTGATGTAGTATGACAATGGTCCATAATAGGTGCCATCCTGATTGATTTCATAATTGGACTGATAGTATCTGCAGGCTTCCAGTATTACAATATCTGCAAGACCTTGTTGCTGCGGAATCTTGAATTGCCCGGATGCATTGATTCTGGGATGGAAGGACTTACCTTGGCTGCTGAAGCCTTTTTTCGTGCCTCTGCAGAATACCACGTCCTCCTCCTCTTCGTCTCCCATATACGTATTACCCGCATGACAGGCGTCAATGACAACCCATAGATAACCATTCGAGCCTACGGCACTTCTGATTTTTTGGAACCAGTCATGTAATTCATCATCAGTAAGATGACTTTCTCCTTCATACACGCCATGTTGGAATGTCATTAAAGCATCGTAAGGAACTATTGCTTCGTCCCAGCCGTCTTCTTCGTCGCCGTTCAAATCTTCAAAAGGCTGTCCGTGACACGAGAAATGCAGATAGACTTCATCTCCTGGTTTACAGGATTCAACAAGGGATTCAAGTTCCTTCC
>Ga0326513_10003798_pt1 | contig 10891 bp, 6 predicted proteins | sample 2_2465_0518_D_FD_203654 | JGI IMG/M metagenome (GOLD analysis project Ga0326513, IMG submission 203654) | Bovine rumen microbial communities from UC Davis, California, United States - 2_2465_0518 | ecosystem: Host-associated > Mammals > Digestive system > Stomach > Rumen | place: USA: California... | reverse complement strand
TAAGAATAATATCTTTCATTATACTGCTTATTACAACTTTTAAACTTCTGCAAAGCTTCCATTAATTTTTTATAATTACCATATTCTTTATTTGTTAATAAAACACCAGTAAAACCAGTTTTCTGACCTTTTTTTATTTTCATCATAAGACTAACAACTCCAACATAAAAAACAGGAAAAAAAAGAATAATATATAACATTTAAATGATAAAAAGAGTAATTGTAAGAAAAAAAATAATTACTATTTCTACGAATAATAAAAATGTTCAAACTTACAAGTAACTTTTTATATTCATTAGGTAGTATATTTCATACTTTTTTTTCTTATGTTGTTATCATAAAAATGAGGACATTGCTGCACATACTAGTAGTGATGTCCTCTTTTTTTTTAATTGAAAATACTAAAAAAATATACATCCTAAACTTTAAATGATATTGATCTATTTATTTACCTGTTCTATTGTTATTTACTTTTTTTTTGTACATTTCTTGTACAGATTATTATCTGAAAAAACAGGTATATAAATCTAAATTACTTTGCAAGACCCCCTCCACATAAGGAAATCTTAAAAAACATTTAAAAAAAAAGCTTATCCATAGAAAAAAAGAGTAAAAAAAGGATTTACGGAACACTTAATTTAATATAACATATGATTCAAAGTATTTAATAGATATACAACATCTTTTCACGATTATATAGTATAATAGTAAATCTTTATTTATTAAAACTTTTAATGTATATTTAAATCCTTGTTTTTACTCTTATTTCTAGATAATATTAATATTTTTACTGGTGCTTCATAATTTAACAGTTCATTGTACTAAAAAAAAAGGTTTTTATTGGAATGCTTACAAGTATATGAATCAAAAAAAAAATTAATAAACCTTTACAAAGCACCTATGATTATATTAGATGATAATACAATTATCATTACAAACAAATTACTAAATAAAAATCAATAATTTTCATAACTCATTAATTACAAAGTTTATATTTTTATTTTAGTTTTAATTCCATTTTTCAAAACCATTATTATTTTTTTTATAAGTTATTATACGAACATTAGTTTTTTTTTTATTATGTGAATCAAAAAAAAATGTTACAATTAATATATTAATTGTAAGTTCTACTTAATACTATTCTGTATAAGATTAACCATTTCCTCCAACTGTAAAATTCTTTGCTCACTTTCCTGTTTATAATCTCTTAAATATTCTAATTCTCTTTTTTCATCACTTGTCACATCAATATAAGTTAATTTCATACTAAAATTAAAATGTTGCATAACTCTCATATATTTATTTTTAAGTTTATTAGGATCAGCAAAATAATAACTACTATCCACAGCAGAAAGCTTATGACCCAGTAGAAACTCTGTTGTAAGATAATCCACATCATTATTATGTAAAGTTGTAGCAAAATATTTTCTAAGACTATGTGGGTGGAAATACCTTCTATTTTCTTTCCAACCTATATTTAATCTATCATTCAAATTACGAAAATTAACTGTGATTGCTGCTGCACCAATACCGAATAAATACTCATTATTACTAATACCTTTTTTTAGTAGTTGTTCTGTAAGCATTTGTAATATATAAATTGTACATTCTGGACTATTAAAAGTAATATGTTTTATCCCTGTTTTTATACTTTTAATATTCCAGGTAGGTATTATTAATTCTTGCTTCTTAATTCTTGCATTTAATTCTTGCATACAAGGTATTATATCATCAGTATCATGATATTCTCTTGTTGCATTTATAAAATCTTTCACAGTTATATTTGCAACATCACTTCTTCTTAATCCACTGCTTGCAATAAAAGTAATTATTGCTTTCATTTTTGTTCTACTATGTAATATACATTTTTTAATAAGATCATTAGTTGGTACATCTTCAAAAGTTTCATAAACATCTTGTTTTACTGGTGGAAGTGTTGGTATTTCTATATCATTATATCTGTATACCTTACAAATTCTATTCATATATTGTTTTATCGTGTTTGCTGCTTTTCCTTGCTGTTGCAAGTGTATCCTATATTTTATTAATCTTTTTTTTATACTTCTTTTGCTTAATTTGTTTATTATTTCTTCTTCTGTGTCTGCTTCATCTAATAAGTCAGTTATATTCATTCTTTGAAAATTAGTATAGTCTTTTAATGCTGTATAATATTGAATATATGTGTTTTGTGTCCATCCTAATACCAACTGCATCTCTAATAGTATATCTTCATTACTTTGTGTTGTTTCTTGTTTTGTTGTTATCATATTATATAATATAGTTATACTGTAATATAAATATAAACTTCAATATTTTTATAAAAGATATAAATAATATAAACTTTATATTTATACTACTATTTTGACATACTTTTAATGCCTATTAGTAATAACTATATTACGAATTAAATATTGATATTCTCCTTTTTAGTTTTAATTTTAATTTCCTCCACTATAAACAAACATTTATAATATCATAGGACTAACTAATATTACTGCACAAATCCTTTCCCATTATCAATATGCAGCACTTCACGAGGATCAGTAATATCATAATCATGTCTTAATTGATTAATATACACTTGCAATTCAAGTATAGTATCATCAAAACCATACTTATTAAATAACTGATTACATATTTCTTGCAAACTTTCCACATATCCTTTTCTATCAAAAAGCTCTTCAATATCCTGTATTATTTCATCATCATAATTAAAATCATTATGTGTTTCTTTAATATTTTCAAGTATCTCCTTTAAATTCATTATTAATCACCACTTTTAACTATATGTAAGAATACAAATACTTTTCTGACTAATACCTTTCATATAACTAAGCATTGTATTATAACTTCTTGTTTCAATATATCCACAGTAAGCAGGACTGCTGCACTTACTACCAAGACTATTTAATACAAGTATGTTCCTATTATTAGTATCTATTTGTTTTATTGTTTCATAATGTCCGTACCGATTTCTATATAATACATGAATTATAACATCAGTATCTTGTCTGCTAATAAGTTCACCCAATCTTTTAAATCTTTCATCTGTATTACTACCAAGATCAGTGAAATTTTTCCAAGTAACACTTATTTTCTTACCAGTAATTTTTGCTACTTTTGCAACAGCTGTTTCAATACCATTATGACTTGTTCCACTTGTAGTTGTTCCAGCATATCCTGCAAGAGTACCTTCACTAAAATTATCAATATCCTGTTTACTATTACATTGTCTTATACTATGAACTCCACAATAATATCCGGTACATTGTCCTAATTTGTTGCACCCTTTACTAGTCCAATGAGGACTGCTATAATATACACCGTTTTTACTATAACTTTTTGAACTGCTAGGTTGAACAGAAGTTGTTAATGATTTGATCTTTTTACAGGTTACTGGTCCAACAATTCCATCTACTTTTAAGTTATATTTTTTTTGAAATTGTTTTACTGCTGCATCTGTTACTGTTCCAAAACTTGAATCTATTTTTGCAGTATAAAATCCAAGTTCTTTTAATGCTACTTGTAATTCATTTACATTTGTTCCGTTGCTTCCTTTTTTTAAATTGATATTTGTACAATCCATTATTTTTCCCACCAGGTCTTAAATTCTTCTAATTCTTTTAATACTTCACTATAATTTCCTTTATAAGTTATTGCTCTATCATCAATATATGCAATTGCTTTTGGTTTCATATCTGTAACATGAATTACATATTTATCTAATCCATATTTTTTTAACCATTTTTTGACATTTTCGGTATCCCTTACAGTAAATATTATTACAGAATATTCTTTATTTAATTCTTCAAGAAAATATTTTACTCCACTTTGTGGAACAGATAAATCATTTTCACCGTTCCATCCTTTGTATTTGTTTATTACTCCATCAAAATCAACTGCAACTGTTAATTTTCCTTTTTGTTGTTTTAACTTTATTTGATTTTCAATATCTTCTTTTTTCGATAATAATTTATAATAATCATTAAATTGTTTTTCTGTAATTATTTCATTTTGTTTAATATTAACCAAACAGTTTATAATATATTCATAATCTTCTTCCAATTCTTTAAGAGATTTATACAAAAAAAACACCTCCTATCACGGCCTTCTTAAATTTTCATTTTGTTTTGCAGTATCTGGTCTAGTCCAAGCACCACCCATACTTGAAAAGAAATTATTCAAACTATTCTTTTCAGCATCTGTAATGCTCCAATTAAGTGAAGCTTTTACATGAGCACCATAAGCTCCACTATGATAAGATGTGCTTGTTGCACCATTCCAACCAGTGCTTAATCCCCAGTTCCCACTATTGCTTCCATGTATTCCTGAACTACCATAAGCACTGTTTGAAACAAGAATACGAGTTCCAGCATCATTAACATCACACATAGTAAAATAATGATTATCACTGTGCCAGATAAAAGGTTTCCCAGATTGTAACCAAGTAATCGCAGTAGACCTGGAAGCACTTGTTGTTTCGCCCATCATATTATATTTCTTAAACATGCTAACAATAGTAGCTGGACCAACATATCTTCCAAATTCAGTAGAAAATCGCCATTCACTGTAATAGTTGTGCATTATCTGAGTGCAAACACTTGCACTAGTATCTCCACATGAATCTCTCCAATTCTGATGATCTGAGACAAAATGATACAAACAAGTAGCACCTTTCCAAGCTCTCCACCCGGACTGGTTCTTTTTATCTATAACATAAGTTGTATCAATATAAGTTTTATGTTCATCAAAATCAATTTTAATATTATCAGGCCATGGACAACCGTTATGACCCACCATATAATAGTAAACACTTTCTTCTACTGCATTCCATACTGTTCTTTCTACTACATTCCATTTGTTGTTTGTTTCACATTCAAAAGCAATATAACGAGGTGTTTTATAATTATTCAGTTGCATCATCTTACTATCTCTTTCAAACACTTTACGATATTGAGCTTCTGTTAAAGTGTATGTTCCACCAGTTACAAGGGCAAACTTCTTACCATTATGTTCCATAGCAGCAACATTAGGAACTCCATTTATTGTTGGGATTTGTTTATTAAATGGACTTCCTTCTATTGTTGCTGGTGTGGGTGTAACTGATGGAGTATTTGTTGGAGTATTGTCTAATGGAATTTCTGTAACAACTTCAACTTCTTTTTCTTGTAGTACATTTTCCATATAAATTGTCTTTGTTTCCGTTGTTTTAACTTTATTATTTTCATATGTTTCTGTTGTAATAACTCTTTTCAAATGATTAGTATCTGGTTTTTTACCTGTTTCATCTGTAATAACACTTCCATCACTATATTTAGTTATTATGACTGTTCTAATCAGTTGTTCGTTAAAAATATTGCTTTTATTACTAAAATTTTGTATGGTTACTGTTCTTGTTGAACTGTTATGTGTTTTATCTCCACCATATTTCATAGTTACTTTATATTCACCACGATAAGGAAGATTATGTAACAGGTTAAAAGCACCGTTTTTATCTGTTTTTAATTTATAAATTTGTTCATAAAAAGGTGTAGTATATTCTTTTGTTGTGATCTTTTGTGTGATTGTTTTAGTTCCAGATACATCTGTATTAATTGTTTCAGTATCTGTATTAATTGTTTCTGTTTCAGTAGTATCACTACTTGTTTCAGTTGTACCATTTCCAAACAAACTAAGAATAGCAGCACCTATCTTTTCACCAGTATAATCAGCATTCTCCGGATTATTATGCTGATTACTACTTTGATTCACAACATAAATCTTATTATCCCTGCAATAATCAATCGGTTTATATCCCTCTGTTTTAGGCCATCTTCCACCATCTGGAACATCATTTCGTGGATTTCTTGTTTTAATCCTATTATAACAAGTTCCGGTACTTCTAGTAAAATCACAAGCATCATAAAAGAAAGCAAGTATTGCATCATTACCTCTTTCACGAACATTTCTACCAGTATTATCATTTCCACCTTTATCAGCACTATTTAGATTATTACAACTTTCCGGCAGATATTTACTCCATAAACCTAATTCTAATATATTTGTAGGGTCTACACCGTTTGCAATATTTATAATAATTGCATTTGTAAGACCAGCTTTATAGATTGCACTTATATTTCCGTACAGTTCGTTTGGACCAATCTCTTTTCTTTTGATGTTTGTTACTCCACCATTTCTGAGAGTTGTAACAATAGTATTAAGTATTTGAGTATTCCTACTATTTGTATAATCCATTGCAATATAAACTGGTCTACTTTTATCTAATTTATCCGGATATGCCATATTACATCGCCTCCAGTTCTGCTTTTGTGTAATAACTGATTACAAGCATATTTCCTTTATCTCCATCATCAAGCAAATCATTTATACTACTGTTCCAGGATACCATGTTACTAATACTTGTATTTTTGAAAGGAATATAATTACTTGCTTCACTTCTTTTTGTATTATACCTGTTTGTAAGGTTATTTCCACTAGCACTTATGTTCATATAATCCACATTACTTCCATTTTTATTATATAACATTACAGGATAATATTCATCTTTTACTACTGCATTAGTATTAAGTTCTGTGCTGTATCCGTATGTTAATATTACAGTTGTCATAAAACTATCATGATAAGCCGTTTTTTTCAAGTATTTGTTAATATTTGCACTAGTTAATGGAACAACAAAATAATTCAGATAAGGTACATTATTTGTTTTTCCAGCTTTATCAACTAACAACTTACCTATTTTTTCAAATCCCATATAACTGGATTCAAAATTAAAACTAAGATAATTGCAACAAATACCAAGATAAAATAATAATGTACTGCAAATATAATTAAATCGTAACTCACGATTATTTGGATTACATGGAGTGAACCAATCATAATCCCCTATAACATCAACAAGAGTATTAAAATGATTATAATATTTCATACTATTACTTTTTGGACTTGCTTCAATAACAAGTTCATCATCATTTTCTATTTCATTATTTTGATAATAGAAAGCACCAGCTAACAACAAAGCACGAAGCCACCACATACTAATATTTTCAAGTGTACTATTTGAAGCAGTTACAATATTATTACTACTGCTCATAATATCAATATTAATATTATTTTCAGAAATCATATGCAACATATCTTTTATAGTAGTATTTACAATACTTAAATGGAATTTATAAGTATTTAACTCTGGACTAAAACTTGGAGTAATAATATAATTTCCAGTTACTTCTTCAACTGGTGCTATATTCCTTTCAGTATTAGAAATTATACTCATATGTTTAAGATTATTTTCAGGATAATACCATACTCCATCACGATACATAGCATTAATTGCATTTAAAACAGTATTCCAACTGATCCAACTATTTTTTCCACATTCAAACTGTGTTCCTTTGAGATAAGCAGGATTAAATACTGGTATATTTGTATCCATAACAGCAACATACAAATTATGAGTATTTGATACCCAGTACCACTCATAAATAATAACACTATGATTTTCCGGTTCAAGTCCATGATACAAATTATTATAATATTCTTCACCTAACTTACTAGCATCAAGATCAATACTTGCAATATGACCAGGATTAACATACTTTATAATATTTTCTGCTGTTGCTTCAACTATTTCAACATTAAATCCTAATTCAGTCATTACTTTATTTGCATTGTTTCTACTTGTTCCACTTTCTTGCATAGTACCCATTAAATTAGCTAATTCATATTCACTATGATAATTTCTTAAAATACTTGTAACATTAGAAAGACTTGCTGGTGTACAAGTTGGACCATTTTGTCTTTCACTACTTGTAAGTGGAGGAAGAAATTCACCTGTAAGACCTGTTCTATCTTTTACATCTGCTATAATTGAATCCCACCACAAGTAATAGATACTAGGATAATACAATTTTGAAACATTATAATAAGTAGTATTTTTTAACAAATTAACAGCATCCGGATAATAATGAACACTAATAGTATCATCAAAAAAACCGTTTCCAAGTGCATCATTAGGATTTTCAGAATAAAAATCTTCATTATTACAATAGAACTGATTTCTTGTACAATAAATACTTATACACCACCTGTAAGGCACACTATAAACATTTCCATCCACATCACGAAGTCTATAATAATCTTTAACTCCATCCCACCCATTTTTTATGATATCATTTCTAATAGCTTTTTCAAGATTTGCTATTTGTTGTTCAGAAAATACATAATACTCATTTACAGGGTCAAATGTTTTAATCTGTTGTTGAATATTACTGCTTTTTTCTATTTCTGTTGCTGTGTACCCTTTAACAAGTTTAATATTCATTGTAACATATTGATCTGGTAATCCTATATTATCACAAAGTAATAAACCACCTATTATATCATTTGTATCATTAGCACTTATTATCCTATTTTCACTTTTAATTAATGTTTCTTCAAGATTATATACTGTGGTTACTTCTGTTTCAATTTTAATCTTGTTTTCACCAGAATGATGCAAGTTCTTAGTAGTTTCAGTAATCCTACAAGGAACATAATAATTGAAATTCGGAACTCTTACATGAAGACTTTCATGCAACTGATAACCAAGATCATTAAGTCCTAATAACTGTTGTATATCTTTTACACTAACTTCAAGTTCATACTCTGGATTAATTTTATTTAGTAATGATAATGCAAGTTCATTATATATAGCTTCAACAAGTGTTTCATTAGTATTTTCAACACCACACTTATATTTCACAGGAGCTTTACTTTCATTATAAGGTTGTATATAAGAATAAGTTGTTTGATTACTCCCATTATACTTAATATATAATTCTCCTTTACTCTTTTCAAAAGGTGCATACCAATTTGACTCACTTATAACATTTCCATCTTCATCTGTTTTTATAATCATTGGTATTTCTTGACCTTCCATTACTTCATAATCCAACCATTCTTGGATTAAATTACTATTATCTGTACTTGGAAGAGTAATACCACCACTTACAATTGATTGATCCGAAAGTGCATTATACATAGTATTTAACATTTGAATATAATGTCTGTCATTTAAATTTTCAGTTGAAAGTTCTGCTTTTGCTATTATATGTGCAGATATTTTATTTTGTAATGATTGAACCTCTTCTGCACTTACAACATTAGTATTAGAAAAAATAGGTGCTAATGCTGTATAAGTATCTTCTTCACTTTTTGTAAATTCTAAACTTTCAAGGTTATAATTCAAATCTAATGTTTCAGTTCTTGCAGTAAATCGTATATCATCTGGATTTGCTAAATAAAGTGAACGAAGGATTTTATTTCCTTCGTTTGTATAAGTTGAAATAAATATTCGGTCTGTTTGTTCTTCTATCATACGAAACAAGCTCATTCTAGTCATTATCCCACTAGGTGTAACTTGTTTACGATTAGATGCAAGAGTATCAATTCCTTCAATATCAAAATAACTTCCAAACCATTCATCTAACTTTTCTAAGGTTATATTTATAATACTATCTTCTTCAAAATATAATACATCATTATTTAATTCAACAATAACTTCTTCTGCCTCTAATTTAATAGTGTTTTCTTTCCAGAAATCAATATCATAATCTGTATTAATAACATACAAACAACTTTTAATCCCATTCATACTAGGTACAAATATTTTATTTCCTTGTTGATACCATAAAGTATCATCTTCAAGAATTACTTCATTTTCATAGGGATAAGTTAATTCAATTTTTCTACAAGCATTTTTTTTACTTGTTTCTACTATATCACACAGCTCAGGGTCTAACCATCTTATGACTTGTTCATTAGGATCAAGAACTATAATATTTAAACTATTAGGCATCTTTTATCCCCTCCGTATTTTATATGCAACTTCAAGTATTTTTCCAGTTGTAGTATTGAAATTATAATCCCCTCTAAGTTTGAACCAAGTGCTGTTAAAATCAACATAATTAGTAATATCAATTGTATCTTCTAAGAAAACTTTCCTATTACTGTTATCAATAGTGATTTTGCTATTGTTTTTAATTAAAGGTGTATTAATCATTAACATTTGATTCATACTTCTTTCATTAATAACCATATTTCCAGCAGTCTTTGAAAGATAAGAAATAGTTGGAGTTACTGCTATACTACTAGGACTATAACCATTAGGACCACTTACAGTATCACTAATATCAAAAGTAGTACCGTCTGGGATAAGTAATTCAATTGTTGCATAATAACTTCCACCCAAATATTTATCATCAAATTCTTTTACTCTAACAAAATGATATTCCCTGTCATCAAGATGGTCAAAAACAAGTGTTTTCAATATAGGTTTATTACTATGAATATATCTATCATTTGTAAATAATTCAACAACTTTATCCACTTGATACCTACTATTTTTTATATTACAGTTCTGTATTTCAATATCAAGTTCAATTACTTTTGTATCTATATTTATACGATTTACAACAGTAGTATCAGTTCCTTCTATATGGTACAAACTATCTTCATTATTAGTTCCTCTTTTATGCTTTACATTTTTTAAGAGTATACCATAATCCTCACCTCTTTCACCATCAATTGTAAATCCATATCCACATTTTGTTCGTGTTACATATTCTATCCCAAGAATTACATTATTAATTTGTATCTTTGCTTTATTATTATAGACATTATAAACTTTTAACCTTATGTCAAACGGTTTAATCTGTTTTTTAGTCCTGTCTATTAAATCTCCAACATGTAATCCAAACAAATCATAAACACTACCAATAACAGCAGTTCCTTCACCACTTTCAACTATTATTTCTCTTTTTCCGTTAATCTGAGAATTAACATATATTTCTGCTTCAACCATAACAGTATCATTAGAAATATAATCAAACATTATTTCTAATCCAAGAATACT
>Ga0326513_10003797_pt1 | contig 10892 bp, 6 predicted proteins | sample 2_2465_0518_D_FD_203654 | JGI IMG/M metagenome (GOLD analysis project Ga0326513, IMG submission 203654) | Bovine rumen microbial communities from UC Davis, California, United States - 2_2465_0518 | ecosystem: Host-associated > Mammals > Digestive system > Stomach > Rumen | place: USA: California... | reverse complement strand
GAGGCGAGGAACGAGACTCTAAGACATTAAGGGGTTTTTATTGTTTTTGTATTATTCATAGGCTTACCAAGATTCAATTTCTTGATGGAAGGTAAGTTACAGAGGTTTATCGGACAGTAATAATTTTGAAATTGACGGATTGGCAATAAATATTGATATCCATAAAATATAAGGCAGTCAAGCGTAATGCTTGGCTGCCTTTCTTGCCGTAATTAGTGTAGGATTAGTGTAGGCAAGGCATACAACTGCTGCTGCAATTCGATATAGTGCTCACGCATTTGGGTGGGAGTCCAGCCAAGCGAAACCTTTGCATCCTTCGTTGACTTGTATTTGATTGACACAAACTGCGATAGCTTGTCAGCACCAAGTTCCTTGAAGCCGTTGTTTACGTAATACTGGAGAATGAGGTTGTCAAACTCCTGCTGTGATACGGTGAACTGCTTCAACCATTGCTTCTGCACTATCCTTACGCGCTCTGCACGCTCAATAGGAGTACTCTCGTAGGCGATATACTCAAGCACGTCGAGCAAGTCGCATTTCTCCAGTTTCAGCATCTTCTTTATCATTTCTAACTTTGCCTCGCCAAATCCCGATTGGTCAAGCACGCCAAGAAGCTGTTCCCTTGTCTCTGGATGCTCCCATTGCCTGCGCAAGTCCTCTGCGCTGCTGAAGAAGTTAGGTATCTTACCAAAGAGAATCTGCACAAACTCCCTCAGGGTAACGAACTTACCGTCATACGATACCGTCTCTGTCCAGTCGGTATGCAGCTCGATATTTCTGTGTTCAGACAGTCTTACAACTATCTTCTTGCTGTTACCTCCATCACAGGTGCAAGGCAGATGTCCGCATTTTGGACAAGGTTTTGCTATTGACTCCTGCACCATAGCTGGATTATCTGGATTATCCGGCACGCGCTGATATTTATTACAAGTGCAAGGATAGTTGCCGCACTTAGGGCAGAACGGATCACCATCCCAGTCCTCATCCTTGAATCGCTCGTTAGCACCCACGAAGTCGTATATCGTGAAATAATACTTCTCGTCAAACAGGCGAGTGCCGCGCCCTATGATCTGCTTAAACTCCACCATATTGTTTATAGGGCGCATCAGCACTATGTTCCTCACGTTGCGTGCATCCACACCCGTACTCAGCTTCTGCGATGTAGTCAATATCGTTGGGCGTAGCTTCTCATTGTCCTGAAAAGTCCTCAGAATCTTCTCGCCCTCCTCGCCGTCGTCAGCGGTCACACGCTGGCAATAGTTGCTGTCAGGGCATTTCTTGTGCTTGTTTATCATGTCACGCACAATCATGGCATGTTCCTGAGTGGCACAGAACACAATGGTCTTCTCGTCAGGATTTATCTTTGCCAGAAACTCCTTAACCCTGTGCTCGTCCCTCTCCTTTATCTTGATGTAGCCATTGGCAAAATCCTTCTCGGTATATACCTTCTCCTTGTCAATCTCACCGCTCTTCACCACATCGCCCACGGCATATTTATAGTCGTCGATGTTGCTCGTGGCTATATCCACGCGGAAAGGCACGAGAAAGCCGTCCTCTATGCCTTGCTTTAGCGAATAGCTATACACAGGCTCGCCAAAATAGTTGTATGTGTTCGCGTTCTCCTTACGGCGAGGCGTTGCCGTCATGCCAAGCTGACAGGCATAGTCGAAATACTCCATCAGCTTTCGCCATTCGCTCTCGTCGTTAGCACCTCCACGATGGCACTCGTCAATGATGATGAAGTCGAAGAAATCCTTCGGGTACTGCGTATAGTAAGGCATATTGCCCTCTGCCGATTTCCTTCCTCCCTTTTCCTTCTCCTCTGCCTTCTGTTCGTTGGGCGAGGTCATCATTGTCTGGAAGATGGTGAAATACAGATTCCTTGCCGTAGGCACTTTGTAGCCGTTCTTTTTCAGTTCCTTCGGGGTAATGCGGCACATGGCATCCTCGTCAAACTGGTCAAAGTCGTTAACAGCCTGATTGGCAAGGATATTCCTGTCGGCTATGAACAGTATTCTCGGCTCTTTGTCCGTGCCTTTTATGTTCCATTTCGTCTTTGTCAGCTTCCAGCAAATCTGAAACGCCGTGTATGTCTTTCCCGTGCCGGTCGCCATTGTCAGCAGTATGCGGTTCTGCCCGTCAGCCACGGCATTAAGCACGTTGTTTATGGCTATCTCCTGATAGTATCTCGGCATTCTGCCAGCCCCACGGTTCAGAGGCTCAAGGTTGAACTTGTCGCGCCATGAGTTCTCCTCGGGGTATGTCATCTGCCATAGCTCCTGAGGGGTAGGGAACTTGTTAACCTCATGCTCTGTGCTCGGGATTATGTAGTTGCCCTGCCTGTCCTTTACGCCCATGTCGATAAACCAGATGTCATCGCCGTTGGTGCTGTATGTGAAGCGAATCTGAAGCATACGGGCATATTCCTTTGCCTGAGCCACACCTTCCGATACATCTTTCTCGTCACTCTTTGCCTCAATCACAGCCAGTTTCTTGCCGTGATATTCCAGAATATAGTCGGCTTTCTTCGGATGCTTCGTAGCTCCTTTCTGTATTCTGCCCGGCGCAATCTCGTATGCACGCTGTTCGTAGAGTATCTGCGAGCCGGGCACGCTGTCCCAACCCTCATTCAGCAAACGAGGGTTTATCTTCTTTATTCTGGTTGTGGTTTCATCCATAGTCGTATTATTTTTATTAGTGGTTATTGCCAGTCCCTCCGGTCATTCCGGTCTCTCCAGTCTATCCGGTTAATCCGGAAAATCCGGCCTCCTGCCAATCCGGTCTATCCGCCTCCGTTCCTTCCTGCCTTTACCGCCTCCAGCTCCCTCTGCAAACTGGCTACCTGTACCCTTAGTCGGGCGTTCTCTGCCTCAAGCTGGGCTATTCTCTGCTTCTGCGTGCCTCTCATATCAAGGCGTGCGGCCGTCATGCGCTCGCGGATGCCACCCTCCTCAACAAACTCATGGTCTCGCTTCTCTATGAAGGTTGTCATCATCCTGTCCACCATGTGGCACAGGCAGATTGCCGTATTGGCCATTTCCTCGTCCGTCCAACGGTAATAGTAGTCGCGATAGTCCTTGTCGTCGCTATGCTCCTTGCAGAAAGCGTGCAGCTTGTTGAAGCGAATAAGATTGCCTGGGTTTTCTTTTGTCTTTCTCGCTTCTGCCCATTCGCTCAGTCCGTGGTGCTTCAGATAGTCCTGATAGTCTTCAAGCAACTCCTGATTGCTTCCTTTTGCTATGCCAAGAAGTTTTATCTCCACCTCAAACGATGTCTGACCGTCGGTAAGTCCCTCTGCTATGTTCTGTTTTATTGAGCGGGCTGCCTGCACCATCTGATCCACCGTCCTGTCGCCATATTTAGGAAGAAAGCGTTCACAGAACACTTTCGTCAACTGTACCAGTACATCGCTCTTACGATAAAAGAACAGTTCCGTATATACTGTTTTCTTTCGTAGTATGCTTGGTGTGCCATCATTATAGCGTTCAAGCTGTATGTTTCGTGGATCTGGCATAATTATTGGTTTTAGTATTGCTGTTGTTGGTTACTCACTCAAACACTTGCCTTAGTATAGCTTGTTTCAAAGCGTCACACTCATTGCAGATGCGTGAGCAGTTCTGCTGAAGAGTATTCACCTTCTCGCTGAGAGAATCGAGGAAAGACACGATGGATTGCTGCTCTTGCAAGGATGGAACTTGAACTGTTAGTTTCTCCCATTTTCCTTTATTTATTATTGGCAATGTAGCTTGGGAACTTGTCCCTTCCTTGATTACCATCTTCTGAAATCTTGGCGATTTCATCGAATAATATACAAATTTATAATCGTATTCGCTTGATGGTGTTAATACGTTGATTTGTTGATTACAGGATATTTTTTTATTAGAAAAACCAACTTTGCCAATAGTTGCTCCTATACATACCATTAGTATTGATTTTTCCTCAAAGACTCTGCCATTTGATGCCCCTTGCTCGCTTAACTTCAACTCACAATTATAGTTTATACCTCCCATTCCATTGAAGTCAATTTCTGAAGGACGAATAAATTCCATGTAATTTCCGTAGTTAGCGGAATCACTCTTGGAAGGGGTTGTGCCTGTTTGAGTAATGCCTATTTCTTTCAGCGTTTTCATTTCCCATCCTTCTTTTGGCTCAAGAGCGTCTTTTAAGGCTGATTGGAAAAGGGCTTTTGCTTCTTCAAGATTCTTGGCAGCATTTTCCTTTAGCTTGTCAATCTTAGCAAATGAAGAATCAAGATATTCTACGATTTCCTTTTGCTCAGAGAGGGGAGGGATAGGGATTATGATTTTGTTCAATTCCTTCATTGGAATACTACGAATTGTAGCACCACTCGCTTTTGAATATATGCTTTTCAAGATATTGTTAGATTTGAAAAGATATATTAAATATTTTGAGTTGAGTTTGTCTTTTCGCGGAGTAATAGCATAAACACCCTCCTTAATATTCCACCATGTTGGTTCTTCCTCAACAATAGCAGTTCTTCCTATTGTTCCTGTTCCTGAGAATAGAACATCACCAATCTTTAGATTAGATCGTTCGTTAATTCTTTTAATTGCAGTTTCATTGATTCTGTCGGTTTTGGAATCAACTTCAAAAGTGAATCCTTTTAATTCTCTAACTGTTATATAATATCCTTGTGCATCTTCTGTATTTAACTTGAAATGCACACGTGGATTTAATCCTGTTCTTAGACATTCAATAACGTCAGAGAAAGGTTTATACTCCCAATCCTTCTTCATCCTTCTTCCTCCTCTTCATTTATGTCTTTATATTCTGAAATCCATTCACGGACTTTTGTCTGTAGAAGACTTTTGTCAGGAAGGCATAGAGCATATTGTTGGGCGTAAATATTTGCATCTTTTGGTAATGTAAGTTCTACAATAGCATCGCTCTTGGTCTTGCAGAGTAATATTCCGATAGTAGGTTTCTCAAATTCTTGTTTTACGTAGCGGTCAAAATAATTGACATACATTTGCATCTGCCCAAGATCCTGATGAGTAAGTTTGTCAACCTTCAGATCTATAAGCACATAGCATTGCAACAGACGGTTATAAAGCACAAGATCTACATAGAAATTATCCTCGTCAAACGTAAATCGCTTCTGACGAGCTTCAAACAGGAATCCCTTGCCACATTCAAGAAGGAAATCTTGAAGCTTACTAAGAATGGCAGATTCAAGTTTTGACTCGCTATAAGCATAATCGGGCTTAAGACCAATGAATTCAAGTACGAGTGGATTTTTTATTATATCCGTAGGTTTCTCTATTGTCTGTCCTTCATTGGCAAGGCGCATGACCTCTTCTTTGTCTCGGCTTAATGCTAGACGTTCGTAGAGACTGCTTGCCACCTGACGCTGGAGCTGTCGTACACTCCATTGTTGGTTATATGCCTCTTTCTCATAGAAACTTCGTGCTTGAGGATTTTCTTCGCGCATCAAGACTTGATAGTGAGACCATGGCAGTATGAAGTTATGAATTTCGTCTACACTGTGGACGAAATTCATTTCGGGAATTATATTTTTGGGATTCAGATTGTTAGCACGAAGTGCGCTTTTCTCTGATTTCGTAAACGCAGTTTGAGAAATTGAATATACGTTGTAGAACCTACGACATTTGGTAAGCGTTTCAACAGACCACCCCGCACCAAATTTTTCAGTAAGATTTGCTGACAGTTCTTTGAGTACAGCCTTGCCATAATTTGCATGCGTTTGCCCATTCTGCTCATACTCTACAATATAACGCCCTACCTCATAGTAGGTATATACCATAGTTGTATTGACGGCGGTTCTGACCTGTTTGCGAGCATTCTCAATCAATGAGGAAATGCACTCTGCCAATTCTTGAATATGCGTTTTTTCTATCTCTTTCATAGCAATGCCAAGATTTCATTCAACAAGTTTTGGTTCATCTCGTTGAGTTCTACAATACTGTTTGCTATCTCCTGTGGGGTGCGCTCGTCAACCTCCTCAACCTTGTTTGGATTCTTAACTGACAGGTCGTAGTCATCGCCAAGCGTACTGACATCCAGCAGCCATGAATGTTCAGACTCAGCCTTTGTCTTCTGCAAGGCAAGGAACTCCTCCAAGTCCTTCTCCGTCATAGGGTTGGTCTTGGTGAAGTGCTTGTCTATCTGATAATACCACACTTTCTCGGTAGGCATTCCCTTAGTGAAGAACAGTACCACGGTCTTTACTCCTGCTCCTGTGAATACGCCTGATGGCAAATCGAGTACGGTGTGCAGATTACAGGTCTCCAACAGCATCTTCCTTATTGCAGCCGCATCGCCGTTGCTAAGGAAGGTGTTCTTTATCACAATACCAGCCCTGCCGTTAGCCTTCAGCATCTTTACGAAATGCTGCATGAACATATAGGCGGTTTCGGAACTCCTTATCTCGAAGTTCTGCAATACCTCGCCACGCTCGTTGCCACCAAACGGCGGATTGGCAAGGATTACGTTCTTGCGGTCTTTCTCCTGTATCTGCGTGAGGTTGATAGCCAGAGTGTTAGCCTTGATGATGTTAGGGGCAGACACACCGTGGAATATCATGTTCATAGTGGCTATGATATAAGGCAGAGGTTTCTTCTCTATGCCGTAGAATGTGCTGTGCTGGAGAATGTCGTTATCGGTTGTTGAGCCAATCTTTTCCTCCATGTAGTTGAATGCCTCGCAGAGGAAGCCGGCACTACCACAGGCAGGGTCATAGACGGTTTCCCCAATCTTAGGATCTACCACCTTCACTATGCTGCGGATCAAAGGGCGTGGGGTGTAGTATTCACCGCCGTTGCGCCCGGCATTGCCCATTCGCTGGATGTTATTCTCGTAGAGCACGGTCATTTCGTGCTTGTCGTCAGCCGACTCAAAATGCAGCTCGTCAATCATATTGATGACCTCTCGCAGATTGAAGCCCGACTTTATCTTGTTGTGCAACTCGTCGAAAATCTCGCCAATCTTGAATTCAAGAGAATTGGTGCTTGCAGCCGTTGCCTTCAGACTTTTGAGGAACGGGAACAGTTTGTTGTCAACAAACTCCACGAGGTCGTTGCCCGTCATGGCGTTGATAACGTCTATCTTGCCGTCGGCAGTCTTAGGGGCAGCCCATTGTGACCAGCGGTAGAAGCCTGTGATGATGCGCTTGTACTGCTTGCCTTCAAGCTCAGCCTCGTCCTCGCGCTCGCTCTCAAGGTCGTCAAGATACTTGAGGAACAAGAGCCACGACTTCTGTTCAAGGTAGTCAAGTTCGCTGCTACAGCCAGACTCCTTCCACAGAATCTGGTCAATAGCCTTGAATGTGTTCTCGTATTGCATGCTTTATTATTTGGGATTATCGAAATGTTCTAAATGCAAAAATATAAAAAAATACGAGATTAAACAAGAAATACGTGTGTTTATTTTGAATTTTCCTTGTAATAGGTTACAAATACAGAAAATGCCGCTCAAAGGGATGTTCCTTTAAGCGGCAGATTATGTGATTAATATCTTAACGTGAGTTCGATGAATTTATTCAGTTGTATATTGTTGACTATCATGTGGTTGAAAGAGCTCTGAAGGAGCGATACCTAATAGGGCAGTCCGTTAGGGCTGTTATATTTGTCGATATAGGGGGAATGAGGTCTGAAGGACCGACACCTAAAGTCTTCAGGTGTCGCACTTACAGCGCTCCTTTAATCACGCATCTATAGAATAACAGCCCTTACGGACTGCCCTATTAGGTGTCGGGCTTTCAGCCCTCGCAGTCTTGAATTATTCGCTGAAGCTCACCAAGCTAAAGCAAGTCGTCGAACTCACGTTATCTTAGACTTTTATCTTCTTCCGAACAGGTCCTTGAGTCCATCCATGTCGAATGTGAGGGAGAAGCGGAGAGTCTGGTCAAGAGGGTTACTCTTTGCTGTGGCAATTACATAACCGGCATCGAGCGAGAAGACGTTCATCTTGAAGCCTGCACCTACTGTGAAGTATTTACGGTTACCCTTATTCTCAGCCTCGTGGTGATAACCCGCACGAATAGAGAACTGGTCGTTATATACATATTCAGCACCGAGACTCCAGCGAACCTCTTCTAATTCTTCCTTGAAACCGTTTGGAGCATCGCCTAAACTCTTGAAGATACCTGAGATACTTGATATATTATAATATTCAGTCTCCAATCTGTCATTGTATGTGCCACCATCCTCATCTTCTCCTTGCACAGGATAAGTTGGAATAAGAGGCTTGTTGGCATCAAGGGCGATTGTGAAACGGTTGTACTCGTTTACAGGAACCATCAATGATGTTCCTAAACGGAGGTTGGTTGGTAGGAAGTCACTATATTCAGAACCGCCGAAGTTTATCTTAGAACCGATATTGGAGATATTAAGACCGAGACCAATCTGACATTCGCGCTGTCCGAGATTGATATAGTCCTGATAATAGCAGGAGAGGTCGGCAGCAAAGGCGCTTCCCGGTGATGTGTCCTCATTGTAGTCGTATGTGAGGTCAGAATATATCCAACGTACACCTGCTGCTATTGAGAATTTCTCAGAGAGCATCATTGAGTAAGCCACGTCCAATGACATCTCGTATGGGTTGATAGTCATTGCATTAGCATCCATCGATAAAAAGACCTCACCAAGAGAAAAATATCTCAATGAGCCGCTTATTGCAGAATAGTCGCCAATGCGATAGTAGCCTGCGAGATAGGCAAGATCCATATCGCTAACCAACTGACGGAGCCAAGGGGTATAGTTGAGAGCCACACCTGCTCGGGAGATACAGAATGGGTATTTAGCAGGATTCCAGTATTGGGAAACAGCATCAGGATCGGTAGCTGCACCAACATCACCCATACCAGCCGAGCGGGCGTCTGGTGCAATGGTCTGTGATGTAACAGAGAAATTCTCAGGGTTGAAAAAGTCCCTTTTGTCCTGTGCCATTGTGGTAAGGCTAAAAAAGAGGAGGAAGAAAAACAAGCGGCCTCTCCCCCCGCCCTCTCCCATAGAGAGGGAGCCGGAGAACCTAACCAGAACTTCTTCAAAAGAATTAATCTTTTCTGATAGTATTTTCAACAAATTATTCATTATCAATTATTAATTATTAATTATTAATTACCAGAATTTTCTGGGTCTTGCTTGCGTATGAACTGCCATTGCTGCTGAGCTTTATGCGATAGAGGTAGATGCCAGTATTAAGTTTGGCTCCGCTATCTGTAGTCAGATTCCATTTATAGGCTATGGTATTTGTTGTGGCGGTTCCTCTTTCGGAGGTGCTCCAGAGAAGTCTTCCCGATGCGTCCATTATATCAATTTCGAGATTCAGTTCTGCTCCGCAGAAGTTGTGTGCCACTACAAATGTTGTGCTTTCCCGTGCCGGGTTGTTGGTTGCATATACATCAACGATATTTGGTTGAATGTTCTTCTTTACCACGAAATCGAGAGTGGTTGTTGACGAGTTGTTGAGTATATCCCATGCACGGAACTTCAGCGTGTGCTTGCCTTCAGAGAGGGCGGGGAGGGCATAGTATGTCTGACCGGAGGTATATGACTCATAGTCGAATGTGAAGTTGTCGTTCAGATTGTATGATTTCTCCGAATCTCCGTCAATAATAAGCATCATATCATGCCCGATACCTGCACCGGAGGCGTTTATTCCGTCCTTGTCGCTTATCTGTGCCACGAAGAAAGGAGTGCTGTTCACCTCTCCGCCGAATGTGAAGTCCTCAGAGTTGAGATAGCAATAGATAGACGGACCTATAGAGTCGTTCTCAGCTATGTTAGAGCCGTTGACCGTGAACCTGTCGCATGCTCCGTGAGCAGAGGCTTTGAGAGTGGCATCGTAGGCATAGATGTTGATGAGACCTGTGCCGTCGGCATAGTTGATATCCTTTGGAACGGCAAACGTGAAGGTGAACTCGCCATTCTCAACCTTATTGGTTCCGTGATAGAGGGGGTTCTTTCTGTCGGTGAAGACAAAGGCGGTATCAGCACCTTCGCTTGTGGTGTTATTCAGTTTGCATCTGATAGTCTCCTTCGTGTCACGTACCATAGCGTCCAATGTGCCTGAGAAGTTCTCGGCTTTGCTACCTGCAAGTTCAATGTGTCCCTTGATGCTGACCTTGTCGCCTGCGCGAAGCTGTGGCAGATTGTCTCCTTCCACGGCAATGCCATTGATATTATCAATAACTGCGGTATATGTAGGGAGGGCAAGGCTTAGTGCCGGGTCGCCCAACAGAGAGTACTGGAGTTTGTTCTTTGTCGTTTCAATGCCGTTCTTTACAAGATAGTTCTTTGCCTGTCGCTGAGCCTCGCCTAATGTGATAGGCTTGCCGTTCTTGTCACAGGTCAGGACATATTCCATAAAGGCGGAGTTTATCTTCTTGTTCTGAGGGGCATAGACGGTACGTGTCGTTCCGTAGAAAGCAACAGCTCCGCCTTCTGGGTTCAGAAGTGCTTTCTCACCTATTGTTTCCTCGTTGCTGTCGAAAGGCATTATCTCACATGAGGCGGTAACCCATAGTGGGAGGTTAGTGCCTTTGAAACTTGCGAAATCCTTGATGCTGAGAACTATCTCGTGGGATATGCTTGTCGGGGAACCGTGGCCGGCATAGTCGATAATCAGGGCTCCGTTGTTCTGTTGCTGCTTGATTATGCTAGTTGCGTCGGGATAACGGTTGCCTGTTGATGAAGCCGTGCGCTTGAAGGCATCCCAGTAAACCTTGCGGACATAATATCCCGGGTGGTCGCTTATGGTCTGTTCTGCAACATCATTCACGTCATTCATGTGGATGTTGTCGTTGCCGTCATCGCCTAAGAACATAATGGTGTTCTGCCAAGGACCTGCATTAGCGTTGAGGGCGTAGTTGATTGTCTTGTCAACCAATACTGCTGCTTCTGTCTCTGTAA
>Ga0326513_10003795_pt1 | contig 10896 bp, 11 predicted proteins | sample 2_2465_0518_D_FD_203654 | JGI IMG/M metagenome (GOLD analysis project Ga0326513, IMG submission 203654) | Bovine rumen microbial communities from UC Davis, California, United States - 2_2465_0518 | ecosystem: Host-associated > Mammals > Digestive system > Stomach > Rumen | place: USA... | reverse complement strand
ACGCCCCTTTTTCTGGTGCGGGCAGAAAAGGATGCGCTTCGCTGCGCCCGGCGCTGATTGCCCGGCGCATACATAACAAAAACAGCGCCTTTTCCGGGCGCTGTTTTTGTTATCTGTGTGTTTTTTATCTCTTTCCGTGAACCTTCTGCTCGTGCTCCTTGACCGCCCGGTCGAGGGTATAAACGCCGTTGAGGCGGATGGTCTTGCCGCACTTTTCGCAGAAGAAGCTGCTGACGTACTTGGGCCGGATCGCGCCGCCCGCAACCTTGTCCAGCATATCGTCCGAGACGGCGGACGCTTTCCTGTTGTTCATCTCTGCCATAAAATTTCTCCTTCTTTCTCCGTTGTACTTGTCTGCACTATATCACAGGAAGGAGAAAATGGCAAGCCGCCCCGGGGCCTTGGAAAGCCTTAAATTTCCTAAAGAATTCCGGATCAGTCCACCTTCGGGAGTCCCGCGAAGCCGACGGCCAGATCCTCGTCGGTGGGGATGTAGTCGGTCATAACACCGTCGTTGTACTTCTCGTAAGCGACCATATCGAAGTAGCCCGTGCCGGTCAGGCCGAAGAGGATAGTCTTTTCCTCGCCTGTTTCCTTGCACTTGAGCGCCTCGTCGATAGCAACGCGGATAGCGTGGCTGCTTTCGGGAGCGGGCAGGATACCCTCAACGCGCGCGAACTTCTCGGCAGCCTCGAATACGGAGGTCTGCTCAACGGAGGTAGCCTCCATATAGCCGTCGTGATAGAGCTGCGAAAGGGTCGAGCTCATGCCGTGGTAGCGCAGACCGCCGGCGTGGTTAGCGGAGGGAATGAAGCCTGAGCCGAGGGTGTACATCTTTGCGAGCGGACAAACCATGCCAGTGTCGCAGAAGTCGTAGGCGAACTTGCCGCGTGTGAAGCTCGGGCAGGAAGCCGGCTCAACGGCGATAATGCGGTAATCAGCCTCGCCTCTGAGCTTCTCGCCCATGAACGGAGAGATAAGACCGCCGAGGTTGGAGCCGCCGCCTGCGCAGCCGATGATGATGTCGGGCTTTACGCCGTACTTGTCGAGAGCCGCCTTAGCCTCAAGACCGATAACGCTCTGGTGAAGGAGAACCTGGTTGAGCACGCTGCCGAGAACATAGCGGTAGCCCTCGGTGCTGACGGCAACCTCAACTGCCTCGGAGATAGCGCAGCCGAGAGAGCCTGTGGTGCCGGGGTGCTCGGCGAGGATCTTCTTGCCGATCTGGGTCGTCTCGGAGGGAGACGGAGTAACGCTTGCGCCGTAGGTGCGCATAACCTCGCGGCGGAAGGGCTTCTGCTCGTAGCTTACCTTAACCATGTATACCTTGCAGTCGAGGTCGAAGTATGAGCACGCCATTGAGAGCGCGGTACCCCACTGACCTGCGCCGGTCTCGGTGGTAACGCCCTTGAGACCCTGCTTCTTGGCGTAGTAAGCCTGCGCGATTGCGGAGTTGAGCTTGTGGCTGCCGCTGGTGTTGTTGCCCTCGAACTTGTAGTAGATTTTCGCGGGAGTGTCGAGAGCCTTCTCGAGGAAGTATGCGCGGATAAGCGGAGACGGACGGTACATCTTGTAGAAGTCCTGGATCTCTTCGGGAATGTCGATATAAGCGTCGGTGTCGTTAAGCTCCTGCGCGATAAGCTCGTCGCAGAATACGGGAGCGAGATCCTCAGCGGTCATGGGCTTGAGGGTTCCGGGATTGAGCAGCGGAGCCGGCTTGTTTTTCATATCGGCGCGCATGTTGTACCACTTTGTGGGAATCTCGTTTTCGTTCAGATAAATTTTATAAGGGATTTTTGTTTCAGGCATAGGAATTCTCCTTTCAAAAATTGAATTTAAAAATAAAAAACTGCCCCAGCATTTGCCGGGACAGGATCATATCCTGCGGTGCCACCCTGCTTGGCGCTTTCGCGCCCTCTTAACGCGTACTTTCATACGCTGACCTTTGGTTACGGAAAGTCCCGTTCCGTCTCACATACTATGCGCGCCGCTGTTTTTTCGGAAAAATATACCGCTGCCCGCGTTTCTGCTCGCCCTCGGAAGTCCATTCAGTCATACATTCTCTGCCGCGATTTCACCGTCCGCGGCTCTCTTTGAGAGAAGCGGTAAGACCTACTCACTCTTCCTCATCGGTTTGATTAACGTGTCATATTTTACACCGAAAATTTCGGTTTGTCAAGTGGTTTTCGGAAAAATTCACTAATACGCCGTCGAAATATGTGCCGACAAATGGATTTTGCCCAAAAAATTCTTCTCCGTTTGACCAAGAAATCATCAGTCAAACAGGCGCCGCACCCGGAAAAACGGCAAAAAAAGAGGGCAGGTCGTGCCTGCCCCGATTTTTGAGATTAAATTAGGAATTAGCCTCGATGTAAGAAACAAGAGCGCCGACGGTCTTGATGTTCTCGATTTCCTCGTCGGGAACCTCAACCTCGAACTCGTCCTCGATGGACATGAGAAGGTCTACAACGTCGAGTGAATCAGCGCCGAGATCCTCCTGAAGGTCGGTGTCAACGGTAATCTTATCCTCGTCAACGTCAAACTGCTCTGCAAGAATTGCTTTTACTTTTTCCAATACCATTATAAAATTCCTCCCTGAAAAGTAATTTCGTGCCTGTAGTAAATGAAAATCTGGACAAAGGCACAGGTTTTATGCTACAATGGTTGCAAGCAAAATTGATTTGCTACTTCAATATTATTGATAAAATCACTCTTTGTCAATATCTATTTCAAAATTTTTTTATTTTTTCTGAAATTTGCATAGAAAACCTTTGGAGAGTTGTTAGTTTATGGTTGTTAGTTGCGCTCTCCAATGAGAAACGGAGGACTATTTAATGTCAAAGCATTACGCCGTAATCGGCCATCCCATCGGTCACACCATGTCGCCCTTTATCCACAAGCGTCTTTTTGAGCTTGCAGGCGTCGACGCGGACTACACTCAGCTCGATATCCCGCCCGAAAGCTTAGAGAAAGAATTTCATCAGTCTCTCGCAAAGCTCGACGGCTACAACATAACTATTCCCCACAAGCAGAGCATTATTCCCTTCCTCGACGAGCTGGACGAAAAGGCGCAGATGTACGGCAGCGTGAACACCGTCCTCAACAGCGGCGGCAGGACGAAGGGCTTCACCACAGACCCCGACGGCTTCCTCAAGGCGATAGACGCGGCAGGCATAAAGCTCGACGGCAGGATCATGATCCTCGGCTGCGGCGGCGTTGCGCGCACCATGGCGTACGAAATCGCGCTTATGGGCAAGCCGTTTGAGTTCGCTGTGCGCCGCGAGAGCGTTGGCAAGGCAGGACTGCTCTGCCTCGATATCACGCGCAAAATCCCCGACGCGCAGGTCAGCTTCGGTCTGATCGACCAGATCATCGGCACCGTAGACGTGCTCATCAACGCGACTCCCGTGGGTATGTACCCCAACTGCGACGCTCAGCCGATCCACAACTGCGCCATAGGCAGATGCGCGAACGTTTTCGACGCGATATACAACCCCTACGAGACCGCCCTTGTAAAGCGCGCCAAGGCTAACGGCTCAAAGGCAGAGGGCGGTATGTCGATGCTGGTATGGCAGGCGGTCGTCGCGCACGAGCACTGGGACGGCTCAACCTACGACAAAGCGGATATCGACAGGCTCTGCGAGGACGCGGCAAAGGAGCTTCTGGGAAGGTAAAAATGAACAATATAGTATTATGCGGCTTCATGGGCTGCGGCAAGTCCACGGTCGGCAGGAACCTCGCGCGTAAAACGGGCAGGCGGTTTGTCGACATGGACGCTTACATCGAAAAAAAGACCGGCAAGACCATTTCGGAGATCTTTGCCGAACAGGGCGAGGACGGCTTCCGCGATATCGAGCACGAGGTCTGCGCTGAGCTTGCGAAAAAGAGCAGCCTGATAATCGCCACGGGCGGCGGTGCGCTGACCTTTGAGCGCAACGTCGAAGTATTCAGAGGAAAGGATATGATCGTCCTGCTCGACGTGCCGCTCGAGAGAATACGTTACCGCCTGCGCAACGACAAGGTGCGTCCGCTTCTGCAGCGCCCCGACAAGGACAAGGCGATGACCGAGCTTTATAACAGGCGTTATCCGCTGTACAAGGCGGCTGCCGACATAACCGTAAAGGGCAGGAGCACTCCGCTCAAAACCACACACGCGGTGATGGAAGCGGTGCGTCATTTTAGTCTTGACTACAGCGATTTAAAGTGATAAAATATGACACGGGTATATTAGGATAAATAACAGAAAGGAACCGCACTTATGATTATTGTGCTCAAGCCGTCGGTAACCCCCGAGCAGGTTATCGGCTTCACCACCAAGCTCACCTCAGACTACGGAGTAAACGTAAACCGCTGGGACGGCGTTCATTCCACCGTCCTCGGTCTTATCGGAGATACAACTCAGGTCGATATCGAATACATCGAGGCTCAGGACATCGTAGAGAGCGTCCGCCGCGTTCAGGAGCCTTACAAAAAGGCAAACCGCAAGTTCCACCCCGAAAACACCGTCATCAAAATCAACGACGAGGTTTCGATCGGCGACGGCAGCCTGCACATCATGGCAGGCCCCTGCTCCGTTGAGAGCGAGGAACAGATCGTTCAGATCGCTAAGGACGTTAAGAAATCGGGCGCTACGCTGCTTCGCGGCGGCGCGTTCAAGCCGCGCACCTCGCCCTACGCGTTTCAGGGCTTGAAGTCCGAGGGTCTTGACCTGCTCAAGGCGGCGAGAAAGGCTACAGGCCTGCCCATCGTCACCGAAATCATGCGCACCTCTCACATCGATATGTTTGAGAACATCGACATCATTCAGGTCGGCGCAAGAAATATGCAGAACTTCGAGCTGCTCAAGGAGCTCGGCAAGACCGACAAGCCCATCCTGCTCAAGCGCGGACTCTCCGCGACCATCGAGGAATGGCTGATGAGCGCCGAGTACATCATGGCAGGCGGCAACTCAAAGGTAATGCTCTGCGAGCGCGGAATCCGCACCTATGAGACCTACACACGCAACACCCTCGACGTCTCGGCGATCCCGATCATCAAGAAGCTCTCTCACCTGCCCGTCATCGTCGACCCCAGCCACGCCTCGGGCAAGAGCTGGCTTGTTGAGCCGCTTGCGATGGCAGCTGTCGCGGCAGGCGCCGACGGACTTATCATCGAGGTTCACAACGATCCGCCTCACGCGCTCTCGGACGGCGCGCAGTCGCTCACACCCGAGAAGTTCGACAAGGTGGCAAAGAAGGTATTTGCGCTTAAGGAGGCGCTTTCCAACACATGAATATCGCAGTAATCGGTCTCGGAATCATCGGCGGCAGCTTTTGCAAGGCGATAAAATCCCACACCGACCACTATGTTATCGGAATCAACCGCACGCCCGAAACGGCGATTAAGGCTCTCGGCGACGGCGCTATCGACGAGATCGGCACTCCCGAAAGTCTTGACAAGGCAGACGTGATCATTCTCTGCATGTATCCTCAGGCGTGCGTGGACTACATCCGCGAAAACGGAAAATATATAAGAAAAGGCGCTGTCGTAACCGACTCGTCGGGAATCAAGCGCGTGATCTGTCCGCAGCTCAGGGCGCTGTCCGAGGAATACGGCTTTGTCTTTGTCGGCAGCCACCCGATGGCAGGCAAGGAGAAAAACGGCTACGCGGTAAGCGACGGAACTCTCTACGAGGGCGCGAGCTTCATCATCACCCCGTGCGGAGCGGACGAAAAAAGCGTTAAGACTCTGTCTGACCTCGCTCTCGAAATCGGCTTCGGCAGAGTGACCCTCTCAGACCCCGACGAGCACGACCGAATGATAGCCTTTACCTCGCAGCTGCCCCACGTGCTCGCCTGCGCCTATGTGCTCAGTCCGTGCTGCCCCAACCACAAGGGCTTTTCGGCAGGCAGCTACCGCGACGTTTCGCGCGTTGCGAACATCAACTCAAGGCTGTGGAGCGAGCTGTTTCTCGAGAACCGCGAGCCGCTGCTCGAGGAGCTTGAGGAACTGAACAGAAACCTCGGCAAGCTCTATAACGCGATCAGGCAAAACGACCGCGATACCCTCGCCGCGCTGCTCGAGGACGGCCACAGGGTCAAGCAGGAGTTAGGAGAATAATCATGAAAACCGTTCACGTCAGTACGGGCAAGCCGTACGATATATTTATAGAAAGAGGACTGCTCGACAAGGCGGGAGAATACGCCAAAAGCCTCTCCTCCGCCACACGCGCCGTCCTCGTCACCGACACCAACGTTGCGCCGCTCTACAAGTGGCGCGTGCTCAATTCTCTCTCGGCAAACGGCTTTGAGGTCAGCACCCACGTCTTTAAGGCAGGCGAGGAGAACAAGCACCTCGGCACTGTCGCGGAGATGTACAAGACCCTCGCGGACTCACACATGACGCGCAAGGATCTGATCGTCGCGCTTGGCGGCGGCGTCTGCGGCGACATGGCAGGCTTCGCGGCGGCGACGTATCTGCGCGGCATTGATTTTATGCAGATCCCCACCTCGTTGCTCGCGCAGGTCGACTCCTCCGTCGGCGGCAAAACGGGCGTAGATCTGCCTCAGGGCAAAAACCTCGTCGGAGCGTTCCACCAGCCGGTCGCCGTTCTCATCGACCCCGACACCCTGACCACCCTGCCCGACCGCTACATCACCGACGGCATGGGCGAGGTAATTAAGTACGGCTGCATCAAGGACGCTGCGTTTTTTGATTTTCTGGAGAACGGGGACGCCCTCGATCACATTGAGGACGTTATCGAAACCTGCGTTTCGATCAAGCGCGACGTTGTAAGCCGCGACGAACGCGAAAAGGGCGAGAGAATGCTGCTCAACTTCGGCCACACCCTCGGCCACGCGATCGAGAAGCTGTACGATTTTTCGGGCATTTCGCACGGAATGGCTGTAGCCGTCGGCATGGTCATGATGGCTGCGGCAGGCGAAAAGCAGGGCGTTACCGCAGGCGGCACGGCGGAAAGGATCGCCGCGCTCTGCAAAAAGTACAGCCTGCCCACAGAGGAAAGCTTCAGCTTTGAACAGCTCGCAAACGCCGCGCGTTCCGACAAGAAATCCGCAGGCAGCTCAATCAGCCTCGTACTGCTCAGGGAAATCGGCGACAGCTTCACCCAAAAGGTTCCGCTCGACGAGCTTGAAGCCTTTATCGCGACCGAATAACGAGGTAGAAATATGAACGTAACCATGAAGCCGTTCTCCGCGAACGGCACAGTATTCGCGCCGCCGTCCAAAAGCGACGCTCACCGCGCGATAATCTGCGCGGCGCTCTCGGGCGGTGTGTGCACAATCGCGCCTATCGCCCTCTCGGACGACATCCGCGCGACAATCGGCTGCGTTGAGGCTCTCGGCGCGACCGCAAAAATCGAAAACAAAACGCTCACCGTTGACGGCACGGGCGTTTTTTCCAACAAGACCGCGACCCTCGACTGCGGAGAAAGCGGCTCCACGCTGCGCTTTCTGATTCCCGTTGCGGCGGCAGGCGGCGTTGAGGCGACCTTCCTCGGCCGCGGCAGACTGCCCGAAAGGCCTATCGGAGTTTACGCCGATGCTCTGCCCGAAAAGGGCGTGAGCTTTGAGACCGAGGGCGGACTTCCGCTCAGGATCAGCGGTCAGCTCAAGAGCGGCGTTTACCGCGTTTCGGGCAGCGTCAGCTCGCAGTTCATCACGGGTCTGCTGTTCGCGCTTCCTCTGCTCAGGGGCGACAGCGACATCATTCTCACCTCGCCCATCCAGAGCGCCGGCTACATCAACATGACGATCCGCACGATGGCTAAGTTCGGCGTCGAGGTCGATATCCTCGACAACGGCTGGCACATCCGCGGCAGACAGCGCTACGTTCCGTCCGACTACACCACCGACGGCGACTGGTCGCAGGCAGCGTTCTTCCTCGTTGCGGGCGCAATTTCGGGCGACGTTGAGGTGCTCAACGCGAACATCGACTCCGCGCAGGGCGACAGGCGTATCGCCGCTATCCTCCGCGAATTCGGCGCTGAGGTCACTCAGGACGGCGACAGGCTGCGCGTTAAGAAATCTCAGATGCACGCGATTGAAATAGACGCGTCGCAGATACCCGACCTCGTTCCGGTGCTCGCGGTCTGCGCGTGCTTTGCGAACGGAGTGACGAGGATAACGAACGCCGAGCGCCTGCGAATCAAGGAGAGCGACAGGCTCAAAACCACGGCGCAGCTGCTCAATTCTCTCGGCGGTAAGGTAAGGGAACTGCCCGACGGACTTGAGATCACCGGAGCCGGCAGGCTCTACGGCGGCTTTGCGGAGGGCTTCGGCGACCACAGGATCGTGATGTCGGCGGCGGTATGCGCTTCGGGCGCGAATGAAAAAATCATGTGCACCGACGCCATGAGCGTCAACAAGAGCTACCCCGATTTTTACGAGGATTACGCTAAAATCGGCGGCACAGCCGAGCTATCGGAGGTATAAAATGTCCTCTACATTTGGAGATAAAATAAAAATATCAATATTCGGCGAGAGTCACGGCGGCGGAATCGGCGTTGTGATCGACGGCTTGCCCGCGGGTGAGAAAATCGACCTCGACGCGGTTCTCGTCCAGATGGCGCGCCGCGCGCCCGGCAAGGACAAGACCGCCACTCCGCGCAGGGAGAGCGACCTGCCCAAGATACTCTCGGGCATTCTCGGCGACGCCCTCACAGGCGCGCCGCTCTGCGCCGTAATCGAGAACACCAACACGCGCTCTTCGGACTACGGCAATCTTCTCTCGAAGCCGCGTCCTGCCCACAGCGACTACACGGCATTTGTGAAGTACAAGGGCGCGAACGATATACGCGGCGGCGGCCATTTTTCGGGCAGGATCACCGCGCCGATCGTTTTTGCCGGAGCTATATGCCGTCAGCTTCTCGAAAAGCGCGGCGTAAAGATAGCCGCTCACATAGCCTCGATCGGCAGCGTGAGCGACGTCCGCTTCTGCCCCGACGAAATCGATGACGCGCTTATGAACCGCCTCAGCCTTTCGTCCTTCGCGCTTATCGACGAGTGCGCCGAGAGCCGCATGCGCGACGAGGTAGAAGCCGCGCGGCTTGAGCTTGACAGCATAGGCGGCAGCGTCGAGTGCGCCGTAACGGGTATGCCCGCGGGAATCGGCGAGCCGATGTTCGACGGCGTTGAGGGCGCGATTGCCAAGGCAGTGTTCGGCGTTCCCGCGGTAAAGGGAATCGAGTTCGGCGCAGGCTTTGAGCTTTCAAAAATGCGCGGCTCGAACGCAAACGACCCGTTTCGCATGAAGGACGGCAGAGTCGTCACCGAAACAAACAACTGCGGCGGCATTCTCGGCGGAATTTCAAACGGCATGCCGATAATCTTCCGCGCGGCGATAAAGCCCACCCCGTCGATCTCGCAGAAGCAGCGCACGGTCGACCTGCAAACAGGCGAAAACGCGGAGCTTGAGATCCGCGGCAGGCACGACCCGTGCATCGTACCGCGCGCAGTACCCGTAATCGAGGCGGCGGCGGCAATCGCACTTATAAATCTTTTCTAACGGAGCCGAATATGAGAAACTTAGACGAAATCCGCGTTGAAATCGACGCGATTGACAAGGAGCTTATCGAGCTGTTTAAGCGGCGCATGAACTGCGCCAAGGAGGTCGGGCTGTACAAGCAGGCAAACAACATTCCCGTCCTCAACCGCAAGCGCGAGGAGGAGATCCTCGACCGCATTCAGCAGATGGGCGGCGAGTACGGAGCCTACGCGCGGCTTTTGTACCAGAATATAATGGAGCTTTCGCGCTCGCTGCAGCACAACCTCGTTCACAGCGGCGAGGCGCTCCGCAGCGAAATCCTCAGCGCTTCCGACACGCTCAAAACCACCGGCGTTGTCGTAGCCTATCAGGGCATCAAGGGAGCAAATTCGCACGAGGCGGCGCTCAAGCTGTTTCCCGACGCGGATCTGCGCAACTACCCCTCGTTTGACGACGTGTTCGAAGCGGTGGACAGCGGCGAGGTAAACTACGGCGTACTGCCCGTTGAAAACTCAACCGCAGGCTCGGTTTCGGCGGTTTACGACCTTATTCTCAAGCACCGCTTCTTCATCACCGGCGCGCTCGATATGAAAATCGACTACTGCCTCGGCGGTCTGCGCCAGTCGGAGTTTGAGGACATCGAGATCGTCCGCTCACATCCGCAGGCGCTCTCGCAGTGCGTATCATACATCGGCAAAAACGGCTTTGAGGCTCAGTCCTGCGCCAATACCGCCGTGGCTGCACGCGACGTCGCCCGTGAAAAGCGGCTGAATATGGCGGCTATCTGCCCGTACAAGGCGGCTGAGGAATACGGTCTTAAAATCCTCGACAACCATCTTCAGGACGACAAGCGCAACACAACGCGCTTTATCGTGATTTCAAAGACGCTCTGCATTCCCGAGAACGCCAACAAAATCAGCCTGTGCTTCTCGCTTCCGCACGTCGAGGGTTCGCTCTACGGCCTGCTCTGCCGCTTCAACTCACTCGGTCTTAACCTGACCAAAATCGAGTCCAGACCGAGCGTGACAAGGAAATTTGAGTACATCTTCTACCTCGACTTTACGGGCAGCGTGCGCGACGACAGCGTGATCGACCTGCTTACCCAGCTCAGCGAGGAAATGCCCGATTTCAGCTTCCTCGGCAACTACTGCGAGTAAACCCAACAAGTGAGGCGACGTTATGACAAACACAACCAAGGTTGCAATCAAGGAATCGATCATCAGGCTGCTGAACCGCAAGCCGCTCAACAAGATCACCGTTAAGGAGATCGTTGACGACTGCGGCATAAACCGCAACACCTTCTACTACCATTACGCCGACATCAGCGCGCTTCTGGAGGAGATTTTTAACGAGCAGTCGGACCAGCTTCTCCGCACCGTTGAGGGAAAGAGCGTATACGAATGTCTGACCACG
>Ga0326513_10003793_pt1 | contig 10898 bp, 9 predicted proteins | sample 2_2465_0518_D_FD_203654 | JGI IMG/M metagenome (GOLD analysis project Ga0326513, IMG submission 203654) | Bovine rumen microbial communities from UC Davis, California, United States - 2_2465_0518 | ecosystem: Host-associated > Mammals > Digestive system > Stomach > Rumen | place: USA: California... | reverse complement strand
ATCTGGACGATGCGCTGGGAGATAAGATCAACCACCTGTGCAGCGCTGATCTGAGAGAATTCATCGCGGACAACCATCTGGATCTGTCGATGGACGGAAAGCTCAACCCCAGGGAAGCTTTCGGCACGCAGAGCGATGCCGACCACGTGTATAACACGCCCAGAGCGTGGTTCATGCTGCGCTATTTTAACCCCAAGTCGGCGAAGTGGGACGGCCCTGACGCGGATTACGGCCCGCGCAGCAACGATCTGCCCTGGAGCAAGAAACCCGAGCGCAAGATCACCGTAGAAGATGCCAAATATATCCTCTCCAGCCATTTTCAGGGTACTCCCTACGACCCTTACGGTACCGGCGATGACTCCATGCGCGGCGCATTCCGCTGCATCGGCGTCAACAGGACAGATTTCCTCGCTCTTTTGCAGCTGCGGCCTTACGTGCCGGAGAGCATTCGGGGTGTGGAGTGGCTGACTTTTGGCTCCAACGTGTTTAACACATTCGTGCCCTTCTACACGAACACAGAAAAAGTGCCGGCCTACCTCTCCTCAACGGGGAGGGAAGTCGACACCGGCAGCTTCTACTGGAACTGCCGCCTGATCGCGGCACTTGCGGACGCCCAGTTCAAAGCCAATAAGATCCACATCGAGCGCTACCAGCGCAAGGTGATGTCCGAGGCTCACAGACTGCTGAACAACGCAGACCGCCTGATCGGTGAGCTGGCTGAACTAACGGCTGATCCGCAGACTGTCATCGACTCCGCCAACGGGGCGCTGGCAGATATGCTGCAAAAAGAGACCTCCGACGTGCTCGGAAAGGTGCTCCACGAAACGAGCAACAAGATGCAGAACGCGTATGCGAGGTCAGACGCGTAAGGTGACAGCAGGCCGGGGACCTGACACCACCTATAACAGAAGGCCGGGGACCTGACACCGTATTGGTGTCAGGTCCCCGGCCTTTTTGTCACATCTCCATCACGTCGATCAGCCTCTCCCGCGGGATCCCGCATCTCTCCAGGAACCGGTCCGCCTTGGTGATCACCTCAGGCGAGTTCAGATGCGGCGCGTGGTGCGCATCCAGGCCATAGATCACGGAATTCCCCTCTCTTGCAGCGATCCTCCAGAAAAGTTCGCGCGGATAATTTCTGTCCTCGCGCACGCCGAGCAGGTTGATCTCCAGGGGCATATCGATCTCTTTGCAGTATCTGCACAGCTTCGTCATCTCTTCCTCGTAAATGTCGTCCGGTCCCGTAAACCAGACCACATCCGGATGGGCAAAATAGAGAAATCTCCCAGTCTCCAGCGCCTCCCGGGTCTGTCTGCAGTACCTCCGCAGATAGTCCGCATTGTTCGTCCGCTCCCCGCAAAAAGGCGCGTCGATCCCGTCCCCGAGATAGTGTTGTCCGAGGATCAGATATTCAATGGGATAGGGCTCAAGAAGCCGCAGAAGGGGCTCCCAGAGCGTGTAGAGATATTCCACCTCCAGTCCCAGATGAATTTCAATATCTTCTTTGTACTCCCGCTTCAGATCAAGGATCGTGTCCACATAGCCCTCAAGCTCAGACGGCAGCATTTTAACCGGGCAGACATATCCACCGGGATACACCTGCGGCGTGTGGTCCGAAAAGCCAAGGATCTTCAGGCCCGCCTCAATGGCATTTTCAACGTATTCTCTCTCTGTGCCGTCAGCATGGCGGCAGCGCCATGTATGTGTGTGATAGTTAGCGATCATCGTGCAGTCTCCTCCGTCCGGGACGACACCGCCGTCTGTACAGCCCCGGGAAAACACAGCCGCCCGGCGCCGTTTGCTCAGCCCCGGAAAATGCAGACGCCCGGCGCTGCCTGTTCAGCTCCGGGAAAAAGCAGATCCCCCGTCCCTCTGATCATCTATTTTAACAGATAATCGGAGAATACGGGGGATCCAAAAGGGGAAACTCAGGACTCCGCAGATCTCGAAGTCCGGGCGATGTCTTCCAGCTTCGACGTCAGTTTATAGTGTCCCGAGTCGCTGTCCTTCCCAACATAGCCAAGGCAGATCAGCGACCGGAGGATCCTATGAGTCGTGCTTTTGTTAAGATCCAGATGCCTGGCAACCTCCATGAGTCCGGCAGATTCTCTCTCGGACAGGAACTCAAGCGCTCCAAATAGTCTCTCTGCTACCTGTATGGGGTTTTTGTTCTCTGTCTCCAAGACGATCTTCCTCCCTCACTGCAGCTTTCGCTGCCGGTACTTACTTCTCAAAGCGGCTGTAATCCAGGTATGCGCCCTTCATGGGGCTCGCCGCGAGTTCACTGAACAGGCGCAGCACGCCGCTCTTGTACTTCCTGGGCTTGGGCTGCCATGCGGTGCGGCGTCTGGCAAGCTCTGCCTCCACCTCTTCCGGTGTCTTCTTCTCACCCTTGATGCCGATAATGCTGAGTTTTCTGGCAAAGACGTCGAGTTCGATGAGATCTCCCTCTTCCACCAGCGCGATGGGGCCGCCGGCCTGCGCCTCAGGGCTGCAGTGTCCGATGACCGGACCGGTAGATGCGCCGGAGAAACGGCCGTCGGTGATCAGCGCGATGCTGCGTCCGAGCTCCTTGTCAGAGCTGATCGCCTCAGAGGTGTAGAACATCTCAGGCATACCGCTCCCCTGAGGTCCCTCATAGCGGATGAAAACAGCGTCTCCCTTGTTGACCTTATGGTGCAGAACTGCGTCAAGGCACTCCTCCTCACTGTCAAAGGGGCGGGCGTACAGAACTGCCTTGTACATCTCCTTGGGGCAGGCTGTGTGCTTGATGACCGCGCCTTCAGGGGCAAGGTTGCCCTTGAGGATCGCAATGCTTCCGACTGTTCCGATCGCCTTGTCATAGGGCTTTATGATGTCTTCCTTAGTAAGGCTGATCCCATACTTCTTGTTCGCCTCTTCAAGCCACTTCTGACATCTCTCGTAGAAACCGTTCGCCTTGAGTTCATCCAGGTTCTCGCCCAGAGTCTTGCCGGTTACGGTCATGACATCCAGATGAAGAACGTCCCTGATCTCCTCCATGATCGCCGGCACGCCGCCTGCATAGTAGAAGAACTCTGCGGGCCACTCTCCGGCCGGTCTGAGATTCAGGAGATAATGAGCGCCTCTATGCAGGCGGTCAAAAGTATCTCCGTCGATCTCAATGCCGAATTCCCTTGCGATCGCGGGAAGGTGCAGCAATGTGTTGGTACTTCCGGAAATGGCAGCATGTACCATGATCGCGTTTTCAATGGAATCCATTGTCACGATATCCGAGGGAAGGGTTCCCTCCTTGGCCAGCTCCACGATCCGCTGGCCCGCCCTGTACGCATAATCTTTGAGGTCCGGACTTGTAGCGGGCAAAAGAGCGCTGCCGGGAAGGGTCATTCCCATGGCCTCAGCCATGATCTGCATCGTAGATGCTGTGCCGATGAAGCTGCAGGCGCCGCAGCTGGGACATGCGTTCATCTTGGCCCACTCGAGTTTCGCCTCATCGATCTCGCCGCGCTCGAACTTCGCGCTGTACATGCCCAGCTGCTCCAATGTCAGCAGCTCAGGACCTGCGCTCATAGTGCCGCCGGTCACGACGATGGAAGGGATGTTTACTCTTCCCATGCCGATCATGTTGCCGGGCATGCCCTTGTCGCAGCTCGCGATATACACAGCGCCGTCAAAAGGTGTGGCGTTAGCATGGATCTCGATCATATTGGCGATCATCTCGCGGCTCGCCAGCGAGAAGTTGATGCCGTCCGTTCCCTGGCTCTCGCCGTCGCAGATGTCTGTACATGCGTAGCGCGCTCCGAAGCCGCCCGCGTCAAAGATGCCTCTTCTGACCTCCTCCACAAGGATCGGGAGATGTCCGCTTCCGGGATGGCTGTCGCCTGAAGTGCTCTCGATCATGATCTGGGGTTTGGACAGGTCTTCCTTCTTCCATCCGCAGCCGATGCGCAGCGGATCCAACTCAGGTGCAAGTTTTCTCATTTTCTGACTGGTCAGTTCCATAAACTACCTCCTTTTTCCATCCTATGATCCTGATTCTATTGTAGCGGATGATCTGCCATTATGTCTGATGATTCCGCCACAGGCAGATGATCCGCTATATTTTGACTGATTATCCGAGGAACAGGGAGATGATCAGCGCTACGAGGAAGCCGCTGAAGCCTACCAGCGTCTCCATGACCGTCCAGGTCTTGAGCGTTGTCGTCTCGTCCATGCCCACCAGAGACTTGACCAGCCAGAAGCCGGAGTCATTGAAGTGGGAGCAGACTGTGGAACCGCCCGCTACCGCTGCGACCACGCAGGCCAGATACAGAGGGGAAAGTCCCTGGATCGCAGGCATTGCTGCCACGATACCGGCTGCCATTGTCATCGCCACTGTCGCGCTGCCGACGCAGATCCTGACGAGGGCTGCTACGATGAAGGCCACAACTACGATGGGAAGGTGCGCTTTGCCGACCGCGTTGCCGATCAGGTCGCCGATCCCGGAGTACTGCAGTACATAGCGGAGAACGCCGCCGCATGCGGTGACCAGGAGGATCAGGCCTGTGGGCTCAAGGGACTTAGTCATGATCTTCTCGAGTTCCGGCATCGTATAGCCGTGCTTAAGGCCGAGAACGATCATGGCGAAGATCGTGGAGATCAGCAGGGCTACAAAAGGCTCACCGAGGAAGTTGAAGATCGGTCTGAAGGATTCGGTCGCCGGAAGCACGCTGCATACGGACTTGAGGATGATCAGTACGAGGGGGATCAGGATGATACCGACGATCGTTCCGAACTTGGGAAGTTTGGACTCGTCAAAATCTTCCTGGTTCTGAACGTGATCGGGAACAGGGATAAAATACTTCTTGCCGCAGATGGAGCCCCAGATCGGACCTGCGATGATCATAGCAACGGTACCGCAGAAAATACCGATCAGGATGACCCAACCGAGGTCGACGCCGAGCATGGTAGCTACCAGGACCGGGCCCGGTGTAGGGGGGATAAAAGCATGTCCTACTGCAAGTCCTGCCAGCAGCGGGATCGTGTAATACAGAGCGCTTCTCTTGGTTCTCTTAGCCAGGGAAAATGCGAGAGGGATCAGAATGATCAGACCTGCGTCGAAGAAAACGGGCATCGCGACGACCAGGCCGGTGATGCCCAGCGCCCATGCCGCTTTCTCATCGCCAAACTTTTTGACCATGGTGACGGCCAGCGTCTGTGCGCCTCCCGAAGCTTCCAGGATCGCACCGAACATCGATCCGAGACCGACCAGCAGTGCTATACCTTTTAACGTGTTACCGATGCCGTCATTGACAGCTGTGATAATGTCCGCCAGCGGCATGCCGGCAATGATCCCGATGGAAATAGCGCCAACCAGGATCGCTATCATCGCCTGCACTTTGAATTTGATGATCAGTACCAACAGAATAATAAGACCGATCAGTGCTCCGGCTATGAGCCTTGTGGGATCAAGAACTACTCCTTCACTCATTTTCCTTCCTCCTTTGTTTTGTTATTGTTTACCGTTTCCCTTGCGCGGCTGTCATATCTGCCGTTTCCCTTAACAGGACTGGCCACAACTTTCTCTTGTTACATCTGACGTCTGATGTATTAACCAATTTTATTATATTCAACCCCGTAAATATTGCAATACATCTGATGTATTTAATATAATTTCAGCATTTTAGACAAAAAAGAGAGCGCCTAACTGCTAATCAGGCCCTCTCTTTTGTCTATTATCACAACTTTTTTATTATTTCTCTTTGTTTTCCTGCTCCAGCATCCTCACAATCATCTGACGATTGTAGGTCAAGTGCATGACCATCGCGCATCTGGCTCCCACCTGGTCGTGTTTTTCTATGGCGTCCACCACAGCCCTGTGCGTCTCAATGGTCTCCTCCATCAGCTCTCTGTGGGTCACATTGGCAAATGTATGCACCGCAGAATCGATCAGCGGTACAAGGACTTCTACGACCCTGTTCTTACTGCAGCGGGCGATGGCCGTATGAAGCTCGATATCCCTCCGCACATGATTCTCCCCGCTTCGGTAGATCTGCTCCACTTCATCACAGAGCCTGCGCAGTTCCGCCACGTCCTCCTCCGTGGCGTTCATGGCTGCGAAAGCCGCGATCTCCGGCTCAATCATCAGACGTACGTCAAATAATTCCAGTGCTAATTGATACTTATCATCATATCTTCCAAGCCCCAGCGGGTCCTCCTCCGCGGGATACGCGCTGATCACATACGTGCCCGAACCGCGCCGCACTTCAAGCATCCCCTGGGAGACAAGCCCCTTTACAGCTTCGCGGATCGTGCTGCGCCCCACTCCGAATTTCTCCGCCAGCTCAAATTCATTCGGGATCTTCTCGCCGACAGGAATGGGTTCCTCCTGAATATACCGCATAAGCTGGGCTTCGATGCGGCTTCCCAAAAGCTTTTTGTCTTCCTTAACAATCTGATACATCTCGTCAAACTCGCTGTTCATCATATTTGCTCCGCTGCGCCCCGGGATGCGGATCATGCCTTGGGGCGCCGAAGCATGTCTGTCACTTACAGTATACGTTTCTCATTGTGAAACCGCAAGCGAACTTGCCAAGATGGGTTTTGAAAGTATTTGTATTCACATATTTACATATATATTTTATCATACGTCAGACGTCTTATCTATATAGGGAACAAAAAATACACGGCCGCAGTTCCACAGCCATTTTCTGACCGGGCACTGTCTGCCGTGTATTTTTTGTCAACAGCCGGGAGGGGTAGAGCCTCCACAAATTCTGTCTATGCCAGTATTTCCATAAATGCGCGGGTCTTGGGCAGCACGTCGTCGCCGCCGAGTACAGCGGAACCTGCCACGATCATGTCAGCGCCTGCATCCAGCACTATTTTGACATTGTCAACCTTGATGCCGCCGTCTACTTCGATACGGAGCATAGGATTTACATTCTTCGCCTCTTCCCTCAGTGCGCGGATGCGCTCTGTGGAGGCCGGCATATACTTCTGTCCGCCAAAGCCGGGCTCGACTGACATCACCAGGACCAGGTCCAGGTAGGGGATCAATGTCTTAAGCGACTCCCAGGGAGTCTTGGGTTTGATCGATATACCCGCCTTCATTCCGGCGTCATGGATCCTGTTGATCATGGTCATAGCTTCCTCATAAGCCATATCCGGATCATTGATCCCGCCGTAGGCAAAGCTGCCGCCGGGCATCGCCTCATAGTGGAACGTGAATATATCTGCGCCGCCCTTTGCAAACGCGTCAATGTGATCTGCGGGATTATACACCATTAGGTGCGCGTCCAGTATCAGGTCTGTCATCTTTCTCACACTGCGCAGCACGGGCTCTCCGAAGGAGATCTCCGGAACGAAATGCCCGTCCATTACATCGAAGTGTACGCACTGTGCGCCGCCTTCTTTCATTGCGCTGATCTGTTCTCCCAGCCGGCTAAAATCTGCCGCCAAAATTGAAGGAGCCAAAATATTCATTCTTTATCCTTTCTATTCTGCTCTGCATCAAATCTGATCTCGAACTGTTACAGGCTCACTTCACCGGTGCGTCTGCGTATCCGTAATCTTTTTCGATCTGTGTGATCAGTTCCACTCGGGCCTGATGGCGGCCGCCCAGTTCCTCTGCCTCGAAGAAATTGTCCACGATCATCTTAGCCAGTTCTGTGCCAACTACACGCTGACCCATTGCGATGATCTGGCAGTGGTTGTGCTCCTTGACCATCTTTGCCGTAAAGCAGTCAGAACAGACACCTGCGCGGATGCCGGGAACCTTGTTGGCTGCCAGAGAGATCCCTACGCCTGTACCGCAGACAAGAACGCCCTTATCCACCTCGCCGCGGCGGATCGCCTCAGCGACCTTCCTGCCGGCGATGGGATAATCCACCTTCTGGTCGGGGCTGTAAGCGCCGAAATCCACACACTCATATCCCTTTGACTTCAAATGCTCGAGCAGGACAGCCTTGAGCTCGATCGCAGCGTGATCACTTCCAAATCCAATTTTCATACGAGCCTCCCGTTTAATGTAACTCCTTGATAGCACCGGTCAGCATGCGGCTGCCGGCTAATTATTCCTTGATAGCGCCGGACAGCTTGCGGCTGCCGGCAGTTTATTTCCTTGATAGTATCCGGCAGTACAGGGCTGCCAATGTTTTGACATCGAAATGATGATGGATCAGACAGACAGATCCTCCAGGATCTCGTACATATACTTGAGCCCTTCGGTCATTCCGCCTTCCATGCTCAGAGCCTCATCGATGTCATAATCTACAAAGTTGCCGTTCTTATAAGCCACGATCCTGTTTTCCTTGCCGTCACACAGCAGGTCGACCGCCTTTGCTCCCATAACAGAGGCATAAACTCTGTCGCGGCAGGTAGGCGTCCCGCCTCGCTGAATGTAGCTGAGGATCGTCGCGCGGACGTGAATACCGCTGATGGCCTGGATACGCTTGGCCATCTTGGAGGTATCGCCGACGCCTTCCGCGTTGATGATGATGTTATTCTTCTTGCCGTTCTCGCGGTGCTTGGCGATGGTCTTCATGATCTTGACTTCGTTGTAATCGTAAGTCTCGGGGATGACGACTGATTCCGCGCCATTCGCGATCCCGCACCACAGAGCGATATAGCCTGCGTTCCTGCCCATAACTTCGATCATACTGCACTTCTCATGGGAGGAAGCCGTATCACGAATGTTGTCGATCGCGCGCATTGCTGTATTTACCGCGGTATCAAATCCGATCGTGTAATCGCTGCAGGAGATATCGCCGTCGATCGTGCAGGGGATACCCACTACATTCATCCCTTTACTTGCCAGCTTCTGCGCGCCCTTGAAGGAGCCGTCTCCGCCTGCGATCACCAGTGCGTCGATCCCGTGCTTTCTGCAGATCTCGATCGCCTTGTCCTGGATCTCAGACAGCTCAAATTCAGGGCATCTCTCTGTCTCAAGGATCGTTCCGCCGTGCTGCATGATGTTGGATACTGAACGGGCTTCCATGTCAACGATCTCCTCGTTGATCAGTCCCAGATACCCTCTGCGGATTCCTTTGACGACAAGGCCTTTGGACAGACCTCTGCGAACCACTGCACGAACTACTGCGTTCATTCCCGGCGAATCGCCTCCGCTGGTAAGGACGCCGATCGTTTTAATCTTATCGCTCATTTCGTTCCCGTTCCTTTCATTCAGGACCACCGCCATACGGCGTGGTCACTGGTTCTCTGTCTTCTGTTGCTTTACTTCCTGTTCCTTGGCTTTTACGAATTCATCGACAAAATATGTATTCCTGACGTTGTCATTAAGATTTGACTCATCCTTTGTTTCGAGGATCCTCAGAAGCTTTTCATGTGCTTCATACAGTTCCTGTCCTTTCCCGGAATCGATCATCGTCTTAACCGTCTCATAGCGCATCGCATGCGTGAGCGTCCTGACAACCGCCTCGATCTTCTTAACGAGTGGATTGTGCCCCATCGATGTGATGATCGAATGGAACTCGTTGTCCTCGTTAAACACTCTCTCCACGTTTTCAGGGCCGAGCTCGATCTCTCTCTTCATTCTGTTCAGCTGGATCCTGAGCTTTTTGAGTTCCTCCTCCGTCGCGTTCTCCATGGCAAGCTTCATAACCCCCGCTTCCATGATCTCGCGCAGCTCCATAAGGTACTCATAGCTTCCGGCCCTGTCCAGAATGATCCCGTAGATGATCGGATCGATCATTGTATCCGTGAACCCTTCACAGACATACGTGCCCTCAGCGCGCCGTATTTCGAGCACGCCAAAATATACCAATATCTTTATCGCTTCCCTAACGGAATTCCGTCCAACCCCAAGGCTCTCTGCAAGTTCCATTTCCGTAGGGATCTGATCTCCCGGCCGCAGCTCCTTGCGGATCATCGCTTCTACCAGGCTGTCGATGATCTGCTGTACGACCGATTCGCTTTTGATTCTCTTTAACTGAATCATAAGTTTCCCCTCATCCCCATTTTCCGATTGACGATTATCTATAAGCCTCTCTTCTCCCCCGCTTACAGATGATCCATCACTTGTTGACGACATTCTTCGGGTCACCCTCCACATAGGACTTTACATTGTCCACCGTAATATCCATGATCCTCTGCCTTGCTTCCTTGGCCGCCCATGAAATGTGCGGTGTGATAATGCAGTTCTTCGCCTTCAGGAGCGGATTGTCCGCCTTGATCGGCTCTGTTGACACAACGTCAAGCGCAGCAGCAAAAACCTTGCCGCTGTTAAGCGCGTCTGCCAGATCCTGCTCGACTACGAGCTGACCGCGGCTGTTATTGACAAGGATCACGCCGTCCTTCATCTTGGCGATATTTTCTTTATTGATCATTCCCTCCGTTGTCGGGAACAGCGGGCAGTGAAGGAAGATCACGTCAGACTCCGCAAAGAGAGTATCCAGATCTACATATTCAGCCAGCTTGGCTCCCGCAGGGCTCTGGAAGCTGTCATAAGCGATCACGCGCATGCCGAGGGCTCCCAGTATTTTGGCAGAGGTCTGTCCGATCCTTCCAAGGCCGATCACGCCGACAGTCTTGCCCGCGAGTTCGATCATGGGATAATCCCAGTAACACCAGTCGATGTTGTTCTGCCAGCGTCCCTCTTTGACGGTCTGATCGTGGTGGCCGTAATGTGCGCAGATCTCAAGAAGAAGACCTACCGCGTACTGGCCGACGATCTGCGTTCCGTAAGTGGGAACATTCATAACAACGACGCCCTTTTCCTTGGCGTAAGCTGTATCCACAACGTTGTATCCCGTTGCAAGGACCGCAACCGCCTTAAGGTTCGGGCATGCGTCCATAGTTGCCTTGGAGATCGGTGTCTTGTTGACGATCGCGACCTCCGCGTCGCCGATCTTCTCAGCGATGACCGGGGACTCCACATAGGAGACGCGGTCATAAACCGTCACATCGCCATACGCCTCCAG
>Ga0326513_10003791_pt1 | contig 10900 bp, 10 predicted proteins | sample 2_2465_0518_D_FD_203654 | JGI IMG/M metagenome (GOLD analysis project Ga0326513, IMG submission 203654) | Bovine rumen microbial communities from UC Davis, California, United States - 2_2465_0518 | ecosystem: Host-associated > Mammals > Digestive system > Stomach > Rumen | place: USA... | reverse complement strand
ACGAAGGCCCAGCTCATTGCGCTTCTGACCGCTTAGGAGGTGCCCCATGGCTTTTGCGACAGTCTCAGACGTGGTTGCAAGGTGGCGCGACCTCACGAGCGACGAGCAGGACAAGGCGGAGGTGCTCATCGAGGACGCCTCAGTCATGCTCTCTGCACTGGTGAACGTTGACCCATCAGACCAGCAGCAGGCCGCGCTACTCAAGCGCGTCTGCTGTTCCATGGTCATCCGCGCGATGATAGCAAGCGCGTCAGACGCTCTCGGAGTGAGTCAGGTGAGCGCATCAGTCGGTCCCTTCGACCAGACCGCGCACTTCGCTAATCCCAATGGTGACCTGTACCTCACGCGGCAGGAGCGCAAGATTCTCGGTGTCGGAGCTGGCAAGGGCCGCATCATCTACCCCGCATATGGGGTGGTCTCAGATGCTTAGCTTCCCGATGCCGTTCCGGGCAGTTCCGTGCGCAGTCTGGCTCGCTCACCAGGGCGAGCCAGACGCGTGGAACAACGTGCCCGTCGAGTACGCAGACGAGCCCGACATCCAGACCGCATGCCTCTACGCCCCCGGCACGAGCAAGCCCGAGACCTCCGATGACATCGAGGAAGGAAGGCCGCACGGAGCCCGCGTCACGATGACGTTCTACCTTCGCAAGGAGGTGGACGCAGACCTCAGAGGTGCCATCATCGCATGCTATCCGCCCGATGACATGACGCTCTTTGCTCGAAAGTTCAAGGCCATCGGCGAGCCATACAGCTACCCGCGCATGAACGTGCCCGGTGACTATAGCTGGTGCGTGGAGGCGGTGAGCTACCTTGGCTAAGGGAGGATGGTTCCACCACAGCGAGCGTGGCTACCGCGAGGTGATGCAGGGGCCAGACGCCCAGAACGCATGCAACATCGCAGCCTACAACCTCGCAGGAGCAGCGTCAGGCATCAGCGGAATCGACTACGAAGTCAATTCCATGGTTGGCATCACCCGCATTCATACGCGAGTCACGACCGTAACGACAAGCGACTACTGGCGCGAGCGTCACCACAACGCCCTCAGGATGGCATGCGAGACCATGGGCGGCAACGTTGGCTCATCCAAGGGCCGCAAGAAGGGCCGCAAAAGGAGGTAGGCGATGGATACCACAAAGCTTGTGATTGACATCCTCAGCGATGCTCTCGTGGTGCCGGTGTCCACCGACCTACCGCAGGACAGGCCAGAGAGACTCGTGCACGTGAGCTACTCAGGTGGCCAGCAGACGCCCTTCCTGCTCATGCCGCGCTACGACCTCATGTGCTGGGGAACGACGCCATCTGAGGCACAGAGCATCGCGCTCTCTGCCGTGCAAGCACTGCAGGATGCGGCGCTTGACCATCCGTATCTCAGCGCATGCCAGCTCGAGACGCTCAGCAGCGAGGAATGGTCGCGCACCGGACAGGGCCGCTATCTGGCAATCGTTGAGCTCGTTATCAACACAGACGAATAAGGAGGCAGCATATGGCTGCTAACAACAAGCAGAACGTGAGCACCGTTCGCGGCAACAAGGGCGGCTACCTTTTCAGCGCCCCTGTTGGCACCGCCGGTGCTCCCACGAAGACCGCCTACAAGGCTTCCTCGTGGCTCACCAACGGCAACCCTCCGACCGGCTGGGAGTGCCTGGGCTACATCCCCGAGGACGGCTTCACTGAGAGCCCCGACATGGACTCTGGCGATGCCATCCGTGACATCAACCTCGAAGAGCTCGACCAGACCGAGGGCCCCGTCACCGAGAGCCTGACCGTCGGCTTCATGGAGATCAAGAAGCACACGCTTGGCACCGTCTACGGCCACGACAACGTGACCGACGCGGGCGGCGTGCTCGAGGTGCAGCACAACTGGGGCAGCGCCAGCGAGCACTACCAGTACGTCTTCCTGCTGCTGCTCAAGGATGACCGCGCCTGGACCAAGTACATTCCGGACGGCAAGGTGACCAGCATCTCCGAGGTGACCCACAACAAGACCACCGCCTGCACTCACGAGGTTACGATCACCTACTCCAACGACGAGGACGGCACCGGCTGCTACGACTGGTACGACTCCACCGAGACCAGCGCAGTCTAGCGCCCGACGCAGGCAACCGAACGAGACGAATGCCCCAGCAGACTTCCTGCTGGGGCATTTCACATAGGAGGAAGCATTGAAGACCATCGAATTCCGTGGCGTTACCGTTGAGTACGACGAGAAGTGCATCAAGAGCTGGAAGTGGCAGAAGGCGCTCGCTTCCGGTGACGAGGCGCGTGGCGTCAGGGCAATCGAGAACCTCTTCCTTGGCAAGGACGAGGAAATCGCAGACGCGCTCGGTGATGACATCGAGACCATGGGTGAGCTCATCGCAGCCATCACGCAGGAGAACCGGCAAGGAAAAAACTAGCCTTCCTCGCGTCTTGCGCGAGGGACCATCCTGACGAGCTGCTCGCAGACTTCCAGCAGTACTACCACCTAGACCTCTGGTCGCTCGGACTCGACGGAGACACCGACGTTACCACCGTTGAGGTGCACCGGGCAGCAGTGCTCGCCTACCAGCTCCCCAAGGACAGCAGGACCAAGACCGCGATAGCGCCAGCGGCAGCTCACTCGCTGGAAGCGCACCTGCTCAGGGAAATCGAGCTCAACCAGCGCATCTGGCACTGGGCCAACACCAAGGAAGCGAAGAACAAGGAGACGGCACCGGAGCGCATTGACCTCCCCGGAGAGGAAGAGGCGCACAAGAGGGCCGTCGAAGAGACCGAGATGCAGGCGATCAGGACCGCCGAGATTCTCGGACTAATGCTATAGGGAGGTGATACCTTGGCAGAGGTAGGAACCTACTACATCACCATCATGCCCGAGATGAGCAACTTCACCTCAGAGGTGAACAGCGCGCTCAAAGGCACTGGCAAGACCAGTGGCAAGGGATATAGCAACTCCTTCGTTGACATCGTGAAGGGCTCCGCGCTTGGCTCCGCGCTTGGCAGTCTTGCCAGCAAGGCAGGTGGCAGCATCGCCAGCGGTTTCAGCACCGGCATCAGCCGACTCGACACCATCAAGAACTACCCCAAGGTGATGCAGTCGCTGGGCTACTCGACCGAGGATGCCGACAGGTCAATCAAGACCATCATGGGCCATCTCGACGGCTTGCCGACGGCCACGCAGGACATGGTGACGCTCACGCAAGCCATCTCAGACTCGACAGGTGACCTCGACCTTGCGACGGCAGCGGCGCTCGGCTTCAACGACATGATGCTTGCCAATGGTGCATCGTCTGCGGAAGTCGCTAACGCTCAGGCAGTGCTCAACCGTGTGCTCGGCAAGGGCTCCGCGACGGCTGCTCAGTGGTCATCGCTCACGTCAGTCATGCCAGCTCAGCTCGGTATGGTCGCAAGGAGCATGCTTGGCACGGAGGCATCGACCGAGGACCTGCACACGGCGCTCGAAGACGGCACCGTGAGCTGGAACGACTTCCTGCAGGCAATCGCCGACATCGACAAGAACGGCTACATTGACGAGTCCGGCAAGAAGATTGCGTCATTCGAGGAGCAGGCGCGAGCCAACAGCCATGGCATCGGCACTGCCATCGACAACATCCGCAACCGCATCGGCGCAGGATGGGCAGAGATTCTCGACAAGGTAGGGCAGGAGGAAATCTCTACCACCATCGACAAGATGAGTTATGGCGTCAAGGGCGGAATGATTCGCGTGGCCGATGCCGTCGGCTACCTCAAGGAGAAGATCGGCAACACCAAGATAGGCGAGAACCTCAAGAAGATTTTCGACGCAGCAGCCAAGGGCATCTCCGACATCGACACCGACGCCCTCAAGCAGTTCGCCGACAGCATGATTGACCTCATCGACAAGGCGCTCCAATGGCTCGTTGACCATGGCGAGGCACTGGCAACGGCACTGACCGCGATTGCTACCGCAATCGGAGTAATCGCCGGTTATACGATGGCCACGACCGTAATCAGCGGAGTGAGCAGCGCCCTCGAGGTGCTCTCCATGGTGACCATCGGAGGTGGCATCGCCGCAACGTTAGGCGAAGTCGGTGCCGGATTCATGCTGCTCGCAGAGACCGGAGGGCCGCTCGCAGGGCTTTTCGCAGGTCTTGGAGGCGTGCTCACATGGATTGCCGCAAACCCAATGGTGCTCGTGGTGGCAGCAATCGCCGCCGTGGTCGCAGGTCTGGTCTACTTCTTCACGCAGACCGAGACCGGCAAGGCCATCTGGGAGAGCTTCTGCAATGGCCTTAAAGAGCTCTGGGAGGGCTTGAAGACCGACTGGAAGAACCTCTGTGACGTGTTCTCACGTGAATGGGAATCGTTCCAGGCGTTCATCGACGGCATCCCCGAATGGTGGCAGGGCGTCATGGACTACTGGTCATCCGCGATGGATGAGCAAAAGCGAAACTTCGCCCTCGCATGGGACAAGATCAAGAGCGACTTCTCGGATGCGTGGGAGGCCATCAAGAAGAAGGCATCCGACATCTGGAATGGCATCTGCACAACCGTCACCACAACCGTCAACAACATCAAGACAACACTGGCGAACATCTGGGAAAACATCAAGTCAACCGTCAATGAGAAGTGGACCGCAATCAAGACCTTCATCTCCAACACCATCGAGAACATCAGGACGAGCGTCTCCAACAAGGTATCGGAGATTAAGACCAACGTCTCGACCATCGTTGACAGCATCCGAGCCGCCATCTCCGAGAAGCTCACCTCCGCGAAGGAGAAGGCGCTCAGTATCTTCGACGGCATCAAGGACGGCATCAAAGAGAAGATCGACTGGGCCTACAACAAGATCAAAGGCATCGTTGATGACATCAAGGGCCTGTTCAACTTCGAGTGGTCGCTCCCGGCACCGAAGCTCCCGCACATCACGTGGGGCTGGGATGACGTGGGCGGAATCGTGAGCGTGCCGTCATTCGGCATCGACTGGTACGGCAAGGGTGGCGTCTTCGACTCTGCCAACGTCATCGGTATCGGCGAGAAGGGCCGCGAGGCGGCGCTCCCGCTCAACCGCAACACCTACGGCGAGATTGCACGCGGCATCGTGCGCGAGGGCGGTGGCGGCGTCACCGTGACCGGCAACACCTTCATCGTGCGCGAGGAAGCCGACATTGACCGCATTGCGGACGCACTCGACCGCAAGATTTACCGTGAGAGGCTGGCGATGCTCGCATGAGGACTCAAGTAGTTTTCGACGGCCACGACCTCACCAACCTCTTTGCCGTCTCCGACCTCAGAAACTCGCTTCTCCCGCGCAACATCGGCACCTCAGTCGTGCCAGGGCGCGACGGGAACCTGTTCACCGGAGCGACGCTCAGCGCGCGCACCATCTCGCTCAGGCTCACCATCATCGACAGGAGCATCGCAGGAAGGCAGGCAGCGGAACGGCTGCTTGCCTCCATCCTTGCCGTTGACGAGCCAAGGCCGCTCTCAATCAGCATCGACGGAGGGCTCTACTACATGGCCATACCGAAGGCCGACTCCGAAGGCGCGCGCTACCGCAATGCGACCAGCTACGAGGTGACCTTCGAGGTGCCGGACCCAGTGGCCTACGGAGAGACCAAGACCGTCACCGTGCCGTCTGGTGGTACGTTGACGTTCACCGTTGGTGGCACCTACCCGACCATGCCGACCATCAGCGCACCAGCAGCAGCCAACGGCAGTGGTGGCTACTGGCGCTTGCGTCTCGAGGACGGCAGCTACCTGATTGCCTACATCCCGTCAGGCGTGAGCTCGGCACCAGTCATCGCGGATTGCGAGAAGCGCACGCTCAAGGTCAACGGTACCGTTGCGCTTCTCGTGCCCGATGCCGACTGGCTGGTACTGGAGCCCGGAGAGCACACGCTCGAGATGACCGGCACAGGGGCTGCTACCGTTGCTTTCACTGAAAGGTGGTTGTAATGGACCAGATGATTCGAATCATGGTCTTCGACCACCAAGGAACCTATCTCTCCGACATCGACCCAACGCAAGTGCTCAACATGACCTACGTTGAGGAAGTCAACGGAGAGCACTCGCTCACGATCACCACGTTTCAGACGCTCAGCAAGACCGACCGTCTGCTCATCCGCGACGGCATGGGCGTCTGGCGTGAGTTTGTCGTGCTCGGCACGAACGAGAGCCACACCGGGCTCTACGTCACGAACGAGTACTACTGCACCTGGTCTCTGCAGTACGACCTCATGGCCACGTTCGTCAACAACCTCACCGGCTGTGGTTACGTGCCGGGACATGAGAGCGTACCGAAGGCCGCTACCGTGGCAATGGGAGTTGCGCTCGAAGGCACCGACCGCTGGACCGTGGGCACCGTCACCGTGCCGACCCTCAGCTCATCGAGCTTTTATCGCCGATCTGGCTGGGAAGCCCTGCAGACCGTCGTTGAGAAGTGGGGCGGCGAGGTGCAAGCCACCATCACCGTCAGCACCAACGGAGTTGTCTCTCGTGCCGTAGACCTGCTCACGCACGTTGGCACATCGGAGGCAACCAGACGCTTCGACTACGGCCACGACATAACGAGCATCAAGCGCACCGTCTCCGATGACGTATGGCCATGCCGAATCGTGCCGTTGGGCAAGTCTATGGAGACCGAGAATGGCGGCTACACCAGACGCCCGGACATCTCGAGCGTCAATGGTGGCGTCATGTGGTTGCAGAACGATGCCGTGGTGCCGTACACGCGCATCCCTGACGGCTCAGGTGGCTGGGAGTATCCCACGCTCATCATCATGAACGAGAGCTACGAGGAACCAGCCGACGTGAAGGCATGGGGGCTGGAGAACCTTGCAGACCTCACGAGCCCGAAGGTGACCTACGAGGCCAACGTGGCTCAGTTCGTGCGAGCTGGCCTTGACCCGCATGGCGTGGCGCTCGGTGACAACATCGTGGTCGTTGACCGAACGTTTGGCAGCGATGGGCTCAGGCTCACCGCGAGAGTCACGAAGATAGCCGGGAACCTGCTCGACGCGTCACAGACAAAGCTCACCATCGGGAACATCGGCACGTCCATCTCGCGTCAGCTCGCAGGAGTCTCGCGCGAGGTGGCGCGCCTTTCCGGTGACGTGGAGAATGCCAGCGCGTACCAGGCAACGAGCGAGTACATGGACGCCCTGCTTGGGAGAATCAATCAGGAAGTCAACGCCACAGGCGGCTACACGTACATCACGCAGGGCGAGGGCATCCGCACCTACGACGTGCCGGTTAGTGACCCGCTTGTCGGTGACGAGGCGTCCAAGGTCGTGGAGGTGAAAGGCGGCAACATCCGCATCGCCGACACGAAGGACAGCGCGGGCAACTGGGAGTGGAAGACGCTCATCCAGTCAGGGCACATCGCATCGGAGCTGGTGACCACGGCACAGCTCGTGGCAGGCTACATCGGCAACGCCACCAACGGCAACTTCTGGAACCTCGATACCGGCGCTTTCAGGCTTGCCAACACGGCAACCATCGGCGATAGGACCGTTGAGCAGGCACTCTCCGACATTGACGCCAACATCACGAGCGTTGACGTGCAGTATGCGCAGAACCAGAGCCCTACCGTGGCACCTACCTCCGGATGGAGCACCACGGCACCAGCCTATCAGGCGGGATACTACATCTGGCAAAGAACCGCTACGACCACACCGACAGGCACGAGCTACAGCACTCCCGTCATGATCTCGGGGCGCGACGGGCAGGACGGAGCGGACGGCACGAGCGTCACCATCCTCGGCAGCTACGCGACCTACGCAGACCTCATCGCCGACCATCCGACAGGCAATGTTGGTGACGGCTATCTCGTTGCCGGTGACCTGTACGTCTGGGACGGCACCCAATGGCTCGACGTTGGCACCATCCAAGGACCGCAGGGCCCAGCAGGAACCAATGGCACGGACGGAGCGGACGGCTCGCAGATCTGGACCGCAACGGCAGCGCCGACCACGCCAAACTACACGTTCGCGCTATCCTCGCTCACCGGACCTGCAGGGGTTTCGCCGCAGGTTGGTGACATCATCGTCTACTCATACTACCGCTACACCATATCGAGCGTTGGCACTGACAGTGTGCGCTCTGGTAGCCGCACCTCCATCAGGGGAGCAGCAGGCAGCAACGGCACCAACGGTACCAACGGCATCAACGCCTACGTTCACATCGCATGGGCCAACAGTGCGGACGGCTCGGTGGACTTCTCAACGACCGTCAGTGCTGGCAAGCAGTATCTGGGCACCTACGCCGACAGCACTCAGGCCGACTCTCAGGACTACCATGACTACTCTTGGAGTCTCATCAAGGGAGCGGACGGCACAGACGGCACCGATGGCACGGACGGCAGCGATGGCGTAGGCATCGCGTCAATCGTTGAGCAGTACTACCTCTCGACATCGAGCAGCACGCAGAGTGGCGGCTCATGGTCAACGAACCAGCCGACTTGGGAGAGCGGTAAGTACATCTGGACTCGCAGCTTCATCACGTGGGACGATGGCACGACTGCCACGACAACCCCGACGCTCGCTCAGGCAATCAACAGTGCCAACCAGACGGCATCCAACGCTCTGGATACCGCGACCGAAGCCGCGAAGGTTGCGACCAACTATCTCGACTTCGACTCAAGCACCGGCCTTGACATCGGCTATGACGGCACCAACGCCAAGACGCGCATCAACGGTGACGGCATGGAGGTGTTCGACGGTAGCGGGAGCAGCATCATCACCGCAAAGAGCGTCAACGGAGTTGCCGAGGTTCGCACTGGTGCGCTTGGTAAGGCTCACTCGGTTGTCAACGAGGACAGCTTCCAGATGATCGCGGACGATGGCTCATGCTTCATGGAAGTTGCCGAGCCCAACGACGCAACCTCCGGTTGGTATGCGGACTTCTACACCAGCGACGGCAACTCATCGACAAAGTACTACCTCACGTATCCGTTGAGTAGCGCAGACAGCCTTATGGTGCTCGTTGACGGAGCATGGTGGTACAGCGTGGCCATTGGTGGTGACAGTCGTGGTGACTACTTCATATTCAGGGCCGTACCAATAGCCGGGAGAGCTGTCACCGCAGTCTATGAGACAAGAAGAATACCGCTCAAGTACTACACGATGGGCATCAGACGTGCCGACAGCACTGCCGGTGCGTATTCGTTTGCCGACGGCTTCAAGAACATAGCGAGTGGTGCTAACTCCCATGCGGAGGGCTTCTACACCGAAGCATCTGGCGACATGGCACACACCGAGGGCAACATGACCGTTGCGAGCGGCTTTGGCTCACACGCCGAGGGCGGTGACACCACGGCTAGTGATGGTGACGCTCACGCAGAGGGCCATCAGACCACAGCAAGTGCCCTCTACACGCATGCCGAGGGTGACGGAACCACGGCCAGCGATTACGGAGCTCACGCCGAGGGCTACCAGACCACGGCTAGCGGTAGGTACTCGCATGCTGGCGGCTACAACACGATTGCAGCAGCAAACTACCAGACCGCTATCGGCATGAACAACGTACAGGACAGCACCGACCCGTCTACCAGTCAGTACAACGATTCGAAGTTGTTCATCATTGGTCGTGGCCAGTCCACAAGCAACAGGCGAGATGCCCTGTATGTCACGCAGAAAGGCAACCTCTGGATTGCTGGCACGCTCACGCAAAACTCTGACCGCAGGCTCAAGGAGCACCACGAGTACCTGTCCGACGATGCATGCGAGTTCGTGCGCAAGCTAAGACCGGCGCTCTACTCCAAGGACGGAGAGCGACATCTTGGCTTCTACGCTCAGGACGTGCAGGATGCAGACCTTTGGGATACGGCAACCGTCACGGCACAGCACACGGACGAGTCTCTCGACTACGACCCTCTCACGCTTGACTATACGGCACTGATTGCACCGCTCACGGCCTACGCACAGCAGCTAGAGCGACGCATCGAGCAGCTCGAAGCACGACTCGCAAAGGAGGCACGATGAATACCTACCAGCTCAAGTTGGACCTCAACAAGGGCCCGACGAACCATCTGATGAGTCAGTTCGGTGGCGTGACCATCCGCCAGGGTGACAAGAACGGCACCACCATCTCTGCGGACCTCTACGATCACGGCACCGCACTCGACACCTCCGGGCTCAGCGCCTACTTCGTGATGCCGTTGCCAGACCGCGAGCACTACTACCGCAAGGCCGCATCGCTTGCCAACAGCACCGTGAGCGTGGTCGTGGACGAGACCGAGGCCGCGTCGGTCGCTGGCAAGACCGACAACGCCTATTTCGAGCTCCTGCAGGGCAACACCGTCATCGCATCCACCCAGAGCTTCCACGTCACCATCCTCAGAGACGCCCTCGCTGGCAAGGAACCCGGAGAGACCTACGACACCGAAATCCAAGAAGCAATCGACAACCTCAACGAGCACGTGGCGCACATCGCAGACACCGTGGAGGAAGTGCTCGAAGAGCATCCCGAGTGGACCACCACCATCCAAGACGGTGCCGTGACTCCCGCGAAGCTTTCCAACAACGCCTTCCCTGACCTCACCGCAGGCGCAGCGGAGGGCATCACCGGCGGAGGGCCGAGCGACACGGCAGCATGGGTGGAGCGCGTGTGCCCCGGCACGGACGGGCCTGCGACCATCGAGAGCATCCACGGGCGGACGCTTCCGTGGAACCAGATGGTGAGCAGCTACTCGCAGGCGGCGAGCGGAACGGCAAGCCTGCCTGCTGGCGAGGTGTCCACAGTCACCGGCCACGTGTACTACCTCAGCGCCGTTTCGAGTGCAGATACGGTCGTCAGCAATGGCTCGTACATCCGGTTCAGGCTGTACACGCGGGCCTCTGGCAGCAACCGGGTGATTGTCACCATGCAATTCGACCAGAGCGGCGAGCACAAGGTCTCGACCATCTTCACCTCGCAGTATGATGCCGTATCGAACGGCACCAC
>Ga0326513_10003789_pt1 | contig 10905 bp, 5 predicted proteins | sample 2_2465_0518_D_FD_203654 | JGI IMG/M metagenome (GOLD analysis project Ga0326513, IMG submission 203654) | Bovine rumen microbial communities from UC Davis, California, United States - 2_2465_0518 | ecosystem: Host-associated > Mammals > Digestive system > Stomach > Rumen | place: USA: California... | reverse complement strand
CAATAACGCCATCGGAATAAGCTGCATTATTACCACGCAACTGTACAGTTTTTCCAGTGTCGATTCCGCTTATACTGATGGGGTTGGCACTGCTAGTTGTCCACGTATTACCTTCGTCGGTGCTATACTGAATAGCTAGTGTCAACGGGTTGGTGATGGTTACTGTGGTAGCATCTTCTGTGGCTTCTATTGTCAAAGGCGCCTCTGCAGCCATATATTCATCTGTCTCCTCGCTGGCATTCTTTACGGTCCAACCTGTAGGGATGCCACTGTCACCAGTCTGCCATGAGGTCATGGCATCAGCCTTGACAAATGTACCTGTGGGAGAAACACCTTTGAGCCAGTCTTTTACATCATCCTCCTCTGCACTTTCAAAATCGGGGTTAGTCAGGAACTCTGTAGCAAGACACTTAACATAGTTCAGACTGGTGCATCCTTCGAACATACAGTAATATGCTAAGTCAGCGACCTGAGCAGCTGGTAACACAGGAGCCTTTTTCAGACTGGTGCAGCCGGAGAACATAAACTGATAGACACCATGCTCAAGATGAATAGCTGGCAGTTCGGGCGCCTCCATCAGGCTAGTGCAGCCCTTGAACATCTCCATATAACAATCGATGCTGCCGTGCTCTTCCCAATGCATGGGATCTGTTTCGTCTACAGAATAGGGCGTCATGTAGGTACAAGGTAGAATAGATGGTGCCTTGGTCAGGCCTGTACATCCTTCAAACATCGATGCATAGCAGGCAACTGTCATCTCGGTGGCAGGGAGTTCCGGTGCACGGCTCAGTCCCTGACAACCTGCAAACATATACTGATAACACATATTTGTCAGAGTTGTTGCGGGCAGCAAGAGCTCATTCGTCGGATGGTTCTTGATGGTTGTATTGGGGGTTACCTCCCAAGGATTTTCTGCCGGTACAGAGAAAAGATGTGAGAAAGTATCCTTTCCGGTGAGAGTGGTCAGCGAGGCAAAGTCGGTTGAACTGATTAGACTCATGATGTTACCATAGACATAGACATCAGCAGTAGAGATGATATGGCTGTCAAAATTAGGAGTTCCATTACCAAAATACTTGGCATTATTTCCACGGAACGATACCTTGTCGCCAACGGCTACCTGAATGGCTTCATTCCAACTATAAGTGGTCCACTCCCCGCCATTCTTCTGGTACTCTAAGGGATTCATCACACCAGGATCAACCTCATAGCCTAAATTTAATGTAAAGGTGATTTCACCACTTGAAGCCGCTTCCAGAGTGAGTGGCGTACTGAGCATGTCCTGGGTATTCGTCAGACTATATATGCGCATACCACTATCAATGGGAGCATGGCGAGGACTCGCTGCAACCTTCGTCGTTGGGAACAACAGAATCCAAGTGTTAGCAGGCACGTCATAATCGATGGATACCAGCCCCTTACTATCCCGACTAAAGGTACCCAACACTGTTGTGCCACACATGGCTGTCATCTCTATACCACCAGCCGTTTCCAAAAGGACATCCACCTGCCCCTTACCGGCAGCCACCATCAGGTAGACACCCTTGAAGGAAGCCAGAAAATCAGCAGAACCGGGTGTCGTTGTTTCCATCAACGACTTCATAGCGTCAGAAGTAACAGGTTTCTTGAAGGTTACGCTACCCTCTTCAGTGTCTACCTCGTCAGCAGTATCCAATACTACAGTCACACCAGTCTCCGTAGTTTGTGCCAAGCCAGGCTTTGCCACAGAACCGGGAGTGATCGTAACTCCAGGGTCAACAGGTCCAGGCTCTGCCAAGGCATCTTCTTTTGTCTTTGAAGAATAGGTAAAGTTGAACTTATAGTATTTGCCCCCATTACGATGAATATAAGCAGGACTCAAATTCTCGTTGTATTCGCTAAAATAAAGAGCGACAGTATAGGTCTTTCCGTCCTCAAAGTCTCCATTGCTTGCCGAGTCGTAGCCCCAACCTACATTGACAGGATAGGTGCCAGAAAACGACCAGTTTGCCCAAACGTCCAAAGGCTGATAATCATAGGCCCAGTTTTCGCTGAGTGGAACCAGACCCTCTGGCATAGCACAAAGGATGGCCGGAACCAAATCGGAGTTAATCCGGCCGAAGTTGCCCGTCTTATAGTCTCTGTAGTCCACATCGAAACCTTCAACGACAAACTCATCGGCAACACTCTTCTCGAGGGTAGTGAACGTCATGGAACCACCATAGGTATGTGCAGCTGCAGAATAGGTGACAGGCACATTAGACTTGAAAATAAAACCGTTGAAGCCTAAGTCTGGGAGTCTCATTTTCTCTTGACTGTTTTTCAGAGTCACCTCTTTTGAATAGATTGTTCCAAGATTAATAGGGTCCTGATTCTCACCAAGAAGGTTATATTGCTTGTTTTCTCCGTTTACAATCATAGATACGCTGACTGCGGTAGAAGCATCGTCACCGGCATAGGTAAAACCAGCCAGCAAACACTCTTTCGTGTGGTCTGTACTCCAATTGAATGAAGTATATTCACCGACTGAGTTTTGGGGATAGTCCCAATAGTTGACACCGTTGGCATCATCAGTTTTCCAATCAGCCACCTCTGTGAAATGGATGGCAATGACATAGGAGTGTCCTTTTTGATACCGGCCTTCCTTATAGGTATCAGTCTGTGCATCATAGACTAATGGATTAGGCATCACAAAGTCATCAATCGAGCCGTCATTCCGAACGAACTGGCTGGCACTCATCACCTCGTTCATAGGCTCTGATGCGCCTCTGCCACCCATGAACTGTTGTCCGAAAGCGACGGCAGTATTGCTATTCGTAGGCTTAATGAACAAACCTTTCTCAGTCATGTCGAAATAAGCACTACCGCTATTAATATTACTGTCATACACACCAATATAGACCAACATATGGTGGCTGCCCTCATATTCATAGCCTTCCCTATCAGTCAGGATAACCAGTTGATAGCCGGTAATACCAAGGTTTGGTTTTTCTTTGTCAGGACTCCGATAAACAACGCCCAAATTGTAAGGAACGGGCACAGCTTCGGAGAACTTGCTAAAAGCAGGGGCAGGAGTCTTGTCCCCATTCATTCTGAATTTCACATAAGAATTAGGTGCTGCAGCCCACAGAAAGCTGCTTACCATCATCGCTCCGAGGAGCAGAAGTAATTTCTGTTTCATAATCCATGAAGTGTTTGAATTAATAATTATGTGACAAAGATAGGAAAAAGACACAACAACCAGGGACTTAAAACAACCGATTTTGACGAACTGGCCCTTGTGAGTGACGAACTCGGGAAGGGTTCAAATAATTATGGACGAAAACTTTGTCCTTTCTGTTTTTTTTCAGTAACTTCGCATCATGGAAACATCAAGACACACATTATTCGTCATGCTAGCACTTTGTTTCTGCCTCACCATACAGGCACAGATGGAGAGCTACCTAACTTGTCGGCGCTATACCATACAGGACGGACTGCCACAAATGCAGTGCGAACGAGTATGGCAAGACTCGCGCGGGTATATTTATATAGGTACGTTATCAGGCTTTGTACGTTTCGACGGTCAGACGTTCACCCCATTCCTGAAAGGACATCGATTCAACATCATAGGCTTTGCAGAGATTGACGAAATGGTCAGTGCATTCGACTTTCGCCGCCAATGGTTGACAAGCTACGATGGAGTAAAGATGCATCTGATAGACCCAAAAGGGCGGTGGCTCCTTAACAACTTCAACAGCGGGAGTCTTCCTAACGGTTACTTCCTGTTGGAGGACGAGCAAGAATCGAACCGCCGACTGTGTGTGTTAACAGCCAAGGGCTTTGTTCCAGTGACAAAAGGAGCGCTACTAGACAAAATGAATCCCGACAGAAGGCTATACATGGATTCCACACTACTATATGTGCCCACTGAAGAAGGATTATACCGTATAGAGAACAACAAGGCTATACAGCTGACTTCCAAGAAGGACATCTTTACTTTGCTACGCACCGACAACCAATTATTCGCTTTTGCTGCTGATGGTGTCTATACCGTGAACCAAAAGGGACTCAAAAAGGATAGTCATTTTGCTTTTAAGTCAACAGACTACGGTCTCATAGTCCGACAATTTTCTAATAGCCATATCGTTATAGCCGACGAACATACTCTTTATGAATATGACGGCAGCAGTATCAAGGAGATAGCTACGGGATTTAACCTCATCAAGGATGTATTGGTAGATTGTTGGGATCGCCTGTGGGTAGCCACCTACGAAGGATTATACTGTTACTTCAACCGCAACTTCACCAACTATCGCCTGACCGACCGAGATGACATTGTGCGTGCCATTGGTGTAGATACCAATGATAATGTTGTCATGGGAACTCTGAACGGCAAAGTTCTCACGCTGCAAAGGACAAAGACAAATGCTCTAAGTTCGAAGTTCAAGGTTCTATGTCTCGAAGACAATCCAACCAACTTCTATGCACCCTGCGCCGTAACAATTAACGATGCTGTGTACATGGCCGGCAATGGTGACGTGCTGTGCTACGACAGTATCATTCACAGACTGCACTTGCCCATAAACAGATGCCGTTTTGTCGCAAAAGCGGCCAAACGACTTATCATAGGAAGCAGCAATTGCATCACAGCCTATGACCCAAACACCGCATCCTTGGACACACTGGCCACAAGCATCCCCTATCCCTGGTGTGCAGCCGAAGACAAACAAGGGCATCTATGGGTAGGAACCACTTTTGGAGTTTATATGGATGGAAACAAGATAGACTATAGACAACAACTCATCGTCACTTGCATGGAATGTGACAGCCTTGGCAACATCTTTTTTGCATCGAAAGACTCACTATTCCTCATACAAAATGGTGAAGTAACCACTATACCTATGCCTAAATTAGCTGGTCATGAGGTGCGTTCGCTACATGTGTCACCCAAGGGGTTTCTGATTATTGCCGTCATTGACGGACTTTTCGTATGCCGCATCAACGAGGAATACCAGCTAAGTGATATTCGTTTCTTCGACCACACCAATGGTTTCACAACACTGGAGCCCCTGATGGCAACTATGGCCGAGACCAGTGATGGAACTGTATGGTTGGCTGGCGTCGAGGAAATGACTTCGTTCCGTCCATCTGACCTACTGGCCTACGACGAGCACGACACCTACATTAACCCGCCTTTGCGTTGGTGGCAACACTGGTGGGTATGGGTGGCTGGAATAATCCTGATTTCGTTGACTGTATGGATACTGACCCAACGCTATGAACGGTTGCGCAACCGTAAAAAGCTCATTCGTCTTCAACAGGAAAAACAGCAACGTGAAGAACAAATTGAGGCCATTCGCAAGAAGGCCATCGAGGAGGTGAGAGACAATCAGGAAATGACGGCCAACAAACTGGCTAATGATATCGTGAAGATGACCCAGCAGAACTTCAAGCAACGTATTACCTTACGCACAGCAAGCGGTACCATTGTTGTTGAAGTGAAAGACATTGCCTATTTTAAAGGAGACGGCAACTATTCTCAACTTGTAACGTTCCACAATCAAGACACCGTACTTACGGGCCTTGGTGCACTTGAAAAAATGCTCAGCCCGGAAGTGTTTGTACGTGCAGACCGTAGTACGCTGGTAAATATCCACCACATCTCCGCCCTACTCCCTAAACAGCGGCGTTGCATCTTCCGTTCTCAGGATGGCAGGGAAATTGAGACAACACTTCGAGAACCAGCTTTCAAACGACTACAGGATTTGCTTTAGAGCTACAGAAAAGGAGGCCCAAAAACGTAAAGGCAGCATTGAGAAGTAAAAGCTCGTAACTGAAATGGTAGTTCCACAGAAGGGGAGCCAGGAAGTCTAGGAGTATACAGATTATAGGCGGAATGACGGAAACGATGGGAACGACTCCGTCAACGACCTTTCTATGAGTTAATAGTCCAAAACTAAAGAGGCCCAATAATGGTCCGTAGGTGTAGCCCGCTAACCGGTAGATAGTATCTATTATGGTCCCACTACCGGCCAAATGAAAAACAGCTATGCAGAGGGCAAAAGCTAAAGCTACTGCAGCATGAACAAGATGACGGGTACGGAGGGCCTTCTGGGGCAGGAAACCTTCACGCTCCACCCTAAGAACATCTACACAGATACTGGTAGTGAGTGATGTCATGGCACTATCAGCACTTGAAAGAGCCGCGGCAGTAATGCCTATGGTAAACGGGAACACCACCAAGGTTCCTAACGCTCCATTGCCTACGAGCATGGGCAACAAACGGTCGCCTGCCTGAGGAATAGCCATCCCACTCTTGGCAGCAAAAGTATAGAGCAAGACGCCAAGGGCAAGGAAGAGCAGATTGACGGGCAGAATGCAGAATCCATAAAGACACATATTCTTTTGTGCGGCATACAAAGAGGGACATGTAAGATTCTTTTGCATCATATCCTGATCCAAACCATTCATGACAATAGTTATGAACATTCCGTTGACAAATTGGCGAAAGAAGAACTGTGTACTGGATACATCCCAACAGAACATCTGTCCCATGGGGCTTTCAGTAATCGTTTCAGCAATACCTGACGGCGTAAGATTCAAGCTGTCCGAAACAGCCCATACAATACAACCGGTAGCGATGAGCATACAGAAGGTCTGAAGGGCATCTGTGCGTACAATATTCTCGATTCCTCCACGACGTGTATAGAGGAATATAGCCAATAAAACAACACCTACAGTAAACCAGAAAGGAAGACCTAACGGACGGATAGCCATCTCATGCAACACGGTGCAGGTAAGGAACAGACGGGCAGCTGCTCCGGTAAGCTTGCTGAGCAGAAAGAAACAGGCACCTGTAAGATGACTTTTACGACCAAAGCGCTCTGCCAAATAGCTGTAGATGCTGGTCAGACGTAGTCTGTAGTATAAAGGTAAGAGCAGAAAGGCAATAAACACGTAACCGGCAAAGAAACCCAGACACATCTGCACATAAGTCATACCGTTCTGATTGACCCATCCCGGCACACTGACAAGGCTTACACCACTGATGCTAGAGCCTATCATGCCAAAAGCTACTAGCAGCCAAGGTGACTTCCTGCCAGCACGGAAGAAGGCGTTGTTATCGCCCTTTGACTTAGCTAACCTGGCAAAAAGAAACAACAGCAGAATATAAAGTGCAAGAGCGGAGAATACTAGATAATTGGTCATATTGCTGAAGGTTTTTTATTGTAAAACAGGAAAGAGTCACCACACATCCACATACAATGGAAGATGATCTGAATAACCGCCTTTATAAACCGGGCCTTGGAAGGTACGCCAGGGAGTGCCTTTTTCAGTAAGTAAAAAGGGGAGTTTAGCCACATGAACACGGGGCTCACAGTTAGACTGCATAGAAGGAGATACAAGTATGTGGTCTATATACCCCCAAAGCCCCTGATAGTTATAGGTTCCTTGCGCCTTTTTCAACTCTTTACGACGCTGAGGAACAAGGCTGACCAGACGTTGCAGGATGGGTCGGAAAATAGGATCGCGAGGTTCCGCATTAAAATCTCCCATCACCAATATGCGATGCCCTTGTAATGTGTCGAGTGCCTGACAAAGGGTCTGAGCTGCAAGCATTCTGTTTTCTGTGCTAGCTTTATTTCCTCCTGCCCTGCTGGGGAAATGCAACACAAAGACATGCAATAAAGAATCTGTACGTATCATCTTACCCCAAACATGTAAGATGTCACGCGTTGGACGTAAGCCTTGCTCAGCAGAAGGAACTCTGATAGACTCGGAACCCAAAAAACGGAAAAGGATGGGCTGATATAGCAGTGCAACATCAACTCCACGAAGGTCTGGGCCATCATGATGCACATAATGGTATTTGGCAACGTGGAGCGGTGAACGAAAACACAAATCATGCAAAACTGTGTCATTCTCAACTTCGCATACCCCCACCAACATGGGCCATCCATCTTGCTCTGCCACAGCAGCTATAACCCGAGAGATATTGTCAAGTTTTCTCCAATAACGAGCAGGCGTCCAACGATATGTACCATCAGGAAGAAAATCGAAATCATTTTTTAATGTATCATGGCAGGTATTAAACAAGTTTTCTACATTATACCACATTACCTTCTCAGCCCCTACAGAATAGTAATAAAAAAGGAGAAATGCTATAATAATGTATATATTTTTCATAATAATTTACAATATTGGAAGATGAAAGTTTCTTATCTCCTTTCTGTACTCAAGAGCCTTACCGCCAGTGGCTTTATCAAGGAGATTCCAGAATCTGGAACTGTGATTCATCTCCATAAGATGGGTAAGCTCGTGCTGCATGACATAATCCTGCAGATGAGGAGGAAGGAGCATCAGGTACAGACTGAGGCTGATAGATCCCCTACTGCTACAACTACCCCATCGGGTACGACTCCTATGAATACTGACATTACTAAAGCTTAAGCCACGGGCTGAAGCAAGGGCTTGTAGACGTGGTGGAAGTTGTTTTTTAGCCTGTTTACGAAGAAACTCAACCTCCTGAGGCGTGAGCCTATATATACCAGCCTGACGCTCTTTAAAACGCACCATCATTGCCTTTAATCTTGGTCGCAACTCTTCTATGGCACGCAGCAGATCGGACTGCCGCGACCTTACAGGAACAGTACAGCACAAGCCATCCTCTGTGCAGCGGAAGGTGAAACGTCGGGCTCGGCTGTTACTTCGCAGAATAATACGCCCCAAATCGGAATCCTCTACAAACCCTTTGTTTTGCATAACCGGGCACAAAATTATAAAAAATTTGATTATGACCTTACACTTTAATCCACAGACTTTTGCTGACATATGTTAAAAATCTGTTAAAGAGATGAAGATAGAGGTTGTATATTGATTCTTTTCCATATTTTTGTTTGAAAAACAAATAGTCAACAAATAAAATCACGACGAAATGGAAACAATGAACAAAGAATTTGAATTTAAGGGTGGTTACCTGAACGGTTTCTTGATGATTTTTCTGGATATACTCTTGTGGTGTGCCACTTTTTTCTGTTTTATACTGGGGATTGTAGAAAGCGATTCCGGGCATTCTTTTGCACCTTGGATTGTACTGTCAGTAGTGCTGCTGATTGCCAGCATCATCTGCTGTTGCGGTTTCTCCATGCTGGAACCCAATCAAGCCAAGGTGATGACATTCTTCGGTAAATATGTGGGTACTTTCCGCAAGACAGGCTTTTACTGGTTAAACCCCTTTATGAGTGTAAAAAATGTTAGTCTGCGTGCTCGCAACCTGAATGCAGAGCCCATAAAAGTAAACGACAAGACTGGTAACCCTATCCTCATCGGTTTGGTTGTTGTTTGGAAACTGAAAGATACGTACAAAGCCATCTTTGACATAGACACTGACGTTTCAAACGCTGCGGGGGCCCAAGTGGGCAATTCTGCCACAGCCCGTATGAACAAATTCGAGAAGTTTGTGGCTGTGCAGAGCGACTCAGCCCTACGTGAAGTGGCTGGAATGTATGCCTACGACAATGAAGATACAAAAGAGAATGAAGTGATAACTTTGCGTAGCGGAGCTACGGAAATCAATGACGTGCTGACCGACAAGCTGAACGAGCGTCTGGCAATGGCCGGACTAGAGGTAACTGAAGCTCGCATCAACTACTTGGCATATGCTCCCGAGATTGCAGCGGTTATGTTGCGACGTCAACAGGCCGCAGCCATCATCACAGCTCGTGAAAAGATTGTAGACGGAGCTGTCAGCATGGTGAAGATGGCATTAGACAAATTGTCAGAAGAAAGCATCGTGAACCTGACAGAAGACAAGAAGGCAGCTATGGTCAGCAACCTGCTGGTAGTTCTCTGCGGCGACGAACCGGCTCAACCCATTGTAAACTCAGGAAGCGTATAAAGGAGTAATCCGCCCCTACCCGAACGGCACCCAAACAGAAATGAAGTTTCAATATTAAATCTTCAAGGCTGCGATTAAGTGAGAGCAATAACAAGTTCGCTTGATTATTGCCGAGCGAAAGCAGGCTCGAAACAAAGTTTCAATCTACAATGAGAAAAACTATCCTTACACTAGCATGCCTATTACTGGGATTAGTACCCAACATGGCACAACAGCGCAAGATAGCTGATGTACAGCATCTGGCTGACTCCATCCTAAACCGCCCCACAAGATTTGGGAAGAGAGTTAAGACAATAAGGACACAAAGAATTATCGCTGCATCCGAACTGAGGAATGCTCAACAAAACGGTTTCTATATCTGCGAAGCGGGAGACGACGGATACGCAGTCATCTCGGCAGACGAAAGAATGACACCCGTATTGGGATTCTCGCAGGGCAGAGGCTTTGACGCGACGAATATCCCAGCCGGATTACAGGAATTATTGGATAGTTACACCAATGAATACAAAGCCTTGGTAAACGGGGAATCCATACGACCTGCCAAGCGAAAGATTGACGGAATCAAGGATCAGGTAGGACCATTGTTTATTTCTCAATGGGACCAGAAAGCACCTTTTAACAACAGATGCCCAGAACTACGCGGACAACGCTGCATAACCGGTTGTGTTGCAATTAGCACATCACAAACGCTTTATTACTATCAGTACCCTGACTCTGCAAAAGGAACGGTAAACTATGTTTCACGCACAAACCAGATTCCCATTCAAGAAGATCTTTCTACCTTCAAATTCAACTGGTCAGATATCAGAAGTGTGTACAATAATGGAGCCACACAAAAAGAGTACGATGCGATAGCCGATCTGGTTTATTGCTGTGCTGTGGCAGCACAAATGGATTTTGGCATAAAAGAGAGCGCAGCGAGCAGCGTTAACCAAGTAAAGGCCTTTGTTGAGAACTTTGGCTACGACACCGACATAGCATGTTTAGATAAAAATTGTATGCCCAACAACGAATGGCAAGAGTTGATGCTGAACGAATTGAACAAT
>Ga0326513_10003788_pt1 | contig 10905 bp, 4 predicted proteins | sample 2_2465_0518_D_FD_203654 | JGI IMG/M metagenome (GOLD analysis project Ga0326513, IMG submission 203654) | Bovine rumen microbial communities from UC Davis, California, United States - 2_2465_0518 | ecosystem: Host-associated > Mammals > Digestive system > Stomach > Rumen | place: USA: California... | reverse complement strand
CAATATCGCCGCCCATCGTCGCGTAGGCACTGATAAGCGTGCCGGTATAATTCACGATCGCCGAAGTGGAAGACGTGCTGATCGTGCCGGTCGCTTTCTTAATCAGACCATTGATCGCGTCCGTGACAGCCTTCTGCGTCATCGCATTATCAGTCGCAGAACCAGTTTCGGTGGCAAGCCCGGTCTTCGTCAGAAACGCACTTGTATCAATCGTGCCGGTATACGCATCGTACTTATAGATCGGATTTGCGTCCGTGCCGATGTTGATGATCGCAACGTTCGTGCCTGCCGGATAGTTCACACCAGCACCTTCCACGAAGTCTGCGGTTGTAACAAATGAGTTCGTGATGTTGAAAATCTTATTGACCTCGGACGAGCCAAGCGACGGCAGCGACGCAAAAGCAATACTGCCGGACGGGCGAAGCGATCCGACCCGTGCAGCATTCAACTGTGCGACCGTAACGGCGTCCTGATTCGCAGTACCATCAGCAAGGCCGGTGATCTTATTGCCCCCCATCGCAATCGCACCGGACATCGTACCGCCTGCTTTGTCCAGCTTCGAACTGTCATGCGGATGCACATGGTCCGCTCTCGCAAACGCTGTGCTTGTTCCAACCGCAGCCGTGCCATCTTCCGAAGGCGTTACATCTCCGGCGACCGGAACGGTGATATCCACGACCTTGTTCGCAGGCGTAACATCGGTGCCGTTCACCTTTATGCCCTCAATCGTGTTTTCTTCGCCGACAGGCTTCCAGCCAAGTGACGATCCCTTGTACTGATACGCCATCTTATCGACGGTGTTATAGTAATACTGACCTTCTACCGGATTGGACGGTGCAGCGGCCAGCGGCTGCATGACGGCATTTTGTAGTTCGTTCTTATTCAGATTGACATTGCTCAGAACATTCATAGACTATTCCTCCTTATTTAGTTCAGATATGCCTTACCGGAAAAAGCACCGATGAACGAAAGCACAACGGCGTTTCTGCTGATATATTGACAGTCACCGATTACCACGGTTCCTGCGCTGTCCACAACCGTCACAGACGGGTACTTATCGAGATTGTGTTCAATCGTCCATTGAGCCGATGCGACAGACTGCGTGTGAACATAAGTGATTTCGCGATCTGCCAACCCCGCCGAAGCATTTTCCACAGCTTCCTGTGCCGCTTCCGCCAAGCCCTGTGCGATTTCCGCAGCTCTTTGCGCCGCTTCCGCCAAGCCCTGTGCGATTTCCGCAGCCTCTCGGTCTTGCTCTGCCTGCGTCGCTGCAGACACGGCTTGATCCTTTGCTTCGCGAACGCCCTCTGTGGCGACCGTCATATCAGCAATCAACCCTTCTATAACGTCCCGCTGCACCGGCGTCGGCGTATCCGACGACGATTGAGCCCTCCGGCGCACGGCAATTTCTACTTCAAATTTTGTCGCACCGTCATCGTTCCCGGTATGCAGAAACAGCCATGCAAATACATTCGCCCCGCTTGTCAGGTATTCATCCGGTATCGCAACGCCGTTCTCTCCTCCACTTACGGTTTTCGCCATCCCTCTCGGGTCGTTTGCAAAATGGACTTCGTATACGAGTGGAAGATCGATGCCTTCAATCTTCAATATCTGCCCGTAGTCATATTGCCACAACGGACCTACAACGGCTCTTTTGTGCCGTTCATCAAACGCAGCGATGATTACGTTATCTGTCGCAGACATTCACATCACCCCTCGTTCAATGTTTTCCAGAGTGTGGTCTGATACTTCTTCGGAATCTTGCACCCATACACGACCTCACGAATCGAGGCAACACGTTTCAGGGATTCCACCCACTTTTTCAGAGCATTGTGGTAAACGAGCTGATACGTTTTGTGCGTGTCCGCTGCATGGACCAACTCGGTCATTTCATCGGCTGAAAACATCCTGATTTCCTCGCCGTCGGCATGGTACGGAATATCCTTCGCTCCGGAGAGAATCTGCACATGAATCGCCGAAAGATTCTGCTGATCCTGCAGCGACAGCGAAAAATGATGCGTCTTACCGTCAAGCGCCAAATCAAATCCGTCCGTAATAGCTTTGGTACAAGCCAAGCTCAGCTCTTTCAGTTTGCTCCGTCGGACCAGTTCAACGGTATCAGCGCCGACAGCAGTTTCAATCGGCTCCTCTGCCGTCTCCTCAACAATAGGCGGCGTAAGCGCGATCTCTTTGCTGTCTGCGAGCGCTTCGGAAATTGTTTTGTGCTCCTCTTCCGAGATCGCCCGAACCGTGATTTCCTCGCCGAAGGAGGTCGTAACCGGCTGCATCCACTTGTCACGGTACAGATCATCGCCGAACTGCACATACTCCGCTTCCGCGTCCGCAGCAGGCAGAAATACGTTATGTTTCTTTTGGTGCTTTCGCAGATCATCCGATGTCGCCACCCCGAAGATTGTTTCGTTTCGAATCAGTTTGTAATAATTCATTTTTCAATCATCCTTTCGATCCAAAATGAAGACCGGCGCACCATTTGATACGCCGGTCATTCCGGGTTTGTTTAGATAGACAGACCAACAAGCAGATTCGCAAACCCGCTGTACGACATATACGATATATCATTATAGCTGTATCTGCGATACTGGAAACTGTTACCGTACTGATTGCTCGGCGATCTCGTCCACCAGTCATCCGACCTGATCCAGTACCCTTGTCCGTCATACGACTTCGATATATCTCCGCTGTTCCACAGATGTCTCGTCCCGATCATCGAATGTTTTTCGTATGTTTCATTCGAAATATAGACAAAGAAATACGGCGTATTATTCGGACGATACCACACATCACCATCAGCAAGCAGATACCCGCCGTCATAAGTCGGATCAGTAGATTGCTGAATCAGTCTTGTCCCCGCTATCGAAGCGCGGTCTCTCAAAATAACGCCCGGCCATCTTGCTCGAAGGAAGCCGTTGACCCCGCCGAATAGCCCACTCAAATATCCTCTGTGCTCATACACATAGTCAGAACTGCTCGTATAGGAATTGACTTCGCCGCAAGCAGGCGGATATACCGATTCAACTACCGAAGGATCACAGTACGCCGATGATACGCTTTCTCTCGTCAGAACCTTAACAGGCGTGATAATCGAGCGCCACTTGTATTCAAACGCACCGTAAATGCGGTTCCGGAAGAATTCCTGCAGCAAGCTGCCGTCCCAAGTCGCGGTAACGTAGTTTGCATTGCTGTAATTCATCTTCAACGGAAGCGGATTGTTCGCATAGAACGACGCTCCAGCGTACCGCGTCAGACTGCCCGGATACAACTGCCGGTCACTTCCCGCATATTCAAGCCGCAGCGTTTCGTGCGGCCATGCCGCGAGTTTACGACACGCATCGTCGCCGAGGTCATCTTTCCACAACTTCGCCCAATGCACCCAGCCTTTGCCGTAACTGCCGTGTGTAACGCTTCCGCCAGATTCCTCTCGAATTGCGCCGAGGCACAGTTTCGCGGTTGTTTCCGGTATCGCCGATCCGACAATCTGATGCACCGTAATCGTCGTGTCGTAACGGTCTACATCTGCCGAGTTCGACCCGTTGAACGAATAGACCGTCAGACCATCGCTGCCCTGTCTGTGCCGTGCAACAATGATGTTTCTCTGTGCGGACTTGCCAACCTGCTTCGGGTCACCATTAAGCCACGAAAGAGACGGTCGCGCATTCTGCGGACTGGAAGCGTTGGCTTCAAAATAAAGCTGCAATCCCTTGTTCGTTTCAGAATCAATGCACGCCGCAAGCACGCCGCCTTGTACGCACGACACGAGAAATTCATAGTCGATCGCGAGGGTGAACGACGGGGCGTTCGCCGCGAACAGTTCAATGTCAGTATCAAGATAATTCGTTCCATCAAAGAACTGCTCGTACGCAAGCTGCACAGAATCCACGTTTGAGAAATCAAAGTCCCAGCCCATTCGCATGTCAAAATGATCCTTGATCTCATACCTCGATTCTCCGAGCTGATTCTTGCTGACCGCGTACATCTCAACCGGCGTCATCTCGTTCAATTCGGTGCTTGCATTCGGTACAGAGCCGGTCTGCCACGTTGCATACACTTTCATGTTGCCTGTGACATAGCCCGTGCTCTTATCCCATCCGGTGAATATCTTATACACACCCGAAGTTTCTTCGTTCGTATCAACCGGATAAGCACCGTTATACACCGCTTCCGAACCATACGTTACCGTCGTCTGATCCGCCGCTTCCATATCGCCGCTGTGCAAATACCACTCGACCGTATAGGACCGCACCGCAGTCGTATAAACCGCGATAACTTCTCTTGCCGCCGTAACCGGCGTTGTAAGATCGTCCCATCCGCTGAACGTATACACATACTGATTATCATCCGGCAACGAAGGTGTTGAAATGTATCCGGACGTAACAGGATCAATCGGATACGACCCTCTGTCAATCAGCGTCTCATACAGCGTCACTCCATTCGCATTCTTGTACGTTACGGTAAACTGCGGAATGATATTCGAGCTGTTATAGTGCAGTTCGAGGTCTTTCCATTTCGCTTCATATCGCTCGATCTCAGACGTGCGAATCGATCCGGTTACGGTCGCCTCGCCGCTCAGAAGCGAACTGCTCATCGCGTAGATTTTATTCAAGAACGACGTGTCCGCAAACGTCCATTCGATACCGAGCACCGAAAGGACCTGCAGCGTGTTGATCGCCCTGCTGACGAGCGCGTATGGGTCGAACCCGCAATACTCGCAAATTAACGAGATCAGGTTCGCATATCCCTCCAAGGTCAGATCGGTCAAATAATTCAAATACCGCAAGGTCAGACTATTGATCGTCGCCGGAAGATGTGCGAGCCGAATCTTGCCGTTCGTCGCAAACGAGACGGACGTGACCGAGGTTCCCTCTGCGTACAGCGATTCAAGATTCGTGCAAGCCGACAAGTTCAAGGTGCCGGTCAGGTTCGGACAGTTTCGAATATCCAGCGTTTCAAGCAGCTTGTTATTTCCGATGCTTAACTCTGTAATAAACGGATTCGAGTATCCCTCAACCGTGCTGCCGATCACCAGCGTTTTCAGCCTTGTCGCATACGCGAAGTTATTCGCTCTGATATAGCATGCAGACAGATCATTCAATGCCTGAATGTTCTGAGCACAATACACAAGAATCTGCGTATCGTCCATCGAGGTCAGCGCCGTCGTGAACGTGTACTGCTGCCCGGCTTTTGCGCGTACCTGCTGCGGAGACGAATTGCCGTAAGCAACCGACAAATACATGTCCGAATACGGCACGATCCGCAGCGTGTAGTTCGGTCTTACAACCGCACTCTGCGGTGTGTTACACCGGAACGAGATCGCTTCGGAATCTGAGCATTGATTCGTTCCAAAGTATTTCGTGCCGACGTACACTTCCTGCATCCGTTCAAACTGCCGCCGCTGATACCGCTTGCGACCGTTCATCATGTTTTTCAAGAAGTCGCTCGTAGCCTCAATCCCGCCGACCGGGTTTCCGGTATAGTACGGACGCAGATACTTTCGTTCGATATCAAGTCTCCACAATTCCTCCGGGAACTGCTTTTGCCAGTTGTCAAACTCCGTGATCAGCGAAGACGCAGACCAGCAGTTCAGCGATTCACGGCTAAGATACATCGTGCGAAGCTGTGAACCCATGAGCTGCCGAATACGTCTCCAGAACACGCTGTCCGCCGCATTGAAGATGTAGCCACTTGACGGATCGCCGTCCGTCTTATAGTCCACATCCTCATGCCCGTAGGTCATCGTCAATTCGCCATTGTTATCAATGCCAAGAGCAGTATCGTTGTCGTAGTCCCACAGATCAAAGCGATAACCGCTATTGATAGCCGCAGCCGCGTTGTCAACAGTGTAATACTGAGCATCATCGCCCATCTCCTCGGCTTCCGCTTCCGTGATGTACGTTTTACCCCAATGCCAGAACGAGTTTTTGGAACGATTGTCGATCATCGTGTACCGCTCTGTGAACAGGTACCAATACAACGGAGATTCGACAATAAACCAGTCGCCGAGATGCTGTACGAAATCTGCATCACTCGATGTAATGACAAACTCATACATGTCGCGGAACACCTGCTTGGACAGTTCCTGCTGCGCCTCGATCTCTGCGCTTGTGATCGTTTCTCCGTCCTTCGTCCCCATGTCGTAGCGAAACTCAAACGACTGATCCCAACCGTTGATCGTTTTCGTCTTACCGTCCTTGGTGATCACGACGTCATCGTATAGCGCTTTCCGTTTCAGATTTCTTTCGTCCGCCCACTGTGCCGCGGTGATCGGGTACACAATCCGAGACGGAATCGAAAGGTCAGTCTTCAGAACAGCTTCTTCCGGGTCGAAGGTTGTAGTCCCGTCCGCTTTGTAATACACGCCGGTATCAAACGTGCTGTTTGGCAGCGTGTTATCCGATATTTCCACAACAAACTCCGCAAGGTCCGTCGGATCATTGACGCGCGTGCTGTCCGTCTTCTTCGAATCGCCGATATTGCCGAGCGCGTAGAAATGCCAGTTGTTATCGGCAAACTCTCTGTGCGTCGTCAGGTCAGGATCATTCTCTTTGATAAAGATGACACAGTTAACAAACTCCATCGAGTTTTTGATTTTACCATCGCGCCGCATCGCCGGCGTCTTATACGGTAGAAAGTCGTTATACCGTTTCTGCAAGAGTGCATTGTTTGCGTTCTCACTCGACGCGATATTGACCTTGATGTTGAACCAGTTGTTCGGTACGGAGGTTCTTGTTAGCGTAATCTTTGCGTCCGCTCCGGTGCGCTTCGTCCCGTCACCCAGCGTGACTTCCGTAACATACCCGGTAGAATCCGCAGCGGAAATCTTGCTCACGACTTGATGTTCACCGTCAAAACCGCCGATAATGTCGATATTTCGACCAGCAAGTCCGTAACGGTTCGACGTGGTTCCCTGCCCTGCATGGTACATATTGACGAACTTCCAGTTATCCAAAACCGGATCACCGTTCCTGTGAATACACTCCACGTTCGTGTTCCGAACGTAGTTGTTCTTATCGTTCGTGAAATACGGACAGTCGATCTTGATAACCTTCAAGTTCGGGCACGCCGCAGCGACCGATTCCGGCGTCAGTTCGTTGTTCTCATTGTAGATTTGATTCCGCTCGTACCGTGCGATCATCGTGCCGGAATCTCTCGAATCCGCAATGAAGTTCGCCAGAATATCAGAATCAGACAGCGCCGAAGTGTAAGCCTTCATGCGGTAAATATGCAGGTCACAGTCGTCGGAACCAATCGTAATCGGAACAGGATTCAACTGATGCAGCAGATACCCAATGTCATTCGGATATATCATCGGTCGAGCAGCAACGCCGTCTTCATACGACATGACAAACGAGGTCGCGTTTGCATCCTCGGTGTTGATCGCGTTGATATTATACTCAAACTCGATAATGTCTTCTTCGCTGTAAGGCGTCATAAGCGAATCGGAGGACGTATACACATACGCCTCATGCGCTTTCATTTTCAGACCTGCCTTATCCAGTTCATCGGCAGCAAGACAGGTCAGGAACACCGCGTCCTTATCTCTAACGTTCTCCGTCTTAAAGACAATCTTAAACTCTGCGCCGTCCTGTTTCGGATTTCTCCCAAACAGATTATGAGAAATATACGCTCTCGTTCCGGACTTGACGCAGAAATACTGATTGCCATCAGAATCAGTCTGATAACCGCCGTTCTCCCAATCGAAGTTCTCCGAAACAGTCAGCTTTACATCGTTGTTCGTGGAATCCTGCCACAGACGACTTTCGCTGCTGTTTGACATTCCGGACGGATTGAAGTCAAACGCAAGGTTCGCCGTGATCGGCGCTATATCGTACCCGAGTTCCGTTACCTGAACACGCAGCGTCAGCGTCGTCGTTCTGCAAGTAATCGTCAAAACGTGCACGCCAATCTCATCCGATTTGAACGACCATACATTGCTTGCCGTCGTCAGATGCAGCGTGTTCACCAGTTCACCGTCTACGCGCAGTTCGACCGTCGGCGTTTCCGTTCTCGAATCATATACAACATACGGAATCGAAGCTGTGTTATACTGCTTCGATGTCAGAACACCGTAATGATCGTAACGATAAACGCATCCGATAACAGGCGCATCCAGTTCGGAATCAAACCAAATGATGTCCTTGTAGATGTGGTCGGTCTCAATGTTCGTACTGTTCACGGATGACGTAATCCACACTTCGAGCAGATGTGCGCCGTGTGCCTGTGCCGGGATCGTGTAGGATTGCAGAATGCCGGACGCATTCGTAACGACCGGTTCCATCTCCGTCCCGTCCAGTTTGAAATGAACAGTTTTGGAAATCGCGCCATAAGGCGTATAGGTGAAGTTGACGGCTCTACCTACCGCGTTCGTGTACCGATCGCTGAACGCTGATTCGATACGGACGTCCACAACTTGCACGGTCCAGCTCTTCATGGTCGAAGAACCTCCGTCGTCCGTTACGGTCAAGTTGAACTTCTGCGTACCGACCGTGCAGTAATCCGTTACATCAAACGAATTTCTACCCTGATTAAGCGCCCCGCTCATAATCACGGCATTTCCGTTACGCAGCACATACGAGCCATCAACTGTTTCGTTATCGCTATCTACAGACGAAAAATCGATTGTCAGCACGACGGAATCCGTCGGTGTGGCAATGACCGGCGACGGCGTAATGCGCTCTACCGTCAAAGTAGTGCTTGCCGATCCGCCACCACCGCCGCCCGTGGCCGGAAGCTGCAAGTGACTGACAACCGTCTTCTCGTTCTCGACCAGATCGAGATAGTACGTATCTCCGTCCTGCTTGATCGCCGCCGAATAGGATCGCTGATCGTCTTCCAGATCGGAAACCCTTTGGTTCGTCGATTCCAAAGCGCGACCGACGCCCGCAATAGACTGCCCCAATGTATCCGCCGAAGAAGTTTGCGCATTCCGAATCTCCGCCAGCTTGCTGTCAATCTCCGTCTTCGAGTACGCATCGGAACCGACCGCATAAAAGTGCGCCGCAACCGTTTCGCCATCATCCTCATACGCATCCATCCAACGGTAATGCAGGTACACGCCGGTATCATCACCAACATAGTAATCCGTGCTACTGTCGCCTGCCTGAGGAAGCTCGGCGACAACGGACACCGTAGCGCCGCCGACCATCTTCCAAACGCCGTCGATCACCTTGTAAAGCAAGGCGCCGCTGTCTTTTTTCAAAACGTAATTATAGTTTTCATTTGCAACAGAAATCGCCGGAAGCGCACTCACTACGACCGTTTCAACCGTATCGATCGCGTCAAGCGAATCCTTAACGAGCTTTTCAGATGGATACTTCGTGTCGCTCGGCGTTTCGCTCCAAGAGGCCACCCTGTTTGCTGCGTTTTCTTTCAAGGACAGCGCACTGTCCATCTCTGTCTTTGTATAAGCATCAGCACCGATTGCGATATACTCCCCGTCCGGGTCTCCATCGATCCAGCGGTAATGAATATATATGCCGGAAGCATTCGGCACGTAATAATCCGTCAGCGCATTGCCGCTTTCAGGCAGTTCCGCAAGGACCTGAACCTTCGACCCGCCTACGAGCACCCATGCGCCGCTGATCTTCTTATACAGCAGACCTGCATCTCCGCTCTTCAAGATATAATTGACTGTAGCAAGCGCATCCTCGATATTCGGCAGCTCATTCACCACAACGGTCGCTGAATCGTCAATCTCTTCTTTCAACTCATCAAGACTGTCCTTTACCAGCTTTTCGGACGGATAATGATTATCATCCGGTGTCTGTCGAAATACCGAGACGCGGTTTTCCACGTTCTCTTTCGCATCGAGCGATTCCTTCACCAACTTTTCCGAAGGAAAATGATCGTTATCCGGCGTTTCCTGCCATGCAGTAACCTTATCCGATGTGCTCTGCTTATTCGCAATCGCATCCGCAACCGCCTTTTCAGACGGATACTTATCGTTGCTCGGATTCGCGGTGATCGCATTCACCTTGTTCTCCTTGCGCTCGGCTTTACTGTCCTGAATGTCGTATGTGACGCCGTCCCTATATATCGTATCAAGTACGGGATTTGCCATTGTCTCACCTCTCTTACAACATCAACGTAGTTCCGACAACGCCCGTTCCTACTGTATTCAGAACAAGCGTTGTGCCGACAACAGCCGTTGCCGTATTGTCAAGCACGCTTTCCATCTCAGCGAGCTTTTGATCGACCCGGCCCATCATATATGTGTAATTGCTCTGCCGGTTCGCCTCCGCTATGATGCGCTCATTTTCATTAAGCGACGCATTGTAGAGATTCACCTGTAGCGTAGCAAAATCTGTTTCTTCACCTGTATATCCGTTTTCTACCGCGTAATCATACGCAGACTTACCGGTATCGCCCTTCACATTGCCACAATTGACCGTGGTGCCATCCGCCCAAATCAGGATAAGGTCGGAATTGCTGTCAATTGACGCAGTGACAATGCTGTTTCCTCGCGGCACACCCAGACTTAAATTGCCGGTAATCCTGTCATAGTCCGCCGTCGGCGTCGCAGACGGTGAAAGCGCATGAATCGATACACTCACTACGTTCCGGTTGACATACTCTGTCAAGGTAGCGCCTTTAAGCTTCTTTGCTTCACCATTCTGTTCCAATACGAACAGGTCTGCATCAGTGATAAGGTCGGCAAGCGTCAATGTACTGATCGCACTATCAGCCACGCATCATCCCTCCTTCGATTCTTCGGCAGATGCTTCCTGCTCCGCGCTCATCGGAATTTCTACCGCGCTGTTCCTTGCGCGTTCAAGAATGATAACCGAACCCACAAGCGCGTCCATGCTCTCAAACCCTCGCACATCCATCGACTTCAATGTAGAAATCAACTTGTCGAGCGTATCGAGCTGAATAATCGCAAACTTTGTC
>Ga0326513_10003787_pt1 | contig 10906 bp, 13 predicted proteins | sample 2_2465_0518_D_FD_203654 | JGI IMG/M metagenome (GOLD analysis project Ga0326513, IMG submission 203654) | Bovine rumen microbial communities from UC Davis, California, United States - 2_2465_0518 | ecosystem: Host-associated > Mammals > Digestive system > Stomach > Rumen | place: USA... | reverse complement strand
GAACAAAATGCTATTGAAAACAGAATAGCGCAATTAAATACAACTGTTGCTAGATACAGTACAGAAGGTGTTGCCGATACTGTGAAAAAGATTACACAGGGAGGTAATAAATAATGGCTTTAGGAACGAAAGATAGAAAACAAGGGGCAGTAACATTACATATTCCTCTCGGTGGTTCTGGCTCACAGGACACTTCTACAACACAAAAAACAGGTGGTGGCGGAGCTAGTGTAGTTCCAGAAGAGAAAACACCTAAGATAACGCCTACATCTTATGAAGATGCAGAAGCTGGTTTAGGCAAAACAAAAGCTGTAACAGGCAGCGACGACAGAATAAAAGGTTTTGACGAGTGGGCTTCTGGTTATAAAAAAAGAATTGACGATAAGTACAGGTCAAACCTAGACCCGAACTGGAATAAAGACCTTGCTAAGATGGGGCAGTTGACGGGCAGAAGTTTTTTGAACAATGTATCACTGTCGAGAATGGCTGATGCTTATAATAACCAACGGCACGTTAAAGCAACAGATATTGGACATCGAACACTGCATTATGGCGTAACAGGTACAGGAGCAGACCAAGCAGGAAGCGAGAGATGGGAGCCTATTGAAACGCAAGAAATGCGACAGATGCGCGAAAACGAGCGTATGAACGAGCAGGTGCGCCGAAACGACATCGAAAGGCAAAACAAAGTTCGCAACTATAACTACGACATTTCTCGTGATATGGATAAGTATGTAGCGGACTATGCGGACTTTGAAAAAAGACTTGTTGCTAACTTGTATGATGATATAGCGAGAGCGAGAACCGATGTTGAATACCGCCAGAAGATGCTAACATATTTGTCAGAAGTTCAGAGTGAGTATGACCAGGGATTAAAGATGTACTGGAATGAACACGCTATAAATATGGCGATGCGTTTCACAAATGACCCTGAAATAAAAACTCTTATCAATCAGTATTTTGGCGCAGGTGGTATTACGGGATTAGGTGAATTCCAAAGAGCTATGGGTAATTATACAAACGACTTGTACAATAGAGTTTTGAAAGAGTATGGGGGAAACCGAGATGCTGCTGGTGCTGCCGTATTGCGTATTATATATGCGACAATGCCAGAAATATTTACAAGACAGTTGGGGTTATAAATGTTACAGATAGACAATAAATCCTTTGCGAGCGATGCACTAGAAGATGCAATGCGATTGGCACAGGTAAAGGCGTTAAACAGTTTTACTTTCTCGGATTGCTTGATGTACTTGAACTATGCGTGGCGAGATATATACGACCGTATGGCGATGATTGACGACGGTTACTACGGAACGAACGTTCGTATCACGGAGAAACTGACAAAACTTCCTCCGTTCGTAAAGAACACTGTGCAGGTATACGAAGCGCAATCACCTGTAGACAGTAATAGACTTTTGTACCGTTCTAGTGGTACGATGGATATGACTTCTCCTAGAACATACAAAATCAGTGGCACTGATTTGTATGTACCTTATGCAGAGAGAGCTACTGTATGGCTCTACTATGTACCGATGTGCAAGCAGGTTTTCTTTACGCATCATAACCGCGACCCGAAACTGCACGACGAGTATGCTGTAAAAATGAACAGCATATACAACTTATGGAAGATGAAAGTCTACGGTACAAACGGGAATGAGATAACTATTGACAACAGAAAGAAATCATTGTATGATGAAGAGATTACAAGAGTCGAGTTTGTACGTCGGTCTGTAACAGGTCTTGATGAGAATGACAAAGAAGATGTTACGGAACGATTAACAATCGAAGATGATGATGGTACAAAGAACTGGCAGATAACGTATCTTAGCTGCGACTACCCGTACATATTTGTCAGTTATAGGCATAAGATAACAGGCGACCATAAGTCTGGTTTCTTTGACAGGGATTGGAACTGGAATGATTATAACCCCTTTAATTTTATTGGAAGGGATAGCAATGTTGAATACATTGCTGTTAAGTGGAATGATAAGACGGGTATGGGTGCTGTTGTACGAGATTGGAATGACACCCATAAAGTTGAGTTGTCAGCAGAAGACCTTGCGGTCATCGTGGTTGACAACTTGGACAGGCAGATTGAAACCGAAGTAGATGATGATGGTAACGAAATAACGTATGAATTAGTACCACAGATAAAAGAACTAGGCTGGACACCAGATACCTTGCTTGATTATCCTATACCAGAGATGTACAGGTATCTGGTTGCCCGCCTAGCAGACAAATTTTCAGCATTAAACGAGAGCAGCATTATGGGTGTGCAGAAGGAACTTGTAGAAGCACGTTTTGCTTTTGAAGCATACCTTGACAGAGACAAGAGTTCATTCAAACGTATGGTGAACGTAAATCCGCCTACAATAGATGATTGGTTATGATAAGCGATGATAAAGAAATGAACACAGCTTTGCGCTTGAAGTTGAAACAGAACTTTCAGCCGCAGAACTTTAACAATGAGAATATTCGCAGAAGAGCAGTGATACTGCTTATGAACACTGCTAGAGATAGAGATTTTAACAATCGTCAGCAAAGAAGTGAGCAAGCCTACAGACGTATGGCAGAAGAAGCCATACAGAATTTTTGTGCTACTTGTAGGGAAGAGGACGGCTTGGGAAATCGTTTTGGAAGTAATAATACTCTTTACAAACAACGCTAGTTGTATTATACTAAAAGGAGAGATTTATTATGGCATTGGAAGATTTAAGAGCGAAGTTAGACGCACTCCGAAAAAGCAGGGCAGGAGAAGCTCCTGTCGAGCAGTCTGACGCAGGTATAGATAATGGAGCGACTCTTGACACGGGGGGAGATACTCAAGGTGGTGATGTAGGCGGAGCTGGTGGTGAAACAGGAAGTCCATCGGCTCAAGACATTATCGGTGCAGAAAATGGCGAAGGAGCGGCAACTGCTGCACCACCCACACCACCCGCACCTAGTTATTTAACGCAGGACAATTTCAATCAAGACTTTGGACAATGGTTTGGTAACGATAGTAGTCTTGGCGAAGAGCTTTTCCGCCAGATGAACATAATGGGTGTTGATACAAAAGCTGCAACAGAAGCTGCATTGCGTAACGTACTTGAGGACGTAGTAAACCGTTCTCGTGCAGTTATGCAGCAGCTTTCGTATTTTATATCAAATGTTATGCAGCAGACCAATCAAATGGCACAGATGAGTGCTGCTGTGAACAATGCGCTTGCTATGAAAGGCGAGCCTATTCCACAAGTAGGTATAGGTAATCCGCCGCCAGAAGAACCTTTTGGTGCAGATGCAGGGGCAGGAGGTGGTATGCCGCCAGCGGATATGGGCGGAGGTGAGCCGCCAGCAGGTGGTGGAGGCGAAGAACCGCCGCCGCCAGATGCTGGTGGGGGTGAGCCGCCGCAGGAAGAAGGAACGCCGTCGGACGAAAGGATTAAGAATGTTTCAGCAGGAAAGTATGTCGTTTCTGATGCACAAGCGAAAAACATTTTCCGACAGATGAAATCGTATTCAAACAAAGCAGGGCAGAAGCAAAGTATTTTGTCTGCTATCCGTTCGGGGTTTAACTGATGGCGAACTTTGATGTAAGGAAATTAAAAGATGCTTTGAGGAAAAAGTTTGAAGAGTTGGGTTTAGCCGATGCGGACGTAGGGGAACTGCTAGACGATGAGCATAAGTTTGGAATTATGCTGGATAACAATCCAAGTTTTGTAGAATACCTACAAGAAGAGAATGAAGATGAGCCAGATAAACCTCATCTCGACTCAACGGGAATGAATACAGTTCCTGTTGAAAACATAATAGAAGCACTAAGATAAGTTAAAGGAGAATTATATGGGAGTAATTACAACTGACTATCTGGAAGGTTTGGGTAAACAGATTTTCATTTACGACTACTTGCAGAACGGATTGTTTCCTGGACAGTCTGACATCACAAAGATGATTAGAGCGCGAAAACGTGAGTGGAAGTTCAACGATAAGTTTGAGTACCGTATGTTTGTATCAAACACAAACACTGGTGGTACTTTGAACTCACAGGTGTACAAATCTAACGTTCATTTGCGCAAGCCTAACGACTTGGAATATATGACATTCCAGGCAACGTATGGTGCTATTACCGACGGTTTTGATGTAAAGACAACACAGAACTTGGAAACAAAAGAAAAGGAAGCAGCATTTGCGCACGACTACGCAATGATGATGCACTCAATGAGATTGAACATCTCTGCGTTGTTTAAGAACTTTGCTATTCACGGTCGTTTTGGTGTTGTGCATCAAATCCGCAGTAGCATTCCTGCGCCTAATGTCCATTCAAGCAAGAACCCTGTTGCTAACGTATTCACTCCAACATTGGGTGTGCCGTTTACAATTCAAGTACCTAACAACGTTTTCCAGTCTGGATTTAAGCGCGGCAAGTATCTTATCAAGACAAAAGAGAACACGCCGTGGGGTGCGGCAGATGTGTCAGAACTTTATATGGTTTTGGAAAATCAGCCAGACTTGCTTTCACTTTTGCCGTGCGGTACTTCTGTATCGCCGTGGGAAAACGGACAGTTCCTTGAAGTCGCATACAACCGCGAGATTATCGGACAGCCAGCGAATGTGTTTGACAACTGGACACCTAACGGTATCAATGTAACATCTGGAGCTTTTGCTGGTTATTATGACTTGTTCACAGGTACAGGCGTATATACATCTGGTGAGAATGCTATCACAGGTTCTATGGAAGGTATGGCGGACTTGTTCCCGTGGTATGTAAATCCAGATGATTTCTCAACACGTCTTGGTCTTGACTTGCCATTCCGCGGTCAGCAGAACAGATTGCGCTATACGGTTGAGCAGTGCGGACAGTTTGTTATGCAGGAAGAGGGCGAACATATCGCCGATGCAGTTATGCGCGGTTTGGAATTGACGACAATGATGCTGCCAAAGAACAACTGCGTGATTTATATGAACCCAAGAACTATGACGTATCTCGGTTACGAAGAAGGTTCTGCGGTACAGGCTATCCGACAGACGACGATTGAAGGACCTATCGTATACCAGCGTGGCGTGAATGTGGTTGAGTACCAAGTTGGACCGCGCAGCTTCAAGGAAGTTGTGTACGACCAGAATATGCCGACGGACGTTATCCTCATCGGACCTAAGAATGACTTGTCTTACAACTGTTGGGATAACTCAATCTTTGAGATTGAGAAATACATCAAAGAAACTTGGGGCGATGGACTTCCGCCGAAGATTGACGACCTTGAGATACCAGACGAGATGATTGCTTCTATCGATATGAGCAAGCGTATGGTATGGGGTTCACCAGAACTTCGTGATGGCGGACTTGCGCAGTTCAACTACGGCAACGGTATTCGACACCCAGAGAGTGTTATTCCTGTTGCTATGCACGAAATGGGCGCGCTCTTTACAGAGTACCCAAGTACATATACTGTAGTGCATTTGCGTGAGCCAATTCTCAAGTTGCCAACTCAAAGAGCATAAAACAGGGGCAGCCAGTGTAAGCTGGCTGCTTGTCTTTTTATGGGTAGATATTCTGATTTAGTACAGCAATTTGGCAGTGCCAAAGCTATGCCTCTTTTAACTAAAACCAAAAGAAAGGCGTTATCATCGGAGCTTGCGAGCGACCTTTCTGATTATGCAAATTTTAGAAACGAAGAAGCGTTGCTTTCGGGAAAACACTTTGAAAACGAAGTTTTGATAAAAAGTGGAAATGTTCCTCCGCGTGGCAGTGCATTTAGTATCGTTGATGAAGATAGCAAAGATAACGTTGATTATAAGGTGAGTACATTACAAGGTCTTTCATTTGAAGGACGTAAGAACACTGACCGATTGAAAGGGGTAAAAGACACTTATGCTAACTATTTAAAAGATAACTCTAAAAGTGTAGATGTTTTTACAGCAAAAGTAGAAAAACAATATCTGGACTTACAGAAACAAATACTTGCTGAACAAGACCCCTTTGAAAAAGAGTTGCTGAATAGGCAGCTTAAAAGACGTAAAAGGACTATTGATTATTTTAATTTAATGAAAAATACTGGTAGGTTGAACTTTCAAATATTTGGAACGGGAAAAAACGTAAACCCAAGTATGATAAAAACCTACTTAACAGCATTTGAAAATGCAGACGAAGAAGTAAAAGGACGCAGCAATCTGTCGAAGGATGATATAACTTTTGAAGCTGGGCAGTTGCACACACGAACCAAGGGGGGACAGATACACGATATGTCTTCTCGGTTAAGGCGAGGTAAACTTACCAACAAAAAAGATACTAACTTCATATATTCAGATGGAGGGGAAGGACACGTTCAGAAAGTTGTGTACAACATTCCTAATAGCATAATGGAAGTAACATTTGAAAAAATGGGAAGAAGAGGCAACATCTGTGTATTTTTTGAAGTACCGTCAAATGTTGCATATCAAATATGCAAAGCAGTAGAAACAAATGCTACTATCCCTACTTCCGAAGTAATATCTAGGAAAGGGAAAAAAGAGGTATCAGGAAATTTTTTAGAATATGTGCACCTAGCAGGTGTGTTACTGTGGGATTTCATTCGAGTAAGAACTACAGTAAGCGGGGTTCGTTATCCATTTGAGTATTTGCAAAACGCAGAAGAGGTTACTAATAAGAGTTCTATAAAAGAAAGAACGCAGCCAGACGAACACGGTATAATGCTTTCAAACCCGACAGAAGCTGTTGAAGGTAGATTTATAGAAATACCGATTGGATTTAAGGGGAATATGCCATTAAGAATTCCTATTCAAAGTGGCTTTATGCAGGAAGAAAATCCTGGCGATAAGAGAGAGCTTTATGACAACGGCGTTCTTGACGAGATATTGGAAAATATGTCAACAGAAAAGAGTTTAGATGCAAACAAAAAGGTACAAGTTCTTGTAAAAAAAATAAACGATATATACAAGTCTGAAACAGTAAAGGAGAGTATAAAAGATTTAGAGAGTTCTTTAAGGAGTATAATTAAGATAGGAGAAGTAGACCCGAAAGTATTTGAGAATGTTGTTATTGACGACGAGTACTAATAGTGTTATAATACTGAAGAGGAGTTTGTAATGAGAACTTGTTTTTTGAACAATTACTATATGAAAAATGAACGCAACAGCAGAGTGTATCAGACTGTGCTTATTGACCTTGCTTTAGCTGGGGCGTTAGACAAGTCTATTGCAGAACAGTTGCTTGGCTATACAATTCCTGAAAGCATTACAAGCCCTGTAACTGTTACAGACAAGAAGGCGGACAAGAAAAAGAAGCCTGCTAGTACTAAAACAGAAGAAAGTGCTGAATGATTACAATGGAAGAAGTGAACCAGGCACTTAGGGAAACCTGGACACAAGAACTAAAGAAAGAAGAGAGTTTGCCTAAACAGCTTGCAAAAGGGTATAAAACGTGGGTTCAAAGTATGATAAAAGGTGCTGTCGAACGATTACAAGGAGAAGAAAACCCTGTTGCTGCACAAGGTGCTGATGCTGGCGGCGATGCTGGACAAGCTCCGCAGGAGTAGTTTATGAGTACCTTTACACAATGGAATGGACCTTGTGGGTATAATGGAATTCCAATAAAAGAATGGACAGAACTAAAGGAAGCGTATGCGCAGCTGGTAAACGAGCTGCATAAGCATATCTCCGAAGCGGTCGGACCAAAGTTTACGATTGACGATGATGGCAGTATAACATTAGATACTACGGCATCGCAGTATGTACATTCTTTTGACTCTCCGTTAAGAAGTCTTATAAAAGCATTTAATGACTTAAAAGCATCTTTGACAACAAGTATTGCAAGCAAACAGGCAGCATTAACTATCACCGGAACGTCAGGTGAAACTGATACTTCAAAGTCAAGTATATATTCAAAAGCGAAAATAGATGCTCTTCTTTCTGACAAAGCAGATAAAACGTCATTACCTACAGTAGATACAAGCCTATCAACAAGCAGTGCGAACCCCGTACAAAACAAAGTAATCAAAACAGCGTTAGACAGTAAGATAGATACGTCAGCTATTACGACCACAATACCTGCTGCAAGTGATACCACTGCTGCAACAAAAATCGTGAGTGCGAGTGCTATTGCATCTGCGTTAGACAAATATGCAAAAGATTCTAAAATAGGAAGCCTTCCTGTAACGGCATCTACAGTAGTTGGTTATATCGACAGTGTGAAGAATGAACTGTCAAAATACTTGAAAACTGTAGACACGGGCAGCGCAGACGGGAAGGTTGTAACTCTTGAGGGCAGTACCGACACGATTGCTACGTCTATTTCTGGACTGGTATCAAAAGTAAAGGCTTTAAGCCAGAAAGTTGACAAAGCCTTTAATGACGACGGCAGTTTGTCTGCGGATATAGACTTGTCTAACGGTATTTCGACTGGACAGATTTCGGCTGCGGAAGGGGCAGACAGTATTCAAGTGAAGTCTTCACTTTCTGCAAATGCAGGAATTAAGACAGATACTATCGAAGGTACGTCTACTGTATCTGAAATTGCTGTAAAGAACAAAACGAAGATTCAGAACGACTTGACTGTTGGCGGCAAGACATCTTTGCAGTCTGTTACCGTTGCATCTTTACAAAGTGCAGGAGAGGTTTCTGCTTCTTCTTTGAAAACAGCAGGTTCTTTTGAAGCTCCTAAAATCGGAACAGAAGTAATCACTCTTCCCTCTGGAAGTACAAAGACAGAACTTGATATTCGTGCTACTACTAACGTGAATGAATTGCACGTACAGAACAAACTGCTTTTAGGCGGGAAGGCGGTAGCAACTACGGATATGCTGTCCAGCGGGCTCAATGAAGTCAATGCAAAGATTGATGCAAACAAAGCAGAAGCCGAAAGACTTGTCTTTTTGCAAGGCGTTCCTGTTGGTGAAGTTATGCGCTGGGGAATTGCCGAAAAAGAAGAGAGAACAGTACACTCTGATTCTCCTTTTGAGTTTGAAGTGAATGGCACGAAGTATACTGTAGAAGTTCCCGATGAAGTGGTAACGATTTTTGTATCGAAGAGTGTGCCAGAAGGGTGGCACGCTCTGGACGGTTCTATAGAATTGAATTCTGCGGATTACCCAGAACTTGCGGCAGTGATGAGCGAGAATGTTACGAACAACGGAAAAATCTGGTTGCCATATAAGCCGCAGAGCATTATAAAAATTATAGCATAGGGAGATTTTTATGACACAACTTTTAGGTGATGTTGAACTTGTTACAAAACAGGAAGTAGAAGCAATGCTGTCCGCGAGCATTGTGTCTGAATCTACTATCGACGACAAAGTAAAAGCGGAAGCCGATGCTAGAGAAGCAAGTGAGAACGCACTGACTGCTGTAGTAGAGCAGTATAAGTCAACAGCTATGGCAGACAAAGCGGAACTCGCCGATAAGATTTCGGACGAAGCAGAAATCCGTAACAGCCGTGATAAAGGTATTGAAGCAGACCTTGCTACTGAAGTCGGCAACAGAGAAACCGCCGATGCGGAATTGCTTAAAGAGATTGCTAGTTGTAGAGAATACTCTACAGAAAGCTATGCAAGTTCCTTCGTTGAAAAACTCAAAGGCTTGCCGATTGCGCTTCTTACTGTAACAAATACAGATAAGTCTTTGCACGTTGGCGATACGATTACAACTATTGACGAAGAGTATTTCCCGAAGCGAAGCGTTGATTTTACGATGTTCAGTGAGCAGAGCATAAGCACGGGGGCGATGGTTACAAAGTTGCTTGTACTCCGCCTTGACAACAAGGGTAACGTAAACGTTGTGAATATGGTTGACATTACGACTGCTACAGCCGTAACTGACGTGGCATCTGTTATGTACTTTACGGAGCGATAATTATGGCATATTGCGCGACAGGCAGCATAAGCGTTGCCGATTGGAATGAGATAAAGAAGTTATGTAAGCAAATGCAGGATATGATTGACGAGCGTTTTCGCCATTTAGATTCTGGTGCTATACAAACTTTGAAGTCAAAAATGACGACACTGGAAACAAGTATTGACGCTGTTAAAATCCAGTATTCACTTATGGAAAAAAGGCTTGCGCAACTTGAAAGCGTTGCTGCAAATACTGAATTTGTAACAAGTGAAGTTCTTGATATGTGGAGAAAAGAGCAATGAATAGCATTAAATACTTAGGCGAAACAAGTACACAAGAACTTATCAATCTTATCAAAGCAGACATTGACTTGAAACAAAATCTTATGCAGTTTGCCGCAATGCCTAACTATGCGGACTATGTTGGTAAGATTGTACAGTATGTAGGCAATACGAACGAGAAGTTCACGATGGGACATTTCTACAAGTCGAATGGTTTTTCGTGGTATGAAGTATATTCTGCCTTAACGATTAAAGCGTGGGAACTTGTAGACGCTCTGCCAGCATTGGAAGATGCAGAATGGAACATTATGTACTTCCTTGCAAATAAAAAGTTTCATACTCTCAAGGGGTTTGTTCGTGGCGAAGAGCAGTATTACGAAGTCGGCACTACGAAGTCTTGGGAGATTGTTGATACTGTACCAGCGTGGGAAGATGCAAATCCAGACGTGATTTACTTTGTTTTGAAAGACAGACAGTTGGTAGGTCATATCAAGAACGAAGCAGAAACAGGGAAGTTCTATGTTATCGGCGATAACGTAATGCAGAAAGTAACGTTGCTCAATGAAGACGGGGAATTGGGCGACAGCGAGTATGTCAACGCGAATGACATAGAGTTTGAAGAGATACCTGCTAGTAAGATTGAAAGTGCAATCGGGGAGGTGTGGGATGTTTAATTTCTCTCAAATGATGCAAATGCTACAAAATCCGCAGAAGGTGTTATCTGAACAGATGGCGGCGCAGCTTATCAGAGAGAACCCACAGCAATGGCAGCAAGCACAAAATATGTTTGCTAATAAAAACCACGAACAACAAGTAGC
>Ga0326513_10003786_pt1 | contig 10907 bp, 11 predicted proteins | sample 2_2465_0518_D_FD_203654 | JGI IMG/M metagenome (GOLD analysis project Ga0326513, IMG submission 203654) | Bovine rumen microbial communities from UC Davis, California, United States - 2_2465_0518 | ecosystem: Host-associated > Mammals > Digestive system > Stomach > Rumen | place: USA... | reverse complement strand
TCGCTGGCGGCCACCCGCATCGAGGGCGGCACCGTCTTTCAGCTCTCGGGGCGCAACCGAGGCCTGCGCCGCGGCCAGATGGAGGTGCGCCACGTGGGCAGCTGCCATGCCTCCATCGCCACCCCCGTGCAGGGCGAGGAAGGCCTCATAGTGGGCACACGGGTGACCCTGTTCGGCTGCCCGCGAGGCAAGGCGCTAGAGCTCATCGGGCAAATGGAAAAGGCATTGGGGCTGCCACACCCAACCCGGGCCGACGGCACCTGGGTGAAGGCAGCGCCCGCCAAAAGCCCACAGGGCAAGGCCGCAAAGCAAAAACGCGCCCCATACACAGTGGAGAGCGTAGTGGAATGGGACAGCCCCCTAACGACCACAAACCTCGCCTCCCATTTTCAAAAGCAACTGATGTTTCAACTGCAAGACAATCTCGGCCCCGCCGACTCTACCATCCACCTGCTGACGGGCGCCTACAACTGTTTCCCCGTGGCAACGGAGGGCTACCAAGTGGTGCGCATCGACGAGGAACTGATAAGGTTTCGCTCAGCCGAGGACAACGACGGCCACGTGACCCTCAGCGGATGCCGTCGCGGCGCCTTCGGTACCGCTGCAACGGCCCACAACAAATTTACCACGGGCTGCCGCCTGTGGACGGTGAAGGAGGGCTTTGTGCCCGACCTGGAACTGCTAGACACGCTGGCCGACCGCGCGGTGGAGCGGCTGCATCTGTCGTCGGTAAGGACCATCCCCCTCGAGATTAACTACCAACATTTGGACTACTGCCTCCTGACGGGGCAGGACGAATACGCAGTGGCGCGATTCGTGAGCCGCAGCGCGGAGCAGTGGACCGGACCCGTAGTCTGCCGCGCCGACTACCTGACCAACTTCACTTGGCACTACCTGGCCGGCGTGACACTCCACGGCCATAACGCCCTCCCCGACATGACGGACACCACATGGAACTTCCTCACCGAAGTGCCTGTCCACGACCACACCCACGACCATGCCCACACCGAGGCTGATGCGCACGGGCACCACCACGAGGAGCACCACCAAGTGCAGGAACAGCCCGAAGCGAAAACACAGCCACGAGTGGTGAAAGAGAAATCGACGATGGAAAATTTCCTCAAGCGCAACCTCCTGCGGTAAACCCAGCGCCACCGTCCGCCCCACTCCAAATCCGCTAAGGGTGATGTAAGTGGTCGCAAGACACAAAACAGCCACACAATCAGCATAATAGCAAGCACACCCTACGCCGATTTACACATTTACATCTAAAATAGAAAGTTTTAAAAAATATATAGGGTATAAAGGTATGTTTACTATAGTACAACCAAAGGTATGTTTACTATAGAACAACCCCATATAATACCATAATAATACATGCACCCTATATCAATATAATATATATATAGCCTACCTATATATTTTCACTTTATAGATGTAAAAATGTAAATAGTATTATAACCTTAGTAAAATCAATACAATAGCACTTACATCAGCAAAAAAATCTGTCAATAAGGGCGCAAAGTGCTGTCTGCCATACCATTGAACCGCAATTCAGGCGTTTCGGGGCAGAAGAAGAGACCTCCACGCCACTTTTCAGCAACGCCTATAGAGAGGCGCCACGCGGAAAGCATACTTTGGCCATGAAGATGAAGTAGGCGGCCCCCACCGCCACATAGAGCGGATAAACCGCCACTGCCGTGGGGCCGAAATGGGCGGCCACCATCATAGGAACCAAAGAGAGGGCCATGGCTCAAGACGACCGAACTGACGTTGCGAAGCAGCGGGCGACCGAAAGAAGAAAGGGACATGAGGCGTCAAAGGTAGCGCTTCTGCTCCTGCCCCTGCACCCCGGCATAGAGCTCGACAAGGTCTTTGGCGGGGCTGGAATTGATTTTGGGCAGCAGCACCTCCTCGATTTGGAAGAAACCCACCTCGGCCGACATGTCCACCACAATCTGGATGGGGCGGGTGGCACCGCTCTGAATCGTGACGCGGTCGATGGAGTTGGCCGAGTACTTATGTATGTCGCCCATCTTGGGAGCCGAGTGGATGCCGATAGGGATGCGGGCACGGCCTTTGGTCATGTCGCACCCATCGGCTATGAGGATGAGGCCGGCCTCGATGGAATGGACCTTGCGGGTGCCCATGTGGCCCAGGATGCCCTCCATGGCGGTGGAGCGGATGACCACGCGGCGCATGAGGTCTTTCTCGTCGGGGAGGTTCTTCAGCAGGATGCGGTCGATAATGCCGTAGGCCAGGATGCCGGAGTAGAGTTCGTGGTCCTGGCGCCCGATGGTCATGCCGAAATCGTGGCAGAAGGCCGCCAAGGCCACGGCGGCGACACTGTCGTCGAAGGTGCCCACCTGGTCGCGCTGGAGGGTGGTGGGGATGCCGGCATGGTAGAGGAGCTTGAGCATCTTGAGGGCGTTGTGGCAGACGGTGCGCATGTGGACGGGGCCGTGGTCGTTGAAGCCAAGGCGGGCGATGGACACCCGGTTGGCATAATCCTGCACGGCCTGTATCTCCTGGTCGTTGATAAGGTCGCGAACCACGCGTAAGGGCAGGTCGCCCCGCTCGGGCGTGATGTCTATAATCTCCTGAGTCAGCCGCACCAACCACTGCTCGACGGATATTTCTTTAGGCGATTTCATGCTGCAAAGATAGCAAAATAAAATGGATTGGCAAGAAAAATGATGGCCGGCCGAACCTCCAGCGCGTCCCCGCCACATCCTCTATACCTCTTCGACACATCCCCTATACATCTTTGATTGCGGCAACAAAGAACAAGAGGGCGGCAACACGCCCGGCACGGCGGGGCGGGCGGCGGACGGGGAAGAGAGGCCGGGCGGCGGAGGGGGGGCGCAGGGGAAAAACTTTTCAACAAAAAAATTAACCGACAATTTTGCCAATCAAAAAAAAGTTTGTAATTTTGCATCCTCTTAGCATAGTGGGCATAGGCCTTGTTAATTACCCGTTCAGACCTATGAACCAGTTTGTTAGGAGGAAACAACCTGTCAAAAAAATCGGCCGAAAACGCTCACAGAAGGTTATCCGTCACCCCCTTTGGACGTCGAAAACCGAGGAAAGCGACAAAAAATTTTGAACAAGAAAAGAAAAAAACATCATCGTTAAAATAAAAAATGGATCAATTAAGTTACAAGACCATCTCCGCCAACAAGAACACCGTCCAGAAGGAATGGGTGCTCGTTGATGCCGAGAATCAGACCGTAGGACGTTTGGCCACCCGCGTTGCCAACATCCTCCGTGGCAAGACCAAACCTTGCTTCACCCCGCACGTCGACTGCGGCGACAACGTAATCATCATCAATGCTGAGAAGATCGTCTTCACCGGCAAGAAAATGACCGACAAGATCTATCAGCGCTACACCGGTTATCCCGGCGGCCAGCGTGAGACCACCCCCGCAAAGGTTCTCGCCAGCCATCCCGAGCGCGTTCTCGAACACGCCATCCGCGGAATGCTTCCAAAGAATCGCCTTGGTGACCAGCTCTATCGCAACCTCCATGTCTATGCAGGTCCCGAGCATCCCCACCAGGGTCAGAACCCCAAAGCTATCAATATTAACGACGTTAGATAATACATAATATGGAAGTAATCAACACAATCGGTAGAAGAAAATGTTCCGTTGCCCGTATCTACATGACCCCCGGCACCGGCAAGATTGTTGTCAACAACAGAGACTATAAAGAGTATTTCCCCACTGGCCCACTGCAGTACATTGTCAACCAGCCCTTTTTGGTTACCAACGCAGAAGGTAAATGGGACATCAAGGCCAACCTCGACGGCGGCGGCATCACCGGCCAGGCACAGGCCCTGCGCATGGCCATCTCCCGCGCCCTTTGCGAGAATAACATCGAGGACCGTCCCGCTCTGAAGAAAGAAGGCTTCCTGATGCGTGACCCCCGTATGGTTGAGCGTAAGAAACCCGGCCAACCCAAGGCCCGTAAGCGCTTCCAGTTCAGCAAGCGTTAGTCTGTTGGCGAAGACGAAGTTTAGAATCCAAATTGCCGCGAGACTCCGTCGGGTTGCCAGTTCTGCTGCCTAAGGCAAAAGCAGAAAAACCCGGCACACTGAAAGGACTACCCGGCAATTGGTAAAAAAAGTGGCGAAGCCGCGGAGGCCGCAAGAAAAAAAGAGAGAAAGCCTGCAGCCCCGAAACTTCAAAACACAATTAGGAACGTAAACAAAAAAGAAAAAAAATGACTGAATTAAAATTCGAAGAATTACTTGAAGCTGGTTGTCATTTTGGACATCTGAAGAGAAAATGGAACCCCAAAATGGCCCCCTATATTTTTAAAGAGCACAACGGCATCCATGTGATCGACCTGCAGAAGACCATCGTCAAGGCCGACGAGGCTGCCAATGCCCTGAGACAGATTGCCAAGAGCGGCAAGAAGGTCCTTTTCGTGGCCACCAAGAAGCAGGCCAAGGACGTGGTGTCCGAAATGGCTAAGAGCGTAGACATGCCCTTCGTGACCGAGCGTTGGCCCGGCGGTATGCTCACCAACTTCACCACCATCCGCAAGGCTGTGAAGAAGATGAACAACCTCGACCAGCTGATGCACGACAAGGATTTCAACAACTTCAGCAAACGCGAGCGCCTGCAGGTGCAACGCGAACGTGCCAAACTGGACAAGAACCTCGGCTCCATCGCCGACCTGACCCGTCTGCCCAGCGCCCTGTTCGTGGTTGACATCAACAAGGAGCACATTGCCGTTGCTGAGGCCCGCCGCCTGAACATCCCCACCTTCGCTATCGTCGACACCAACTGCAATCCCGACCTTATCGATTTCCCCATCCCCGCTAACGATGATGCTTCCAAGTCGATTGCCGCCATTCTGAAACACATGGCCGAGGCTATCCAGGAAGGTCTTAACGAGCGCATGCTCAATAAAGACGCCCAAAATGAGGAAGAGGAAGAGGTAAGAAACGAGAATGCTCCCGCAGAGAGAAAGACTCGTCCTCGCCGTCCCCGCAACGAGGCTCCCAAGACTGAGGTCGCCAGCCCCGCTCCTGAAGAGGCCGCCGAGGCTCCCAAGGCTGAATAAGCCGAGCATAAGGTAATGAGTAATGAGCAAAGGGCGCAGAAGGCCCAGAAGGCTCATTACTCATTACAATTTAACCATATTTCATTAATCATTTGCCAGGCCCACAGCACGAAGGCCTTCCAGAGAGGCACGGGAGCCTGACAACCAACAATTAAAATAATAAAAATCCACTATGGCAAATATAACTGCAAAACAGGTTAACGAGCTTCGTCAGCTGACCGGTGTCGGTATGATGGACTGCAAAAAGGCCCTCGTCGAGTGCGATGGCGATTTCGAAAAGGCAATTGACTTCCTCCGTCAGAAGGGTCAGAAAATGGCTGCAAAACGTGCCGACCGCGACGCCAACGAAGGCTGCGTACTGGCTAAGAGCAACGGCAACTACGGCGCCATCATCATGCTGAGCTGTGAGACCGACTTCGTGGCCACCAATGCTGGCTTCGTCGAGTTCACCACTTCTATCCTCGACTCCGCCATGGCCCAGCGCCTCACCAGTAAGGAGCAGGTGATGGAAATGGAGATGAACGGCCGCAAGGTGAGCGACTGCATCACCGACCAGATTGCTAAGATTGGTGAGAAAATCGAGCTGGCCCACTTCGAGACCATCGAGGCTCCCAAGGTGTACGCCTACATCCACCCCGGCAACCGTATGGCTTCCGTTATCGGCATGAACAAAGAAGGTTTTGACGAGGTTGGCCACAACATCGCCATGCAGGTGGTCGCCATGCGTCCCCTGGCACTCGATGCCGACAGCATCCCCCAGGAAGTGAAGGACAAAGAGCTTGCCGTCGCCGCCGAGAAGACCCGCGAAGAGCTCATTGGCAAAGCCGTTGACGCCGCCCTGAAGAAAGCCGGCATCAACCCCGCCCACGTCGACAGCGAAGAGCACATGGCTTCCAACTGCGCCAAAGGCTGGATCACCGAGGAGCAGGTCGAAATGGCTAAGAAAATCAAAGCCGAAGAGGCCGAAAAGAAAGCCGCTACCCTTAACGAGCAGCAGATTCAGCAGATTGCCAATGGCCGCCTGAACAAGTTCTTCAAGGAGAACACCCTGGTTGAACAGGAGTACATCATGGAGAACAAGATGACCGTCCGCCAGTTCCTCGCCAGCGCCGACAAGGAGCTTGCCTGCACAGGTTTCAAACGCCTCGAACTGGGTGCCTAAGACTCAAATACCACTCAATACAGAAAAAAACGGCCGCGACTATCGTGGCCGTTTTTTTGTATGGCGTTAAACCTAACTGGATTATTGGGCTATTCGGCATGTATGCCGGAGCTGCCGCTGGTGCTGCAATTGACCACGGGGCTGCAGCCGGAAGGTATGCGGTAGTAAAGGTCGCTGGAGCCGGAGAGAGATACCGTAAGGTTGTCGCAGCAGGAGATGTAGGCTTTGCTGGAGCCGCTAACGGTTCCTGTCACCGCACGGCACTGAAGCCCGTAGGCATTGAGTTTGCTGGAGCCAGAAATAGACATATCCATCTGACCGCTGCAACTGCCGGAACTCGAAGCCCTCGAAGAGCCACTAATTTCGAAATCTATATTGTCGGCATCGACATTGCCCTCAAAGTCGGAGGAGCCGGAGAGGTCTATACTCACCTCCGTGGCTAAGATATTGCCATAGAAATCGGAAGCGCCGGAAATGTCCAATTCCACCTCTTCGCCCTGCAAATCGCCACGGAAACTGGAGGCTCCATGGAGCTCCACATCGCACAACTGGGCGTTGCGGGGAAGCAATACCTTGTTGGTAGAGCCATGAAACCAATTAAAAAGGCCTGACTCAAATCCAATTTTAAGGGTGCCGTTTTCCACCTTGACTATGACATTTTTGTGTTCATTCTCTCTCACGGTGACGATGGCTTCGGTAACAGTGTCACACACCACAACTTCAAAGGCATCGTGGACTTCCAAATCGGTATAAGCATCGTTGACAGGATAGTTGGCCGTGAGCAGACCGGAATTATTATCACACGCTGCACACACGGTACAGAGAAGTGGCAAAATGAGGCAGACTCTAATCGTTGAGGCATGATTTTTACGTGTTTTTTTCATAATGGCGGTTTTGGGGGTTACACTTTTATAATCTTATAGAAATGCAAAGGTACAAATAAAAAACCATATATGAGAAAAATATTGTACCTTTGCACTCCAAAATATGTCGAAGAAACAGAAATACTACGTTGTGTGGCAGGGGAATAGCCCTGGTATCTATGACACCTGGGAGGAGTGCAAGAAGCAGGTCGTAGGCGTGTCGGCAGCCCAATACAAGTCGTTTGAAAGCCGCCAGGAGGCCGAAGCGGCCTTTCAGCGCCCCTACGACGAGGTGAAAGGGCACAAGACCGTGCGCGAGGGCAAGGAGAGCATCGTGGGTGTGGACGAAAACGGCATGACCTTTGTGCGCGAAGGGGCCGTGGACGGACCCGTGCTGGACAGCCTGGCTGTAGACGCAGCCTGCAGCGGTAACCCCGGCGTGATGGAATACCAAGGGGTGTACGTGGCCACCCGACAGCAGATTTTCCATTACAAAGCCCCAGTGGGCACGAACAACATAGGCGAGTTTCTGGCCATTGTGCATGGGCTTTCCTACCTGAAGAAGCATCGGCTGAACCAAATCATCTACAGCGACTCGCGCATTGCTATCAACTGGGTGAAACACAAGGAGTGCCGCAGCAAATTGTCCCTCACCGCACAGACGGCCGAGCTATGGAACTACATTCGCCGCGCCGAAGCCTGGCTGCAAAGCAACAGCTACACCACCGAAATACGCAAGTGGGACACCGACCGCTGGGGCGAGATACCCGCCGACTTTGGCCGCAAATAAACACACCGGAATTATGAATTTAGAAGCAATACTTACCATTCTCATCACCATCGCGCAGATTGCCACGGTCTATCTGGCCGCCCGCGGCAACCGCTGGACGTGGATTTTCAGCATCGTCACAGGCCTCATCTTGTGCTATAATTTCTTCACCGATAAGCACTTTATGAGTTTTGCCTTTCAGGTATACAGTCTCTTAGCCTCCATCGGGGGCGTGTTTATCTGGAAAAAGAAGGAGGAGGACAACCGCCGCACTATCTGCTGGGGCAATCCGCTGTGGCCGCTGTTGGCCGTGGTGGGCATAGCCGCAGCCACCCTGTTTATCGACACACGGCTGCTGCACTCCAACCTGCCCGTGCTCGATTGCGCCATCTTTGCCCTGCAGGCCGTCGCCACCTTCCTCATGGTGCGCAAGGACATCAACGCCTGGTTGTGCTACCTTATCTGCGACGCTATCTATATTCCGTTGGGAATCATGGGCGGCAGCTACAAGTGGCTGGTCATCAGTGCCTGTTTTCTCATCACGGCCACATACGGTTTCATCACTTTTGTAAAAGCCTGGAAGGCAGCTAAGAAAGCCTCTGCAGATGCCTAACACCACCCACATGCGCATACCCTCCAACCGGGTGCGAGATATTGAGCGGTACCTCATGACCGAGCTTGGCGGCCTCTACCCCGAAGGGGAGCTGCGTATGTTCGTCCGCCTGCTCTTCGAGGCCTTCATGGGGTGGGACACGCCCCAGCTGTTGCTGCACCGCGAGGATACTGTCAACCAGTCCGACCTGCTCCGTTTTCACTGGGCAGTGGAGGACCTGAGGCGTTTCCGCCCAATACAGCATATCGCCGGGTACACCCACTTTTGCGACTGCCGCATTGAGGTGTCGCCCGATGTGCTAATTCCTCGTCCCGAGACAGAAGAGATTGTGCAGCAGGCCATCCGTCGGCTGGAGGGCACACTTCGCGAAGAGGCCAATCTGCTGGACTTATGCACTGGCAGCGGCTGCATTGCCATTGCACTGGCCAAGCGCTTTCCGCGCGCCAATGTCAGCGCCGTGGACATTTCTACAAAGGCCGTCGCTATGGCAGAACGAAACGCCCGGCAGAACGCCGCGACGGTTAGTTTCATTCAGGCCGACATACTGAAGCCGATGCCAGCCCTCCCCCACTCCGCTTTCGACCTCATCATAAGCAATCCGCCCTACGTTCAGGAGCAGGAACGGCAGCAGATGGAGCGCAACGTGCTGGACTTTGAGCCCCCCGTAGCCCTCTTTGTGCCCGACGACGACCCGCTGTGCTTCTACCGCGCCATTGGGCAGTATGCTGCCACACACCTCGCCCCCACAGGACTCCTCATTCTAGAAATAAACGAGCACTTCGGACCTGAAACCTGCCAGCTGCTACAGCAGCAGGGATTCGAAACCCAGCTACAGCAAGACTTCCGCGGGAAGGACCGAAGCATCATAGCAATACGCAATAAGAAGTGATTACCCCCATACATATCATCGGCATACTCCTCACCGTAGGGATATTGCTCATAGTGAGCATTTTTTCTGGACGAAAAGTTAAAGACGCCAAGACTTTCACCACCGGCGGCTATGCGGGCAGCTGGATGGTCTGCGGAGCCATCTTGGGCACCCTTGTGGGCGGCCAGTCTACCATAGGCACTGCACAGCTGGCCTTCTCCTTTGGCATATCGGCCTGGTGGTTCACCATCGGGGCTGCCCTCGGGGCGCTGGTGCTCGCGCTGGTCTATGCCGGCCCCATCCGCCGCAGCGGTTGCACTACCCTGTTGGAAATCGTCGCTAAGGAGTATGGCCGCAAGGCCGAGACCATCGGTTCCACCCTTTTCCTTATCGGCATATTTATCAGCATCATGGCCCAGGTGCTCTCCTCCTCCGCCATGGTCACTAGCCTTTTCCATATTCCCCTCACCTGGGCAGCCGTCATCAGCGGCGTGCTCATCATGCTCTTCGTCCTCTTCGGAGGCATACAAAGTGCCGGGGCAGGCGGCATCGTCAAGTTGGTGCTGCTCTACATCAGTTGCATCACTGCCGGCATAGTGGTGTGGCACCTGGGCAAGGGCCTCACCGGCATCAACCATGACATCGAGAGCCTATACGCCAGCAGCCCACTCCGCCAACTGAACGGCCTCACCGACATCGAGAGCATCCACCACCGCTACGGCAGTCCGCTGGCACGCGGTGCCTTCAAGGACCTGGGCGGCTGTCTGTCGCTGGTGCTGGGCGTGGTGTGTACCCAGAGCTATGCCCAGTGCATCTGGTCGGCAGCAAGCACCCGCAAGGCGCGTCGCGGCGCCATGCTGTGCGCCCTGTTCATGCCCATCATCGGTGCGGCCTGCACGCTTGTGGGACTGTATATGCGCGGCCACTACATCACCAGCGAGGAAATGTCGATGCTGCAACGTTGCGGCGAGCAGGTTCCGGCCGGGCTGGGCGTGATCAACGGGTCGGCCCTTGCTTTTCCCGTGTTTGTGCTCGAGCACCTGCCTGCATGGCTGGGCGGCCTGCTGCTGGGCACCATGCTCATCAACATCCTGGGGTGCGGCAGCGGCTTGTCGCTGGGGGCCTCGACCATCCTGGTGCGGGACGTGTATGGCAACCTCAAGCGGCGCATGGGCATGCACGACTCTCCCCTATCCCAACTTGCCCAGACGCGCCTGTCGATCGTGGGCATCCTGCTGATGGCTTTTCTGGTGGCCACCACCTTTAGCGGCACCTTCATCAACGACCTGGGCTTCCTGTCGCTGGGCCTGCGCGCCGTGGCCATCCTGTTCCCGCTGTGCTTTGCCCTGTGGCTGCCGGGACGCTTCAAGCCGCGTGCAATCCTGCTATCGATGCCCATGGGCGTGGCAGCCCTGCTGATAGCCAATGCCTTGTCTCTGCCTGGCGACGCCGTTTACTACGGACTGGCCATCTCGTTGCTCACGATTGTCGCCCTGCAGAAACGACTCAAATGAAAAACTCCATATCGACTTGATGAAGTTGACATGGAGCGATAATCCGAT
>Ga0326513_10003785_pt1 | contig 10908 bp, 22 predicted proteins | sample 2_2465_0518_D_FD_203654 | JGI IMG/M metagenome (GOLD analysis project Ga0326513, IMG submission 203654) | Bovine rumen microbial communities from UC Davis, California, United States - 2_2465_0518 | ecosystem: Host-associated > Mammals > Digestive system > Stomach > Rumen | place: USA... | reverse complement strand
GAAATAAAATCAGCTACACCGCCACCGAAAAGACTTGGAATTGATTTCTTGTCCTCGTAATATCCAATCATTTCGAGTGTGTAATTGTATGTAAAAGGCTTGTCTTTTGACCTTTTGATTTTGAGTGACTTAATCTGTACCCGCCACCAGCTATTTTTAGCAGGGCTTCCGGCTGCAATCTGCAAAGCCGACATCTTAGAAAGGTCGTACAGATAAACTTTCTTTCCTTCAAGGTTTTCAAGTTTTCCGCTTCTGTAGAGTAAATCACGCAATTTGAATATTTCTTTTTCGCCTGTCAGATATTCGGGAATTGCTTTTGTTCCTCTGTAGATAAGTTTCTTTTCATTGTTTACGGTAGAGCCGGAAATGACAATTTTGAAAGTATCGTTGCCGTAATCATCGAATACAGCACCGCCGAAAGTCTTTGTTTCGGTCACTCTTTGAGAATAGTCAAAATCTTCCGCTTCTGGAGGCAAGGCAAAAGTAAACACTTCTGAACCGCTGAAATTCAAAGCAGAACTAAGGCTAAAACCTTCTTCTTTTTGTAGCCCCATAATTTCGAGCATATAAGCCTTGTGCCATACTCCCAGATTCATTATTCTTGCCATTTTCTATTACCTCTACATCATGTTTCCGCTTCCAATACTTCCCGCAATGCTTCCTGTACCGTTTGTGGTGATAACTGCCGCCTTTAAGTATGAAGTAACGACATTTGCAGCCTGTTCAGCAAAATACTTATCTCCGCCCTCTGTCATTGCTCCCATTGCTTGAAATGTTGCGATAAGCCCGGCTTGAATTGTTGCAGAAACACCTACCATTTTTCCCTTTGCACTTCCTGCCATTGGAGAAGAGCCACCGCTAGGCGGAATAACCGTACCTACAACAGATGTTGTTACCTGTCCGGCTGAAATCATCGCATGAATTCCGCTTGCCATTTGCGCCGCAAGGTATGTGTCGCCGCCACTTGTCATATTCGCCATAGCACGGCAAGCCGCAATCAGAATGTTTTCACAGATAGAAGATTGTACGCTTATACTTCCTGTGCCTTTTCCTGTAAAAGCACCAGCCGAAATTGCGCCTGCGTCAGTTGTTGAAACAACTCCTGTCTGCGCATAATCCGCAACGGCTTTAGAAACCTTCTTTGCAAAAACAGTATCGTCACCGTCTGTCATGGAATTAAAAGCCGCGAGTAAATCATTTTTAAGTTTTGACTGTACTAAACTCATTTAAACACCTGCCCCCACTTTGCTTTAAGTGCTTGTATCTGTGCTATAAAATCCGGGGCTGCCGTATGGCTTGCCGGGCTTCCGACTGTCTTTAGGCTTGCAAGATAACCGAGCAAGTCATTTATCATCGCTCCCAAAGTCGCTACAGTATTTCCAAGTTCAAGTTTTCCGCTTCCACTTGACTTCAAGCCGACATCTTTTTGAGCCGTCAAAGTCAAAGCGTCCTGTGTTTCAAGCGTAAAAGCCTTTTTAATAGTCCGCTTTATTTCAGCGTCAGTCGAAAACTCAATCGTATCTTCTGTTATGTCAAAGATTGTGTTTCCGATTGTTTCAACCTTTATTTCCGGGTCGTCTTTTTCGGTCAGCGTGAGTGTCGTACCGTATGCCTTAATCGTTGTTACTCCGCCGTCCGCTTTTTCGCCGTCCTCGCCTTGATTCACTTCTATGCTGATTGTTGCGTCACCTTCTTCCGGCGCATTACGGATTTTTTTAGAGCCGTTTCGGTAGTCAGTTTCAAAAGTCCAGCCCGAATTCTTCACAATTTTTCTTGTGTTTGCAGCGTTATCAAGTTCTTTCTTGTCGTCTGAATCTGTCTTAAAATCCGCATGAACAGCAGCAGAAAGAGCAAAGCCGCTACCGATAATCACGGTGTCCGCTAAATTTCCTTCCGGGCATACACAAAGCACAAAAGTATCAACAGGCGGCAAATATCGCTCGCCGCTCAAATACCCTTTTTCATCATCAACCGTTACCCATGACTGAACCATAACGCGAACATTCGCAATTACATAACCGCTTGCCATTCTTACACGGCAAGTACAGTTTTCCGGGTGTACTTCCGTTACCGTTCCCCAGAATCCAATCATGTTTTTTATAGGCGGCATTGGAGCGGGAATTGTTGGATTGTTCATAGGTGAGGAATTACGATTTAATACAATGCTTATTTCTTTCGCCATAAATCACCTACAGAATATTGATTCCCTTAGCCTTTGCCGTATCAAGAAGCTGCTTAAAGAGTACATAGCGTTTTGTAATACCCTCTAATGGAGCAAACTTTTTCTTTTCGTAATTTCCACCACGAGATACCGTTAATTTTGTTTCCGGGTTTCCGCCGAAATTCCAAGTATGTTCAACTTCGTTCACATAAAATTCGCCACCGAGAAAAGAAACAATCTCACCGCACATCGGCATTTGTTCCGCCATAATCGTTGAAAGTGTGATAGTGCCTTTTAACATCTCTTCAAGATGTCCGTACCAATTTTCGAGCCGCTGATTCAACTCTTTCATATACTCGTTTGTCGTTTTTTTTCTGTTGTCCTGTTCCTTTTTAGTTTCCTTAGAACTGTAGCCATTAAAGGTAACAGTAAGCGGGCTGTACCCATAAACTTTTGCTTTAGCAGAAATATCAACAGTTGAAGCACTTAATCCGTCAGTCTGTGCAAAAAGCCTTAAAGCCATGTCAGATGATAGTGGAGAGCCTTTTATATATGAAAAGAAAACTGTATAAACTTCATCGTCTGAAACATCAAAATCAAAACCTTTGACGATTGCCGGGTCTAACTCTGTCATGTCCTTTTCGAGTTTATCCCATGAAGAGAATCCCAAGCCGTCACCAGAGCAATCAAAAGGCACTTCACGGATTTTAATTTTTGTTTTTCCCGATTTGTCAATAAAAGCAAATTTTTCATAAACAGGAAAAGGAACAATATCGCTTACAATATTCCAAAAACTGATTGTATTTTGCCCATTGAAAATGTTACTAAGTGGATATTTTAGAATTGCCGAATCGCCCATGTCAAAAAAATCAGAACCAAGATATTTGTTGACATACTTTTCTATATCAGATGTGGATAATTTAAGACATTCTCTCGCACACAAAACGGCATAATCCCATACGCTTTGAAGAACTTCCGACAACTTCACATCTTTTTTTGCGAATTCTTCTGCAAGGTCAGTTGTAAACTTTGTTGCTATAGCGTAATCAGAAGCAAGCTGGTGAGTAATCGCCATAGCGTTAAGGTCTAGGCTAATCTTGAATCTGCTGATAAAACTTGCTACGGATTTTCCTATTATGCTGATTCTCAAACCGCTTCCCGGTTGAGCGACAAATTTCTTTCTGTTGATTACGCCTACAAAATCGGGCGTTTTACCTTTTCTATCCCTTTCATAGATTTTTACAATCTGCAATGGCTTTATTTTGTCAAAATATGGATTTTCTGAATTGCCCGGATGCAGGGTGAGTGTAAAGTTACCGTCCGTATCGCTTGTAGAGAATTTGAAAGAATATCCTTGCAAAACATTCTCTTCTTTATAGAAAAAATATTCACCTGCGGTAAAAACTTTTATTTCGCCTTTGTTAAACTCAAGTATCGGGTTTTCTGTATCAAATTCTGGATAGAATTCAAATATCTTTACAATCGGCTGTGGAGCTTGTGCAATATAACGCGAATAGTTGTTTAGGATTTTAAAATCGGTCAAACCTTTCAGCACTTTTCCACCTCACCACAATCTTATTTTCTATAATACATTCATTCCGTTATTCTGTCAATTTATAGTATCTTTTACTGTTTTTAGTATTGACAAATAATAATTATCGGTGTAAATTCGATTTATAAACAAGAAAAGAGCGTTGAATCTCCCCTCGACATGATTGAACGCTTTTTTAAGGCGTTTACTGCCCGTGTAGTTGTCGAGGACTGCGCGGGCTTCTTTTTTTTAGGAGCAAAAATGACTACAGGCGAATTCGCCGATTTGGTACACGACATGAGAGCCGCACAAAAAGAGTATTTCAAAACACGCTCAAAAGAAGCTCTCGAAAAGTCAAAGATTCTTGAATCAAGAGTAGACAAACTGCTTGAAGAAAGAAAGAACCGCGAAGCCGCAAAACAGCCGACTTTGTTCGATATTGTGTGAGGTGTGTATGCTGATATTCCCTCTTAAGAAACAATGGTATGAAAAAATCAAGTCCGGCGAAAAGACGATTGAATACAGAAAGACTTCTGAATATTGGAAATCCCGGCTTACAAACGCTTACCGTAACAGCGTGTCTTTTGATGATGAATTAGGACATTGGATAAACTCAAATTATGACAATGCCCTTTATGTATGGGATGGCTTTGTTGAATCAGCTTGCGAAGGTATTACCTGCAATATCCCTTGTGTATTACGGCTTGGATATACCAAAACAAAAATGACGGCAAGAATCAAACGAATTGAAGCCGTTCCGGGCGAAAATACCGACCTGCACTTACAGGGAAAACTTGTTTTTGCCTTACACCTTACAGATGTAAAAGAGGTTATAGATGAAGCGTAGAAAATGGACTAAAGAAGAGCGTAAACGGATATACCAGAAGTACAAAGGACATTGTGCCTATTGTGGCTGCAAAATCAGAATCGAAGAAATGCAGATTGACCACATTGTAGCATTAAAGCGTGGCGGAGCTGATTCAATCGAAAACGCAAACCCTGCCTGCAGAATGTGCAACAAATACAAGAGTACGCTTCTTCTGTACGACTTCAAAAATTGGCTTCTTGCAGGTGTCATAAGCCGCCTGCAGAAACAGTTTCTTTTCCGTATCGCCGAGCGTTACGGAATGATAACTATAAACAAGTGGGATAAGAAATTTTACTTTGAGAGGATAAAGAAATGAAAGCAAGTTGTAAAAGATGTGGTTATCCAATTCAACCTCATTATACATATTGCAAGAAATGCTATTACGAATTGGGTTCGCCAAAAAATACAGTTATAGACAATCCCCGGACACACAAATGTCGTAAATGTGGCTATCCGATTCAAGGTAGATATTACTACTGCCCGGATTGTGCTAAAGCACTTGGATTTATGAAATAGGAGTAAATAATGACACTTTGCGTATATAGAATCAATCTTGCTACAGGTGAAAAGCTGGAAAAACTTGACGAATACAAGTGCAAGGAAATTTCAGCAGAAGTAATTGATATGATTACGCTGCATTACGGTAGTGACATTCTAATCGAGGAGGCTTAACAATGAAATACATAGGTGATTTATACGCCAAAATCGGCAGAAAATATCTCAAATTGGAAATGACCTCAACCGATGTTGACAACCTTGAACTTGAAAACAAAAAGCTAAAGCAAATTGTTGAAGATAACAAACAAGGCTACAGAAGCGTAAAAGACGCTTTACCGCCGTCTGACGGTCTTTTCTATGATGTAATGGGTATTCTCTGGAATGACAATATATGCGGCGGCTACAACTATCACAGAGGACAGTATCAAAACGGATTCTTCTTTTTTGACCATTCAATGTATCTGCAAAAGGAAGATTTCAGAAACTCAAACACACAGAAGAAAGTCATTGCATGGAAGCCGCTTCTAAAATGCACAAGTGACCAGATAACAGAATTTCGCGAAAAGCAAGGAGTGTTGTAAGTATGGAAAATAATAAAGCAAAAGGCGGTCTAACCTTTTTGGAAGTATTGCAGCTTATTTTTATTGTGCTGAAACTTTGCAAGGTTATAAAGTGGAGCTGGCTTGTAGTATTCCTGCCAAGTTTAATTCCTTTGGGAATTGTTATCATTCTGCTTGCCGTGCTTTTTATTCTGACTGTAAAAAAGGAGAAAATGGAAGATGATTGATTTGAACGATTTAGCCTACAAAATGCGGAATGTCGCTTATGTTCGGAAAACGAATGGTGCAAATGTTGATACTGATACAATGGCAATGCTCAAACATTGTGCAAGTGAAGTTGTAGAAGCAACAGAAGCATACAATACACTTGATTCTGCAATCAATGATAACTGCGAATATGAAAGAAACATAATCGAATTTCAAGAACACTTTGAATCAGAGCTTGCTGATGTTATCGCCTGTATTCTGATTATCTGCGCAAACGAGCCTACAATCGACATTGAAGAAGCCCTGCAAAAGTGCTTCCAGAAGAACCTTGCGAGAGCCGAGGGAAGAGGTGACAAGAAATGAAACCATGTGATTTATGCGGAAAAGAAGAAAGCGAGTTTACCGTCACAAGTAAACACCTTTCTCATGTTGTAGAAAACATTCCAGACAGATTGAGAGGAAACAGTAGCCATATTCATAAACATATCTGTACGGAGTGTTTTGTAAAACTCTTTGATAAGGAACAAAAATAATGAAAAAATACGACAGTAAAAAGGACACAAGAAAACATATTAAGCGCGTTGCTCATTATCTCAATATCTGTAAGAAAGAACTTTCAAGAAAAGCAAAGCTGCATGACTTTGACAAAATCCATGATAAAACAGAAAAAGCAATGTTTGATGAATACACTCCAAAATTGAAGCATTGCACCTATGGAAGCGAGGAATACAAAAGTTTTCTTGCCGGGCTGAAACCTGCTCTTGACATTCATTACAAGAATAACAGACACCACCCGGAACACTTCGCAAACGGCATAAAAGACATGACATTGCTTGACCTTCTGGAAATGCTCTGCGATTGGAAAGCAAGTTCAGAACGCCATGCAGACGGCAATATCTACAGGTCAATCGAAATCAATCAAAGCAGATTCGGCTATTCAGATGAAATGAAAGATATTCTAAAGAATACTGTGGATTTTCTTAATTCAATCAAATAAAAGTCAGTTGTTAAGTAATCCTTTACAACTGAAAAAGCGAGGAAATATGAGCGAAATAAAACTGAAAAAAGGCGACAAGGTTGTAATGCACACTTGTCTAGAATCAAAAGGAAAGAATTTAGGTAAGGTCTGGACTTGCCGTACCGACAGTTTCAAATGCGAAGCTGGTATAGAAGTTGTATTTCTTGAAGGTTTTTCCGGCTTCTTTTACACAAAGTTTCTACAGCCTGTAAAACTTGATTCATTCGTAAATGAAAAACTCAATAAAGCAGAAAATGTTATTCGCGATTTGTATTACATAATACAAGGCAGAATTGATTATGAAGATAACATACAAATTAAAGATAGCATGGATTTAGCAAAAGCCTTTCTAAATGAGGTAAAATAATGAGTATCTTAAACGAAAAAACAGAAGAAACATCAAAGAAAATACACCTTATGGTAACAAATCTCTGTTCAAGACATTGCCCTAATTGCTGCAATAAATGTTATTCTTTAGATGATATTCCACTTGTTACGGAAGAGGAATTAAAGAACTGTGAATCACTGTTCCTTACAGGTGGAGAACCTTTCGAATTCTGTAATGTGGACGCTCTGGCAAAGTATTATAAAGAACATTATCCGAATATAGAAAATGTAATTGTTTATGGTAATGTCAAAGAGTTTGCAGGTTATCTTTTTCTTGCAAACGGAACTCTGAACTATGTCGATGGCGTTTCATTATCAATCAAAGATAAAGAAGATTTGGATATTTGGAACAGGTCTGTTCGTGACCTTATACAGTATAGCGGAAAGTGTACAAACCTTATTCACAATCGTTTATATTGTTTTATAGACGGTGAAATTATAGTTGCAGATAGATTCCCGGCAATCCAAAGAAAATGGGTAAATTACAAAGAATGGAAGCCCGCTGATGATTCCATTTTCAGAAGAGCTTTCTAAAGGAGCATATATGACAGTAAATCTTTACAGAAAGAAACCTGTTGAGGTTGAAGCTATCCAATGGGACGGCGACAATTTTCAAGAAATCAAAGCCTTTGCAGGTGATTGTGTTTTTCTTGAAGATAATGAGCTTGTTATCAAAACGCTTGAAGATGGCAAGTCTGGAAAAGCAAAACACATAGCAACAGTAAAAGACTTCATCATTAAAGGTGTACAAGGTGAATTCTATTTCTGCAAGCCGGATATTTTTTTCCAGACTTATGAATTTGTATGTACATCAAGGATTGAACTATGTTAAGACGCTTTTTTAAATCACTTCGCTTTTATATCCGATGTGTCGGATTGAAAAACGCCCTGTTTATTGAGCTTCCGGGTTTCGTACAAATGGCAAAAGAAAGCAGGATAAAAGAATATCCGTTTTTAAGTGACTTAGTTGATTGTATGGAAGATTGCGAAGATGCCTATTTAGGATAATGTAATTGAACCGATAATTTATGGAGGCTTATTTATGGAAGAAACAAAAACAAAAGAAGTAAAAGCACAGGAAATCACACACATCTTTTATTGTGATAACTGTAAGAAGTATCTTGGTGAATCAGTTGAATGTGACGATGGCTATTATGAAGAGTATGGAAGGTATGAACAAAGTTGTTGTATACACAAAAAAATATATGATTTAAACCTACACTTATGCGATAAGTGCAAAGCCATTTATAACAAACGCATTGTAGAAGCTCTAAAAAATCTTGGATTCAAGGAAGATAAATCTATCATTATTGGAGAATAAACTATGAATAATTTTACACCAGAAGAAAAGAAACAAATTGATAAACTCGCATACAAAGCAGAAGATTTGTTTTTCAAATATCTTAAAACCTGCGAACAAATAGAAACCTTGCTCAATAATAAGAATCCAGATGAAGAAGAAAATCTGCATGAAGTTCTTTATCAAATGGGCGATGGTATTTGTGTTGCTTATTCTGACAATGATTCAAATGTCGATAACAACATACCAATAGCAAGATATATAAAAGGTGATAGAGTATGAACAGACGGCAATATAAGAAACTGATTAAAAGTTATTTCCTCTGCTTCGGCGATTCCAAGAAAAAGAAATACCTTTGTTCTGTTATGAAGCTGCTGAAAAGGAATAATATCAGTATCAGCTTTACCGTATCTTCAAACTTTGCAATTCCTGTTTCTATCACAGGCGGCAAGTGTGAAATTCCGTTAAATACATTGCCTAAAATAAAATTGCCGGGTATCAAAATACCTGCAATAAAAGACGCTCGTACTGCAGGCTATGGTATTCTTGCGGGCGGAAATTGGCAAGATGAACTTTTGAACACCCTTCCTGTCCGAAGCCTAAAAGAAGTTTCGTTTATGCGCTCTATACAAACGCCTGTTTTCATTTCTGATAACGGAGAAATCCGGGAAAAGAAACATTTATGGTGGTGGGAACATAACTAGCACCATTAAAATAGAAGAAAAAAAACGGTCAGCATAAAACCGACCGTTTGATTTATTCGTTTTCTTGATTATCCGTACCCTGCATTTCAAGAATTTCTTTCCAAGTATAACCCAAATCAAGCAGATTATCCGTTGAATCCTCTGTATTTGAATCTTCCTTGTTTATATTCCCGTACCATTCACGAATTCCCTCTTCTGTGTAGGTATTCGCAAAGTTATATACAAGTTCCAGATAATCCTCGTCAATCGCGTTTACCTGTTGTGGCAGAACCCGAAAATAAACCGCCGCCCACAGTTTCAGAAATGTCTTTTTTGTGAGCCTTTTCTGTATTTTCTGATTCTTTATTGTCTGAAAACATTGACTGCACTTTCTGAAAAAATGTCCATGCCTCAACGAAAAGCGAATCAACGAATTCCGTATCTGGCATATCCCCCCATGAAAAGTTTTTGTTTCTCTGTTTTGCAGCTTTATACCAATCTGCACCGTCAATCACGACAATATCAAGTGTCGCAATCTCATTCAATCTGCTGTTTGCAGCCGGAGTGAAACTTTCTACAGGTACACCGCCCCTTCTGCTTGCTTCCAGCAAATCAATAGCCGTTCTGTCTTTTTCTTTCGGGAACTTCACAACAAAGTCGCCGCGTGAAGTGTGGATAGTCTTTGTTATCTGTTTTCCCAAGATGATAGCATAGAAAATATCATCTTTCTGCTGTTCTGTACTCTCTTCTTCTTTCTCTACGATTTCGTCAGAGATTTCAAATTCTTCTTCGTCTGCTTTAGCCATTTAGTTACTCCCAAAAAAAGGTTTTAAGACAGGGCGTATATTTCAACACCCCGCCTTTTATTCGTTACAATACCTGCTCGTAATCAGCACCGTTCTTGTAGTCCACAAGCTGAATGTCTACAGAAACCTGCACATAGTTTTTACCCTGTGTGTTTTCTGAATAGCGCGAAGGAACGCCCCATGTACCGTAACCGATAATTGAGCCGCTCTTCTTGTCTTTCAAGCAGATATAAGGAATCTTTGCGCCGTTCTCGCCGGAAATGATTTTCTTCGCATCCGGGTTAAAGTTTTTGACGCTCTTTCCGTCTGTGTAATATTCGCTTGAAACATTCTTTGCCGGGATAAGTCCAGAAAGGTGAATTGTGGCATTGATACCGACAATATCAACCGATACAGGAACGATTTCACCCAATACATTGGCTTTCTGAACTTCCATGTCCTTTGTTGCGCTGTATTCAGAAGAAAGACCGATTTTCTCTGCACCAGCCCCGGAATCGTCTTGAAAGTCAACATATACATAACAGTCTGTACCTTTTGTGATAAGGTTTCCGTTCTGTGTAATATTTGCCATTTGTTACTCCTCGCTCTTGTAGAGCAGATTGTTGCTTGTTCCGAAGATGAAGTTATTCGGAGTACGCAAGAATCTGTCATACTCAACATAAGTTTTATCAGCGTCAAAGCGAACTCTGATGTTGAAAACATCTTCCTGTTTGTCGTTCTTTGTAATCAAGCCCGACTTGTACCACTCTTCGGCGCGAGCAATAAGGATTCCCTTAATATCGCTCTCGTCCGGCGCGTCATTTGTACCGATTTTGCGTGAATATGCAGCGCGGAAATCTCTATCCATGAACAGAGCTTCGCGAACACAAGAACGCTCATTCAGAGCAAG
>Ga0326513_10003784_pt1 | contig 10909 bp, 20 predicted proteins | sample 2_2465_0518_D_FD_203654 | JGI IMG/M metagenome (GOLD analysis project Ga0326513, IMG submission 203654) | Bovine rumen microbial communities from UC Davis, California, United States - 2_2465_0518 | ecosystem: Host-associated > Mammals > Digestive system > Stomach > Rumen | place: USA... | reverse complement strand
TCATGTCCAGGAGCGCGTCTGCGTCCCTGGCAAAGACGCCGGAGCCGGATGCTCTGTCCATGGATGCCTTGCCGCCCTGAGCGCCCTTGCTGTGATGGTGCGCGTAGATGACGGAGGCGCCGGTGTTTGCGATCTTGTCGATAGCGTTGCAGAACAGCGTCACCTGTTCCGCTGCATTTTCGTCGCCGATGCCCAGCTTGTAGGTCGGGTCGAGAATGACGGCGACATATTTTTTGCCGGAGATTGTCCGGTTGATCTGCGGGACCATTTTGTCGAGGCGCTCAATCTTGCCGCGTAAGTGCACGATGTCGATGTTGTCCAGGTGTCTGTTCTTGATGCCCTGCGCTTCATACACCTTTTTGACGCGGTCATCAAAGGACGCCTCATCAAGCTCCATGTTCAGATACAGCACCCGGCCCTGTTTGCACCGGAACCCGAACCAGCGCCGCCCCTCCGCGATGGAGATTGCGAGCTCGATCAGCGCAAAGGTCTTCCCGGCCTTGCTGGAGGATACCAGCAGCATCTTGTGACCCTGTCTGAGGATGCCTTCTATCAGCTCCGGTTTCAGCGGCGGCATATCGTCCCAGATCTCCGCGAGGTTCACCACCTTCAGCGGGTCCACCATCTCATCCTCGATGTAGTGCTGCCACTCGACATAGTCACTGAGGCCCATGTTCCTGCCGACGATGTATTGCCATTTTTCGCCGCGCCGGAATCCAGGCATTCGGCTGAGGCGCGACGGGTTCTTATCCTGGGTGTCGACCTTAAGCCCTTTGCGTCTGCAAACGGTGTAAAGGTAGTCCACCCGCTCCTGATACTGCTTGTAGTCCACGGCCCCGATGTTCACGATGGCATGGAGGCTTTTGCTCCCGCTGTGAACCAGCACTTTTATCGGCAGTTTCAGGTCCTGCAGGATGGCATATTGCGTATCGATGTCCTGCTCATCGCTCTCAACAAGGGCGTACCGGTAACTGGTTACGTTGCTGTTCTTCCGGCCTTCGCCGTCCATGGGGTTGAAGCACACCCACACTCCGGACTCCGGGTTTATCGTGCCGAAGGTGTCCACGATGGGCGACGGCCCGGAGCTCAGGCTGTCAAGCAGCTGCTTGGCTGTCCGGCTTGCCGATCCGCCGAAGGGCCGGTACTTGCCGTCCTCATCCTTGGACGCGGTGACCACTACGCAGACCTTTTCTTCCGGCTCAAAGACCGCGGAGAGATAGTCTGTAATGTCCTTGAGCGGGTTATAGTCTTCCTGTGTCTGCGGCACAGAGATGACGGTATCTTCATGGTGCCATCCGACGCCCGGCTCATCGTCCACCGTGATGAGGTCATCCCATCCGTAGGTCTTCATGCTTGGAGGCGTCCAGCCCCATTCCTCCGCCATGTGGTACACCGTGCCCATGGTCACCTTGTTGTCGCTGTTGCCGAATGTTCGCCATTTCGCCTCGCATTCCCCGGCGTGATAGCGCTTGTCTGCCTTGCTCCATTCGTCCCAGAGGGAACAGGGAAGGCCCTCCTGATGGAGAGCCATCCCCACGTTCACCCATTCCTGGTAGTTGCACTGACTGGCCGGGATCGCGGAGAGCATATCCTTAACTTGAGAAGCGTCAGTCACATCAGAACGCCCCCTCGAACTTCTTCTTCGGAGCCTGTTCTTCTTTGTCGAAGAACTTCTTGATCTTATTGGACTTCTTCTTCTCGCCGTCCTTGCCATCGTATTCGTCGACATAGATCTGGCACCGGCCGCGCTCGCCGTCGCAGTGCGCGAGCTTGCGCCATGCGATGGGCTCGCCGTGTTTCTTCAGCCCGATGGAGCGGAGGAACGCCGCGGCCTTCCACTGCAGTCGCTCAAGCAGATAGATATTCTCGACGCACAGCGTCTTGCCCAGGTCTCCGCCGTCGATGCGGAGGAACACCTTGGCCATATTGCACGGAGGCAGCTTGGAGGAACCGTCAAACCACGCCTGTTCGGTCTTGATCACCTCAAAGTCATAGTTCCCGTCCGGGAGCATCACGGACTCTTCGCCGCTGTATTCGCCGTCGTCTACGATTTCATCGTCCCAGCCGATAACCTTGTTCTCTTCATTAGCCATAATTTATCCTCTCTTTCTCCCTCAGAAGGGCAGTCCATTAAATTCGCTGTCTACCAGTTTGCCGACCTGATCCCAAGCGCCGATGAGAGCGCCCTGGATGAACTCGCTGTCATAGTCCCGCGGCATCACGTCGCCGTCGTAGTATCCGCGCCGTGCACACACGGCCTGGAGTGCCAGAGGGTCCGGCACGCCGATGCCCAGCATCTGCTGCCAGACCTTGTCCAGAAGTTTGTCCTTGTCCGGGTCTTCGCTCTTCATACTGTCCGGGCGCTCCGTTATCTCCGGTTTTTTCGCCTCCTTCTTTTTCGTGGTCGCGCCGATCCCCGGCACCGTCCCGCCTGTCGTAACCTCGACCGCTTTGGGCGGAGGCTGTATAGGCTGTTTTTCCGGCTCAGCGACATGCACCTCAGCGACCGCCGGGGCTTCGCTGAACAGGTGGGCGATCTGTTCGAACTCGAATGGCATCTCATCCGGCAGCCCGAAGCGGTTCTTCGCGTCCCAGCACGCGTTGTGCGTAGCGTACATGACGCGCTTCTGACCGCCCTTGCCCTTGGTCTTGCCGTCGGACGTCTTGACGATGTCCGTCCGGTAGTTCACAAACAGCAGCATGTCCACCCACTCTTTTATCAGCGGCGCGATGTTTTTCTCGTTGAGCTTCAGCATGTACCGGTCATATGAGCCCATTTCATCCGGCAGCTCAAACTTTTTGATAATGCTGTGGCATACCAGAACCACGTTCACGCCCTTGGCTACGACCTGATCGAGCAGGGCGAGCAGCTCTTTTACCCGGTCCTTGGCCAGTACGTATCCCTTGCCGTAGGCGATGTCTTCAATGCTGTCGATTTTCTTTTTCTCGCAGACAGCGGCAAAGACCAGGCGCTCCAGCCAGTCCATGGTATCAATGGCCACCGTGCCGAAGCTGTCCGGGTTATCGATGACGTACTGGACCTGGTTCAGCACATCCTGGAATGTCTTCGGCTGATCGAACCGCGCCACGTCCATGTGGCTCGTGGAGCCCTCCGTGTCGATAAACACGACGCCGGGGAACTTGCTTGTGAAGGTGGTCTTGCCGACGCCCTCCGTGCCGTAGAGCCCGACCTTAATGGCCGTTTTCTTAGGCCCCCTCGTAATATTCATTAACTGATTCCTCCTCATACTTATGTCTCATCCTGTCCGCCTCATGCCACTCAACCAGCGCCTCCGGCGAGTGCCAGTAGCTCTTGAGCAGCGTGGCCATGTTGCACGGTTCCGGTTCCGGGTTCGGCCTGGCCACCAGTTCGCATCCGGCAGCCCATGGGCAGGTATCTCTGCAGTCCATCAGCACGCCCCCCTCACAGCCGGTTCAGCGGGCAGGTATCGCAGCGCTCGCTAAGCAGATGTTCTTCAGCTTCTTCGACGTCCTTGTAAATCCCGCAGTAGTTGTCGAACCACTTGCAATAGCTGTTACAGATGCCGTCCTTAACTTCTTGGATGATGTCCGTGACGGATAGCTTGGAATCCTCATTCATATCAATCACTCCTATGCTGTTTTAATGGTCCAGATGATAAACGCCAGGGCGATCAGCGCCCACACGTACCAGGGCATTCAGCATCACTCCTTGTGTAAAAAAGGATAAGTTTCAGCAAGTTTCATTCCGCAGATTTCTCACCGTTTTCGTCGCTGATACCTCGGAGGATATCCAACGATTCTTCATCATTTTTTAACAGATCCATGATCCGCTGCTTCTGCTCCTTGAGTGGTCTCACGACGTTGTTTTCCATCACTATTTCCAAGTCTTTGAGAGCATTAATCAACATTCATCTTCCGCTCCTTATATGAACTTGTTCCTTTTTGGAACAAATTCCAGCCTTACCTCTTCTACGCATTCCGCTCCTTATGCGAACTACCGAGATTTATTCGGTAGTTCGTTTCGCTTCTATCAGATCAAGTATGTTCTGTGCCCGTTCAGTAGCCTCGCTGAATCCAATTTGTCCAAGCGGATGACAAATGCCGACCCACTCATCCAGTTGCTCTTTGATGGCTCCATACAATCCATTTTCTTTTATTTGTTGCTTACACCATTCTCTGTGTTCTGCTGGCGTGATTTCGACAATTTTAAACTCTCTCATATTTCGCATTCCTCCTAAAATGTGTGTCATATCGGATTCCCGCTCTCATCGTATCCGAGCATGTGCATCTGGGCTGCCCAGTTCTGCCTGGCCATCTCCCGGCGCTGTTTCTCTGAGCTCTCCTGCTTTTCGCTCACGATCGGGCATTTCTCCGGCCGTTCCTCTGCATACTCATTGACCAGATATCTGGCCGTGATGTCCTCCGCCGGTTCGCGCAGCACCAGCGCCCTGTCCCTGGCCTCCATGGCATTGCACATCATCAGGCCTTCATAATTGCCGCTCTGAATCCAGTAGGACAGCGGACAGTCCGCGCAGTTCTCCGGCATCGGAATATCAATCGTAATCATTTATCTGTACCTCTTGTATGCGTTCTTCGTGGTCTCATTGTCCAGCACAACGTATTGCATCGTTGTATCCAGCTTTTCATGGCCAAGGATGGCGGCCACTTCCTGGATGGGCATCCCGTGCTTTGTCAGGTTGGTGGCCAGCGTCCGCCGGAACTTGTGCGGATGCACATGCTCGACGCCCGCGGCCTCGGCCACGCGATTGAGCATGGCCCGCACGCCGCCGGCCTGAAGCCGTTCCCCGTGCTGGCCGATGAAAAGCGCCTTGCAGTTATCCGTCCGTTCGTCCAGGTATTCCCGCAGCAACATCCCGGCCACCGGATCCAGATAAACCATTCGCTCCTTGTCGCCCTTGCCGTGCACCACACATTCAAGGTTCTGCAGATCCACCTGATCCCGATCCAGCTCCACGGCCTCGCTGATCCGGCATCCGGTGGCGCCCAGGAATGTGACAATCGCCCGATCCCTGGCGTTCCCGCATGTCGATTTCAGCAGCTCCACGTCCACTTCACTGTAAATCTGTTTCTGTTTCTTCGGTTTCTTAATCGTTCCCAGATTGGCCGTCGGGTCGCGTTCGATGAGGCTTTCCCGTTGCAGCCAATGGAAATAGGCGCTGAAGATGGCCCGGTATCCTTCCAGCGTCCCGTCGCAGATCCCGCGATCCTTTTCGCTGGCGATGTATCCGCGCAGGTGATAGACCGTGATCCGCCTGGTGCTTACCCTGGCATACTGCATCATCCGTTCGATGATGTACCGATACCGGTCAATGGTCTTGACGCTCCGTCCCTGCACCCGCATTGCGGCCAGGAAGCTTTCCAGCAGGTCGTCTTCCTGGTCCTCCGCCAGCTGGGCCTTCTCCTCAACCTCGAATCCTTCCATCACGTCGGCCACGATCCGCAGCGCCATGTTCATCTGATCCGCGATCATCTCCGCCGACATGCGTTTTTCCAGTTGGCTCAGTAAACCGGCTTTGTCCTGGTATCCCATTCCGGTTCATCCTCTCTCTGTTCGTTTCATCAGCTCCCTGGCCTCTGCCTTGAGGCAGTGCCGGAGCTCCAGCACGCTGACCGGATGGCTGCCGTCTTCCAGGGTGATATGCTTCAGCATGTCGACCAGCTCTTCGTCCGAACTCCGCATCATGAGCCAGAGGATCGTCCCCTTAAGTTGCTTTGGCATCATATTTGTGATATGCTTAGTCGTACTACATCACCCCTTTTGCTGCCGGACATTCTGGATCCTCTCCCAGAGGTTCGGCTTTTTTGTTGCCTCGTGCCGGGCCTTATAGCCGGGCACCTCCGGGCCGCCGAAGACCGGCATCCTGTCCAGCGCCATCATAGCGGCGGTAAATGCCGGATGCGGTTGCTGGACATCGAGCCGGTACGTCACCACCTGGCCGTCGGCCATGGCCACCTTGATCAGATCAGGATACTGTCCGTCATGCTCCCAGATAGGGGAGACATCGGCCAGTGGCCGTATTTTCGATTCTTTGCCGTCTGTGAGGCGTTCCACGTTTATCCCTCCTCTCATTCACCAGAGGACGCCAGACGCGCAGACAAAGGCAAAAAACAGCAGCATTGGCACCAATACGGAGACCAGGCGATAGATATCGCGGGCGAACAGCTCGTCCTCCGTCATCCGCACCCAGATCACATGCCCCATTGCTGTTTTCACCCGCTTCATCGGCCAACCGTCTTTTGTCCTCTTCATGGTGTTCAGTCCTTTCTCAGTCACAGCTCGTGCCGGTGCGAATGATCACATCGCTACCGGCGAATTGAATCGAGTAGATGCCATACCCGCACGCCCAGCAGGTGCCGATGCCGTCGCACCGGTCGTCGAGGATCCGGATGAGCGTGTCGCGCAGGTCGGCATAGGCCATGCTCCCAAGCTCGTGCAGCTCCGCATCCGTGAACCCGGAGATGCGGTGGAGCGTCTGGCCATACAGCACGCGGTCGTCACGGATCTTCAGTTTCATCGTCTTCCGCCTCCGTTTTCCAGACGTCGGAGAGATCGTTAACCAGTGAGATGATGCCGCAGACGGCAGCGACCTTTTCTGCGTCGTCCCAGTCAACGTCGTGGATGGCCCATTTGATGTTCGCCATGGCGCACCGATAAACGGTGCCGGTTGCTTCCTGCTTGTAGATCAGATCATTTGCGCTCATTGTTCTCCCTCCATTCCTGATAGGCCCGTTCATTCTCCGGATCAGCGAAGAATGCCAGGGCCGCGTCCAGTAGCTTCTCAGCGGTGGCCTCATAGCGAGGCTTTACCGGCGCCATCGTGACTTCTGTCACAGCGATTTCAGCGGCCATCAGTCCGCCTCCATCCCTAACCAGTGCCGCTTGCATACGTTGCACTGGATCTCGGACGGGCACCCCTCGATCTCCAGCGCCTCCGGGTCATCCGCGGCTTCAAACGGACAGGCGATCATCCGGAGCGCCTCCTCGGAAACCTGGCCCGGCGTCACGTACCGGGGATAAACTCCGCCCAGCTCGTTAATGAGCTTCTGCAGGTTGGTTCGCATGTTCTGCCTCCTCTCTTTGTGCTTGTCTCAGGTCTGACCTTCGAAGTGTCTAAAAAGACACTCAGTCGTTAAAAAAAATCAACGTAGTCATGTGGTCGTCCAAGTCCAGAATGCGCCGAATTGCGCAGATTTCGCCCTGGTTGAACTCAGTACTGCCGCCGATTTTTCGGAACCATGACGTTTTGCTGATTCCGATCTCCGCGCAGATCTGGTCTACGCTCATTCCTTTTCTGACCATTTGCGCCTTAAGCTCTTTGCTATTCATGTGTCGCCCTCCTCTCTCCGATGTCTGGCATCGGCTACGAGGTCTGCGGTGCAGGCCACGTCTGCCGGTGTCAGGCATACTCGCGAAGCGTGTCAATCTTATTCAGGAGATTATGTCCGATATCATGGTGCTCCATGTTGAACCTTTCTCCGTCATTGTCTCCGGTTCTTCTGCATTCGATGGCCTTGCATGTATGCTTGAGGTTCTTGTCGCACAGTGCCTTGCGGATATAAAGCATTTCGTCCTCTGTGATGTTCAGCGTGTAGTTTTTCATTGTGTTTGCCCTCCTCTTTCTTGCCGGGGAATTGAGGCTCCCCGGCTGGCCTTGTTCGCTTCATTTGTTTGCCGGAATGCTGCTGCAGAACGCAGCCGCCGCCTTGATTGTGCGGAAGGTGTGGAACTCGCGCCACCCGCGGCCCTCGCGTACATTTACATGATATACGCCGCGGCTTCCGATCATTCTTTGGATTTCGAACCCGTTGACCACCTTAACTGTTTCGTACATTGTGTTTGTCCTCCTTATTTCGCATTGTGTCCTTCAGGACACTGACTATTATAGTGTCTAAAAGGACACCTGTCAACCCCTTTTTGAAATTATTTGTTGCAAAAATGACACAAACAGATTATAATAAGAATCCCAAAGGGAGAGGAGGATTAAAATGTGCGATGTATCAAAAAAGATTTACAACAAGAGGAAAGAGCTCGGTTTGACACTTGAAGAAGTTGGGCAAGCTGTCGGTGTCGGAAAATCTACCGTCCGAAAATGGGAAACAGGCATGATAAAAAACATGGGACGTGACAAGGTATCAAAGCTTGCGAAAGTTTTAAACATTCCTGCAACAGAACTGGTCCCTGGCGGGCCTGAAGAAGATTTCACTGAGGAGGAAATAGAACTAATCCGGTTGTATCGCATGGCAGAAGATAGCGCAAAGGAATATGCAAAAGAAATGCTTGTGAACCATCCGAAAAAAGATTCCGAAGCGTCGGCAATCTAATTTATATAAAATAGGAGGTGCTAATATGTTTTCAGCAATCGCAACTGTGGCCGTCATTGCCTGGGTCATTAATCACCAGGTTGAAACCGTCATCATTGTCGCTGCCTTTGTTTTTCTTGTCTACCGTTTCGTCACCCGCGATTCCAGGCAGGCGAAAAAAGCACAACGTGAAGCGCAGGAGCGATCAAAGGCCAAAGCTGCACAATCTGCTCTTGTGAAAGCGGCTGCTTCGCGATCTTCTGTCGCGCCCGCCCCAGTCGCTGCTCCGGTACAGCAATCTCAGAGTAAAACAATTAATATTCCATCTGAAGTCGATGGAATGACTATGGCTTATCATTATGGCGATGTAAAGCTTGAAGATCCAACAGCCATGATTCATAACGTTTCGGACGGATCAGTGCTCACATTGGAAGATGACGGTGCCCGCGTTCGCGTTCTTGTTGGCGCTATTCATATTGGGTATCTCCCGAACAACCGTCTTTCTGGCATGGTTCGCGATTGGCAGCGGGACAAAAAGCCGATCCGCGCTTATCTGCTGGATGCTTCCGCTCCGCAGCCTATTATCTTCCTTGGTTTCTATGATGATGTGCTTAAGAAGTTCCTCTCTCGTAATCCAGAAGCGAAAAAATTTAAGCTTGCCGGCAGGCCAGAAGATCTTGCTTTTTACTCCGTCGGCCAAAAGTGCGAGATTGAGCAGAATCCAGAAACCGGGGAATATAATGTACTTGTTGATGGCTCAGTTATCGGCAGACTTCCTTCTTCCGCTGTCACATACGCTTCGACTATTGAGCCTGATCCAGATATGCTCGATGCCGTTATTGCCTCCGTTGATTATGATGTCGAAAAAGATCGTGACATTATTACTGTCTATCTCGCCTGATTGTAGGAGGTCTCATGAAAAAGCCGACTGCCCCAACGTGCAATCCGAAGACCGCTGTGGCCTACGCCCGATATTCCTCCGCCGGCCAGCGGGATGTCTCCATTGAGCAGCAGCTTGCGGACATTCGGGCCTATGCCAAGCGGGAGGGCTACGCGCTGGTCTACGAATACGCCGACCGGGCCAAGTCCGGGTTCAGCCACATGGAAAAGCGGAGTGAGTTCAACCGGATGCTCTCCGCAGCCAAGGCCCACAAGTTTGACACCGTCATCATTTGGAAAACGGACCGATTTGCCAGGAATAGGGAAGACGCTGCCGTCTGCAAGGGTCAGCTCAAGCGCTGCGGAGTCCGTGTGGTCAGCGCCATGGAGCCGATCCCGGATGGCTCCGCTGGGATCCTCCTGGAGTCCATGCTGGAGGCGACCGCGGAATGGTATTCCAAGGCTCTGTCAGAAAACGTGATCCGCGGCCTCCACGACAACGCCCGCCGGTGCCTCTGGAACGGCAACCGGGTATTCGGGTATGATCATGCCCAGGATGGCACATACATCATCAATGAGGCGGAGGCGGCCACCGTGCGCCAGATTTACTCCTGGTATCGCGCCGGATGCTCCGCGGCGAACATCGCGTCCCGGCTGAACAGCACCGGCATCCCGAACGCCCGCGGCCACAAATGGACGCTCTCCGGCGTGCTGAATGCCGTCGGCAATGAGCGGTACCTGGGGATTTACATCTGGGGCGACCACCGGACGGAAGGCGGCATGCCGGCAATCATCAGCCAGACCGAATTTGAGGAGGCTCAGAAAATGCGGAAGAAAACAGCCAGGCACTACGAAACCGGCGCCGTCGAATATCTCCTGACCGGCAAAGCTTTTTGCGGTCACTGCGGAGCGGCCATGGTGGGGGACTGCGGCACATCCAAAACCGGGGCCCGGCATTATTACTACACCTGCCAGGCCCACAAAGCCCGCAAGGGCTGCGACAAACACAGCGTCCCAAAACAGTACCTGGAAGACCTTATTATTAATTTCATCATGGACCGTGTTCTCACGGAGGCGGAGATGGAGCGCATGGCCGACACGCTCATGGCCCAGCAGCAGAAACGCATGGCGGACTCTCCGCTGCCGGCGCTGGAGGCGGAACTGAAGGAAACCACCGACCAGATCGACGCCATCAATGATGCCATCGCGCATCGGATCTGGAGCAGCTCCACAGCGGTCAAGCTGAAATCCCTGGAGGAACGCGCCGACGATCTCCGGGAGCATATCGGGGCGCTGCAGTATTCAGAGGCCCAGATGCTCGACCGGGGCCGGGTGCTGTTTTTCCTCCGCCGGTTTGCCAACGGAGATCGAAACGACCCGCTGCACCGGGAATTTATCATCCGGTCATTTGTGAATGCCGTCTATGTGTTCGACGATCACCTTAAACTGGTTGTCAATGAGGTGGAAGGCAACGCCAGGATCCCGCTGGAGGCCCTCCCGCCAGATGATAAAAGTTCGGATAGCGAACCGGATGCCCTGCCATTTAGGTTATATCCGAACTCTGCAATATCCGTTTTCCGGATAGAGCTGCAGAAAAAAAGAGCCTGAGGCGTTTGCCCCAGGCTTTTTGTTATTCGTTATCTGCGGGAGGTTTCTGCTCCTGGTTATACTTGACGGTGCTGATGCCAAGCAGAGCGCCCAAGAACATGCACACAGCTGCAGCGGT
>Ga0326513_10003782_pt1 | contig 10913 bp, 8 predicted proteins | sample 2_2465_0518_D_FD_203654 | JGI IMG/M metagenome (GOLD analysis project Ga0326513, IMG submission 203654) | Bovine rumen microbial communities from UC Davis, California, United States - 2_2465_0518 | ecosystem: Host-associated > Mammals > Digestive system > Stomach > Rumen | place: USA: California... | reverse complement strand
AAATGTTCATGTGGTACTTCTGCTTTTGTATGGTCTTCTAAAAATTCTTTAGTCATTTCAGAAATTTCTTTTGATACTGTATTGTAATCAATATTAAGCAAATCTTTAGATAGACCACCAGTATCAAAAATATCATCAATATTCATATATAATGGATATCCGTGGATTTTTTGATACTCATCAGAAAGCTCTTGGAATGCTGCACAAATTTGTTTTGGACTATTATAGGCAGATAAAACAGCTGATAAGCCTAATTCATTGATTTGAAACAGAAGTTTTTTATGTTCTTCATTGCCAAACGGATTATAGTTGCGTGTTGTTTCTACGTTATACCCATCATAAGACACACAAACCCAAAATTTATGTTCATTAAAGAAGTCTACCATTTCTTGGTTAATTAACTTGCCATTAGACATAATTGCCCAGCTAATATTTAATGCGCGCTTTTCTACTTCAGCTACAATTTCTTGAATGTTTTTCCAGAACAACGTAGCTTCACCACCAAAAAATTGCAAACGTAGTTGTTTATTTTCATTTTCATTAACAACTTGTTCAATAAAATCATAGATATCTGGATTAATTTTATGAGATATCTGATTATGAACCATAGGATGTTGTAAACAATATTTGCAATTTAAGTTACACTCATGACCAAGCATAATGAAAATAGTATTTACTATACGTCGTAAGAAAACTTTTTTTTCTTTATCTTGCGAATCCATAAAGCTTAAATGTTCCTCCATATTTTTATTATATACGTATACTACTTTAATTTTATTTTCAACTTCCGTATCTCATTCTCTTTATTATCTTCTTCTACAAGAATACCAAAAACCTGTTCGACCTCATCTTCACCTTTTCTATAAAGACGGGCTACTCCATCTATTTCAGAGGCTACTACATAACAACCTTTTTTAGCTTTTCCTGTAAATTTAACCTTAACACGTCCTGCTAACGATACAGGAATAAAATGCTGTTCATTACTATATTTATCTATCTTATAACCACCAATTATAAAGGCATACTCATCTGTATGAACCCCAACAACTATTTTATTACTTACACTTGATTTTATATATTTTTCTTTATCAGAATTTAAATCTAAAACTATAACATCCCCTGGCTCTGTCTCTTCCCCACGTGGAAAATATTCTGCATAGTCATTATACACGGCATTATATACATGTTCTGCATAAATATCACCATTAACATATAAATCTCCGTATACAGTACCGTCTTCTGTATCAATATTAACGTTAATATCATTCCATGCTGCTGCTATTTCTGCCTCTGTCATAGAATAAACACTATTTTCAATATAATCATTAACAGGGTCTATAGAACCCCAAGCATTAGATATATCATCATTAGAAATAGAATCTGACTTAGATAAAAATTTAGTATCTATTAATTCAAGAAGTTTAGTTATACCTATATTTCCTAAAAACTTCATTATTACCACCTATTAATACTTTATTTAACACTTAAACACTGTTTTCATAAGCTGACATATCTTCTGTAAAATATGTAATTGAGCCATTCACCCATCCAGCAGTTGCTGAGCTAGCACCATCTAATTTAACAGTGCCATCAAGGTCTACATAAACACGTAACCCGATTCCAGCTGTTTCTGAATGTAAAGCACCACCAAATTTAGCAACTGGTATTGGCAATCCGGACAGAATAACGGTTGCTGACGCTACACTAATCACATTGCTGATATTTATGCCAACAAATACTACAGGGCCAACTTGAAAAAAAGATGACCAGGAACCTAATGTTATTGTACTTAATGCTGTAACTCGAGATGAAAGGTCTACAACATTCTTATTCATAATTAATGGTTGATGGTTCCATATTAATTTATTTGGCTGGCTTACCAAAGAGGCATAATGCTCACTATCTTGGATAGCATCTATCGTATAATAACCAACATCATTATTTACTCCTAATTTAAATTTGGCACCATCCTGATACCAGTTTTCATTAGCATCACCGGGGTCTCCACAACCAAATTGCAATTCGCCACCGGCGGGCATATTTTTATATCGGATAAAGGTTTTAGATTCATCCGGTGATTTAAATAAAAGTGTTCCGGCTATATCTCCACCAAATACAGATATATATCGTTTAATCACATTAGATACATATCGTTTAATATATTTAATTTGTATTGCTAAACTATTATCTGTTAATATTTTCATTTTATTCTTGTGTTAAATAACAAACATTACCATTATACCAAGTTGCTGCCGTAGGCACATTATTAATAATTGATATTGTACCATCTGTTAAAATTTTTAAATCGCAAATTATTCCAGATGGGCCACATGTAGAAAAAATAATTTGCTCCACTGGAGCTGGCAATCCAGAAATAATAGGGTTTGTAGTTCCAAAATTTGCAGGTATATTAATATTCCAACCAATACATACAATAGGACCACAACGATACATACAATGATAACCACCAACAGAACACGTGCTGTCTATTGTGGCATTAATTGGTTCAATATCTTTTGCATAAGCAACAGGGTGGTTATTCCATGTTAAATCACCATTTGGTTTACCAATTAAACTAATCGTTGTGTTCGTGTCTGTATTAACTGCATTTAGTTTAAATTGCCCTTGGTTATTTACATCATCTTGTATATAATGAAACAATTCAAAACTAGCACCATCCGTTTTTCCAATTTGAAAACGATGCAGTGTTTCACTGTCGTCTACACCTTTTATATAGGCGTCATTATCACCAAAACTAATATTTCCTGACATTGTACCACCATTTTCAGAAAGATAACCAGACAATACTTCTGCTAAATAACTTTTTATATGATTAATTTGTATTGGCAAATTTAAACTTGTTAATAATTTCATTTATATTATCCTTATATTATGTAACAATGTAACAAATACTACCATGATGCCAACCTGTTGCGGTTGGCACACCACCATCAAAATATAAAATTCCGTCTGTCTTAATCACAAAACGTCTCTGGCCGTTAGCCGTAACATTACTTCCATTGAATACAACATTTTTAGACGGTTTCGGCAATCCGGAAATTAATCCATTAGTTGCATTATATTCAGTCCCAACTGATAAGTCTAAATGTAAAAATACAAGTGGACCACAACGGTGTATACTAATATATCCACCTAAAGCATGATTAATCGTTGGACTTAGTTTTTCAATATTATCAGAAACGCATATAGCACTATTTCCATGTACTAACAACTTATTATCAGCAATACTGTTAAGCATACCATCATTTCCAGAATGACTTGTTATATGAAATCCACCGTCTGTATATTGGCCTGTGCTTGAATAATTATGGAACGCTATAGCTGTTCCATCTTCTGCAAAAATATGATTTTCTTCTAATGGACCTTTCTTAATAATAAGTTGATTTGCCTCTGAATGTCCTGTATACCGTCCGTCCTCGTGATATATCGTAAAATTTTTTCCACCGAATGTTAATTGTTCACGAATTTTACCACCAGTTAAGGGCAATAATGTAGTTTGTATACGAAACAAAATCCATCGTTTAATAGCTACAATATGCTTACCTAAATTTGTATCAGTTATAGTCTTCATAATTATCCCATTCTATTGCTTGTACAGAAGAAATCGAATCTGCATTATTTACGGCTGTTTTTAAAATACGATATTGAATATGTAAAGCATTACTTCTGATAGCGGCTGCTTCAATAATTCCATGTAATCCATCTGCGGTTAATTCAACGTTATCATTATCTGCCGTAGTCCACATAATACTGGGTCTTGAATAATTATCTGCCGGATTTTGTTCTGGTTCAGTTTCTGTCGTTGAACTTGTCTCATCTTCTACAGGCGTATTATTAATTTCTTCCAGATATGCTAATTCTTCTGATGTTAATTTACTTGTATCTGGCTGTGGTTCTTCTTCCTGAACAGGAAGACTATTAATGTATTGTTGATATACCACATCTGCTCTGTCTAAAACATCAACTGCAGCTGTAATTCTATTATATGATTTTAAATCGAAATCAAAATAATGTCCATCATATTCAATTGGTTCTAATTCTCTTGTGTCTCTGATATATTTTAATTCTTCAATTTTATCTTCTTTAACTTCTTCTAATGTAGGTTCCGGTTCGGGTTCTGTATCTGGTTCAGGCTCAACAATAGGTTCAAGTTCTACGATAGACTCATGTTCCGGTTCTACATAAATCTCTTTATATTCCCAATCGGTACCATTCCATATAATATTAAATCCGTCTTTATTAATAGGTGGCTCTGTAAACGTAGAATTTGCCGGCAATAACCAGATATTATGTCCGGCATTTTTACTTTCTAACGGATCCAATTGACATTCTCTGGTACCAATATACTGTTTGGTTACTTTATCATAACTGTATGCTATCATAGCTTATAAAATCCTTTTATATTAATATTTAATGATATATTTCATGGTTACAGCTGGCGGCTGTACGGTAGTGGAATTACCATAGATAGCGGACGAACGAGATGCATCAAAATCAATTAAACCGTTATCTGAATCACGTCCTGTAGTTGTTCCCCATCCAGGTTGAGCACTTGCCACGTTGGCAAAAACACCAGTAGCAACATTTGATGATGCACCTTCGCCCCATGGATTAAAAGTACCTGTGATATTAGGTAGCCCGGCCGCTTTTTCTGTTCCGGCAACTGTACTACCTTCAATAAATTTATTAATAAGGTCTGGCAGATTAAACGTCGTTTCACCGTCTCCGCTACCATATGTATCACCTATCATATTAAATAAAGCTTCATATGTAGTACGGCTTATTGCAGAACCATCACATAGTAACCAACCTTCAGGAACAACGGACCCAGCAAATGCTTGTACAGTTCCAACGGCAACGGGAGTCATAGCTGCAATCGAAGTATTTAAAACAGAGGTAGCTACATTGATTTGAGATTGTACATAAGCCTTTATTATATTTATCTGTGTTGCTAATCCTGTATTATTTAAAAAAGACATAATTAACCACCATCACCCTCATCCAAAACGGCAGAGGTAGCAGATATAGTTATAGCTTCAGATATAGTACCACTACTACTTGATACAGTACCAGCAGTATACCCTGTATCAGGGACAACCGATACACTATACTGTGCTCCAGTCCTTACTGAAAACGTTTCTGTATAATCTGTTTCATTATTGATTAACACATGTATTGTCTGATTTTCAGACTGTGTTATCGTTACAGTAACAAATGGATTAAAATAATCTAACCATATTGTATTTACTTCTGAACCCGTATATTCCTCAATCCCATCTAATTTAGTTTTATCATTAGCTGACATTAACCCATCTACGGACGTAGTTGCATTAGAGTATGTTGTATTATTGTCTGTAAATGTAACGGTTGTATCATCACCTTTAGTAAGTGTAAGAGTATTATTAGAAACTGAAGCTCCTTTTATATAATTCGCACTATCAACACTTACTTTAGTACCAATTTGTGTTGATACAGTTGTCGCAAAATTAGCATCATTTCCTAATGCTGTCGCTAACTCGTTTAATGTATCTAACGCTGCTGGAGCACTATTTACAAGACCTGACACAGCCGTATTTACATAATTTTCTGTGGCATACCCATTTAAATCAGATGAAACTAAATATCCTTCATCATTTGTGAATGATGATATATTAGTGGGTATAACAGGTATTGTTGGTTTACTACTGACATCGTCCCATGAAACACTTGTTAAATACCCTGAATCGTTATTAAAAGATGATACATTAGTGGGTATAGTAGGTATATCAGTTTTTAATGCGTAATCAGAGGCTACTGTACCACCTAACTTATTAGAGTCTGCTGCGGTATCCGTTGTTGTTAAATAAGAACCGGAGTTTTGTTTCCCATCTAACCCTTTTTCCAACTTACCAATAGCCTCTACTATCGTATCTGTTGTATCAATAGCACTTGTACTATCTGGCTTTACATAATTAGACATATCAATAGCAATACTACCAATATTTTGTAAAGCGTTATTTATATATGCTTTAATATAACTAATTTGTGTTAATAGTCCATTCTTATTTAATACATCCATAATAACTGATAACTACCCCCATAACTATATATATTAAAACTTACTAATCGGTTTTAATATACTTTCAGGTTTATAGTCTTTTTCCAACTCTTTAATTTCTTTGAAAAATTCTTTAATACCCATACATGGAATAATACCCTGCATCTTATTTCCCATATATACATTTCTCATAATATTATTATAAACTTGACTTAAAATTTCATCTGTAATATCCGGCTCAATCTGCTTATAGATATGATGATAAAATTTTCTACAAGCTTCAAAATTCTGCTCTACAAAACGTTTATCTCTTGCAACTGTTTCAATATAATATTCGTACAGATTACACATAACTTCGATACTAAAAAGTTTAATATACCCATTAAATGGATTACGCTTTTTCGCTTCAGTTATGGCATAAATCATATTATCCGTATAACCAGGGAATGACTGATTATATGAATATTCACAATTATTGATTCGTGTTATTGAATTTAAATTGATATGCCAATTATAAGAAACTTCTCCACTAAACTTAATTTGTTCATTCTCATTTGCACATAATCTAATTAACGTATTAAACCCATTATCTTCATTTGCTCTTGAACTATTAAACCTTATATCATGTTGTTCTATAAATCTACGTCTATATATTTTCCCAAACATCCAAACCATATCCTGTTGATGTGGTAAATATTTAAACCCGTCCGTAGGATGTTCTTGTTCTTCCACAAAAACAGAAGAAATCATACAAGATTTTGGGTCTGATTCTAATTGACGTAAAACTTCACGTAAAACAAACGGCCCTGCAAACGTATCATCAGCATCTATACAAGTAAAAAACGGTGATTCAGTTTTATCAATTCCATACTGTCTTGCTACCCCAGGACCACCATTCTCATCTAATCTAACCTCTTCTATAGAATAATATTTAGAATAATAATCTACAAATTCAGAATAATCTTTTTCAGAACAGTCATTAACAATACAAACATGTATATCATCTTTTATTGTCTGAATTAAAATAGACGCTAACGTTCTGTAAATTGTAGAATGAGCATTGTAAGCTGGAATAATAATATCAAGTTTCTTTTTCATTTGTTCCTCCTAAATTTTTAATTAAAATGTTTTTAAATGTATATTAAAATATGAGTTATCTACTACATTACCCAAATACATATAAAAACAATTATATGTATTAGTATTTTCATGTGCATATACATTTACCGAATATGAATTATCATGACCATTAAAACAACCATATGCACATGTTACATTATTAGAGTATACATAAATATCTCCTTGTAAATTAATACAATTTTGGAAAGTATTCTGCATTGTAGTTACATTACTTGGAATATTTGGTGCATTAACTAAATTTGTACAATTACAAAATGTCTGAGCTAAAGATAACAAACTATTAGGTAAATCACCAATATTTAACAAACTAATACATCCATAAAAAGTCGAATCCATACTTGTTACACTATTTGGGATTATAGGCGCATTGACTAAATTCGTACAGTTATAAAATGTTCTAAATAATCCAGTTACACTATCTGGAATTGGTGCTACATTAACCAAATTAGTACAGTTATAAAATGTGTTGAACATACTTGTTACACTATTTGGTATATTTAAAACATTCTTTAGTCTATAGCAATTTGCAAATAAATCAGATATATTATTTACACTTCTCGGTATTTCTGGAGTGTTTATTAACCCACTATTCATAAATACATAAGACAAAGAAACTACATTATTTGGTAAATTAACATTTTCCAAATTTGTACAGTTAAAAAACGTATAAAACATACTTGTTACGCTATCTGGCATTTCTGGGGCATTAACTAAATTCGTACAATTTTGAAATGTATACCACATAGTGGTTATGTTACAAGAAATATTAGGAACATTGACTAAATTAAAACAATTAGAGAATGTACTATACAAACTATTTACATTATTTGGAATATTTGGTGCATTAACTAAATTCGTACAATTTCTAAATGTACTTTCCATATTAACTACACTATCTGGAATATTTGGTGCATTAACTAAATTCGTACAATTATGAAATGTATTAGTCATATTAACTACACTATTTGGTATAATTGGTACATTTTTTAATCTAATACAATTATAAAATGTATTAGTCATATTAACTACACTATTCGGAATTATAGGTGCATTAATTAAGCTGAAACAGTTTTCAAATGTTAAAAACATGTTTGTAACACCCGTAGGAATTGTTGGTACACTTTGTAAAGAGTTACATCCAGAAAACATATAAGAAGCATTCACGTTTGTAGACTCGAATACCCAGTTTGTTGTATTTACTGAGGATAATCTCCTACAGTTTCTAAACATATTGACAGTATTATCACACTTTTGCATATTCCATGCTTGTTCAACATTAGATAAGGATCTTAAATTTGTACAATCTAAAAAAGCATTAGTAGCATTACTGATAATACAAGCATTAGTTAGTTTGTTTACTGTTTCATCCGGCAATGTTTCCATTGACCCATAATTTGACGGAAATCTGGTTTTTGCAAAATCTGTAAATACCACTCTTGCGGGATATACAGGTTCCATAGTCTTTACAACAATATTATAATATTGATTCGTAGTTCCACCTTGAAAATATGTATTAAAAACATTATATGTTGGTTCTCCTTGATACATATAAACATTTAAAAGTGGGTCACTACTACGTCTACCATAAAAAACTTCGTAACAATTTGTTACAGAATTTGCGTATATGTACATATCTCCTTGTAAGGAATGACAGTTTGAAAATGTTCCTACCATATTCGTTACAAGTTCTGGCACATTTATAATATCAACTAAATTAGCGCAATTACGAAACGTATTACACATATTTACCACACTATTCGGTATAGCTGACGCATGAACTAAATTAGTACAACCTTCAAATGTACCATACATATTATCTACACCATTTGGTATAGTAGGTGTATTGACTAAATTCGTACATGCAATAAATGTCTCATACATATAATTTACACTATTTCCTATTTTAGGAGCATTGACTAAATTCGTACACCAACCAAATGTCTGAAACATATAGGTAACATTATCTGGAATATCTGCGGAATAAATAATATTAGAACATCCCGAAAATGTACGACCCATTGATGTTACTGTATTAGGGAAACTTTGTGGGGTACTGATTAAATTATAACACCCACAAAAAGCATTATCCATATAAGATACATTATTTCCTAATATTGGTGGATTTACAAGTTTTTGGCACGTCTGAAATGTGGCGTACATACTTGTTACACTATCTGGTATATTAGGAGCATTAACTAAATTGGTACAACCTTGAAATGTTTCACTAAGGCTTTCTACACCATTTCCCAAGGTTGGTGCATTGACTAAATTAGTACAAATAAAAAATGTTCGTCCCATTGAACGTACACTATCTGGTATATTAGGAGCATCAACTAAATTTTTACAACCATAAAATGTACCATACATTTCAACTACCCCATTAGGTATAGAGGGTGCTTCAACCAAAGTAGTACAGTCCATAAAAGAATAAGACATATTAACCACACTATTTGGTATTGTGGAAACATTTTTTAAGCTATAGCAGTTAGAAAATATGTCAGATATGTCAATTACTCCATTTGGAATAGTCGGCATATTAGCCAACGTAGTACATCCATTAAATGCGCTTCTCATATTAGTTATATTGCTCCAACTATCTGTATTTATATGTGTTAATCTGGAGCAATTTCTAAAAAGACTATCTATTGAACTATTGTTAAACGTCCATGTGCTTTCAAAATTTCTAAAATTTTGTATTAAGTTACAATTATTAAATTGATTTGTATAAATACATTCTGGTTTGTAAAAACAAGTTAAAAGACTAAATGTTGCAGCAGTATTCATTATTGAACTTGAGGATAAAGCATGTGCATGTCTTCTCTCTTTATTAGATACAAACATTATATCTTGAAAATAATCTTTTATAGTTGGTATAAATATTCTAAAACTATAACCAGACAGACTTCTCTGTAACCATTGTTGCTTAGGAATACTGTTAAATTCACTTGGTGACATGCCATCATTAACTATATCATCAGTAACAATCCATTGATTATTTTTATAAGAATAAGAAGTTTCTGAATCAAGATTACTACCGGCATTTCTGTGTGTAGTAACCAATAATATCTTTATTCCTTGCGAGGAATGTACTATGAACCTTCCAAAACTATCTTCATCGTAAGACAGTTGCGACACCTTTACATTAGACCTTATGGGTGACCCTACAGGATTAAGAATTACACTATCTGTATCAAATACTGTAGATTCATCTGCTTCTTTATCTATTGAAAAAGTTGATGGCAAAAGTTCTAAAGAATCATCTGTATATAACAATATTTCTGGGTCTTTTAAAGAGGAATATAAATTATAATCAGGAAGATAACTCGTTCCATATGTTTCAAAAGTTGATTTAGATAACTCTACATTCAACATCGTTAAAACATTATTTGTAATATTATAAATATTATTTTCTGACCTTATTAAATGATACTTATTAATATAAACAGGATAACCATCAGATACAGTAAATGAAGTACCACTAAGGTTAGATGGGGTAAACGTCTTAATAATAGGGACAGGATCAGTAAGTGTAAATGATGCTATTTGACTACTTATCCATAATCCATTGTAATTTGTTGCTGGATTTACATTAGTAGTAGGTATTTTGCTTACATTTAATACTATATCCCCATTTTCAACAAATGCGACATCGTATATCAAAGCATCACTAGCTGTATCACTACTCCACTTAGTATACCAATAACCTACGCCCTTC